>OOGU01000044.1_pt1 | contig 31658 bp, 30 predicted proteins | sample 1670261 | NCBI WGS metagenome assembly OOGU01 (sample SAMEA98137168, study PRJEB22522) | marine metagenome | biome: marine biome; feature: marine water body; material: sea ice | place: Arctic Ocean | collected 04-Sep-2015 | depth 1.3 m
GGTCGACGCCGGAAAGCCTCCCAAAGTCGCACTCATCGCCATTGCAAGACGTATCCTCGTCACCGCAAACGCTATCCTCAGAGACCGGACCGTCTTCCAGACCTGACACATCAACACAGTTGCCGGGGACAAGCCCCGGGATGACATTCCTTGATTGGCGAGGACGAGGACAAGTCACCCGGGCATAAGTTTTCTTCCCACCCTCCCCTCGGGGAGGGTCGAAATTCGCATGAGCGAATTTCGGGGCGGGGGGCGAGGAACGAACACCCCCGGGGATAACGCCCACTTGATCCGTACACGAACGAAATAGAACCTCCTTTGTAACGTTTCAGTGACAGTTCGATGACAGTCACCCCTCGCTTATCCCCGCTTCGCGCAAAACGCCTTGCCTGTCCGTCCTCTGGCGGCACTCCCGGAATGCTTCTAGAGTGCCGCGCGTTTGCCGCCGGAGGACTGTCACAAATGCCCGACGATAGAAGAGAATTCACGAGCGTCGACCATCTCATCATCGCGGTCCGCGACCTCGCCGAGGCCGAGCGGAACTACACCCGCATCCTCGGCCGCGCGCCCTCCTGGAAGGGCACCCATCCCGGCATGGGCACCGCTAACGTCCTCTACCGCCTCGCAAATACCTATGTCGAGCTCCTCGGCCCCGCGGGCGAGGGCGCGAACGCCGACGCGCTGACGAAGCACCTCGACGAGAAGGGCGAAGGCATTTTCGGCATCGCTTTGGGCACGGACGACGCGGAAGCCACCGTCGCCACCCTTCAGGCGAAAGGCATCGCCGCCGCCGCGCCGGTCGACGGTTCCGGTGTGGACACGCTTACGGGCGCGACGCGGCGCTGGCGCACCTTCGGCCTTCCGCGCGAGGCGACGCACGGCCTTTTTATCTTTGGTATTCAACACCTTGGCGAAGCCGACGCGCTCCCGCCCGCGCCGCTCTCAGACGGCATTTCGCAAGCAAACGCCGTCTCCGCCTGCGACCACATCGTCGTCATGACGCCCGACGCGGAAGCCTGCAAAACGCTCTTCGGGGACAAGTTCGGCATCCGCCTCGCCCTCGACCACTCGAAACCCGAATGGGGTGTGCGCCAGCTCTTCTTCCGCCTCGGCGGCGTCACCCTCGAAGTCGTGCAGCCGCTCGACGCAAAGCGCGCGCCGAAAGCCGAGCATTTCTGGGGACTTGCCTGGAAGGCGGACGATGTCGCCGCCACCGCCGCGCGCCTCGCCGCCGCCGGTCATGACGTCTCCGAAGCCAAGCCCGGCCGCAAGCAGGGCACCCTCGTCGCCACGATCAAGCCGCCGACGAACGGCATCCCGACCATCCTCGTCGGCCCCGCGAACTGAGGCTATGATGCGCGCGATTCGACTGTAAACGGGGAGTGCGATGAAGGCGCTGGAGTTGTTCGTCGAACGGGTGATCCTGGCAAGCCGCTGGATTCTCGTGGTTTTTTACCTCGGCCTCGCCGCCGCGCTCGCCGTCTATGCGGTCTCCTTCGGCGTCAAGTTCCTGAAGATCGCCAAGACCGCGCTCACCGCCTCCGAAGCGGAAATGATCCTCTCCATGCTCAGCCTGATCGATGCCGCCCTCGTCGCGAGCCTTGTCGTCATGGTCATGCTCGCAAGCTACGAGAACTTCGTCAGCCGCTTCGACGACGCGAAAACCGACCTCACATGGCTTGGCAAGCTCGATGCCGGAAGCCTGAAAATCAAGGTGGCATCGGCCATTGTGGCGATCTCCTCGATCCATTTGTTGCAGGTCTTCCTGAACGCCAATCAGTACGACAACCAGAAGATCCTCTGGCTGACGGTGATCCACATCGCGTTCGTCGTCTCGGCGCTGGTGCTCGGCATTCTCGAATGGATTCAGGCGCAGACCAAGAAGGTCGGCTAACCCCTTGGCGCGGCGGCGCGTTTCAGCCGGTCGTTGATCGCCTCGCCAAGCCCCTTATCGGGGATCGGCATGACCGCGATGCGGCGGCCCTCTGCCTTCGCGTCGAGCGCGCGCAGCATCGCAAACAGGTTCGCCGCCGCTTCCTTCACATCGCCGGAAGCCGAGAGATTCATCGAGGTTTCCGCGTCCGGCGCGTCCGGCCCGAAGGCGAGCAGCACCTCGCCCGCCGCAATCGTTTCCGCGTTGAGCCGCAGCGCCGACCCCGGCGCATAATGGCTTTCGAGCTGCCCCGGCGACGCGCGTCCTTCCTCGCCCGAACCGGCATCGGCATCGCCAAGCGCGTGGCCCAACACCTTCTCGATCTCGTCCCGCGCCACCGCACCGGGCCGCAGAAGTGTCGGTATTCCTTCAGGAAATCCGATCACGGTCGACTCGAGCCCGAGCGGGCAGGCGCCGCCGTCGAGCACATAGGCAAGCTGCGGCGCGGTGCCCAGCCCCTCCATCACATGCGCCGCCGTCGTCGGGCTGACGCGCCCCGAGGGGTTCGCGGACGGCGCGGCAATCGGCCGTTTCGCGGCCTCGAGCAGCGCCTTCGCCGTCTCATGCGCAGGCACGCGGATCGCCACCGTGTCGAGCCCCGCGCTCACCAGCAGCGACAGCGGCGTATCGGCCTTGCGCGGCAGCACCAGCGTGATGCCGCCCGGCCAGAATTTGCGTGCGAGCGCCGCCGCTTCCGCGTTGAAAACCACATGTTCTTCAGCAGCTTGGGTATCGCCCACATGCACGATCAGCGGGTTGAAACGCGGCCGCCCCTTCGCCTCGAAGATGCTCGCCACCGCCTCGTCGTTCGTCGCGTCGGCGCCGAGCCCGTAGACCGTCTCCGTCGGAAAGGCGACGAGCCGCCCCTCGCGGATCGCGGCGCCTGCCTTCTCCGTCGCTTCCGCCGTCGCGCTGAGGCATTCCGCCACGCAAACCACCCTTTCCACCGGTACACTTGGGGCCGAGAATACAGTAAAAGGCCGGAAACCCGCCTTTCCCTGCGTTTGAGGAGCCTTCATGACATATCGTCCGCCCGTTCGCGACATGGCTTTCACGCTGAACGAAGTCGCGGGCCTCTCGCAGCTCATGGGCACCGGCGCCTTCGAAGACCTCTCGCCCGATCTCGTGGAGTCGGTGATGGAGGAGGGCGCGAAGCTCGCCGCGGAAGTGCTCGCGCCGCTCAACCGCTCCGGCGATGCCGAGGGCGCGAAGTTCAGCAAGGACGGCGTTTCCGTGCCTGCAGGCTTCGCGGACGCCTACCGCAAATGGGTCGAAGGCGGCTGGGGCAGCCTCGCCGCGACGCCGGAATTCGGCGGGCAGGGTCTTCCTGTCGCGCTCTCCGTCGCCATGCAGGAAATGTGGAACGCCGCCTGCCTCTCCTTCGGCCTCTGCCCGATCCTGTCGCAAGGCGCCATCGAGGCGCTCACCGCGCACGGCACGGACGAACAGAAGAACCTCTATCTGCCGAAGCTCATCTCGGGCGAATGGACCGGCACCATGAACCTCACCGAGCCGCAGGCAGGCTCGGACCTCAACGCCTTGAAGGCAAAGGCCGTTCCACAGGGCGACGGCACCTACAAGATCACCGGCACCAAGATCTACATCACCTATGGCGACCACGACATGGCGGAAAACATCGCCCATCTCGTGCTCGCGCGCCTGCCCGATGCGCCCGCCGGCACCAAGGGGATATCTCTCTTCCTCGTCCCGAAGTTCCTCGTCAACGAAGACGGTTCGCTGGGCGAGCGCAACGACGCGCATTGCATCGGCCTTGAGGAAAAACTCGGCATTCACGGCAGCCCCACCTGCGTCATGGCTTACGGCGAGCAGGGCGGCGCCATCGGTACGCTGATCGGCGAGGAAAACCGCGGCCTTGCCTGCATGTTCACGATGATGAACAACGCCCGCCTTCTCGTCGGCACGCAAGGCGTCGCCATAGCCGAAGCCGCATATCAGCACGCATTGGCCTATGCGAAAGACCGCAAGCAGGGCCGTCCCCTCGGCTCCGATCTCGCACCCGGCGACATGGCGCCGATCATCGAACATCCCGACATCCGCCGCATGCTCCTCACCATGAAGGCGCTGACGGATGCGTCGCGCGCGATCTGCTACGCAACCGCCGTCGCCATCGACGGCGCGCATGCGGGCGAGACCGGGGATAAACGCCGCGAAGCGCAGGCCCGCGCCGATCTGCTGACGCCGATCGCGAAATCCTTCTCCACCGATATCGGCGTCGAAACCGCTTCCATCGGTGTGCAGATCCATGGCGGCATGGGCTTCATCGAGGAAACCGGCGCCGCCCAGTTCCTCCGCGACGCGCGCATCCTGCCGATCTACGAAGGCACCAACGGCATTCAGGCGATCGACCTCGTGAGCCGCAAGTTGCCCCTCGGCAATGGCGACGTCGCGCGCGGCTTCATCGCGGAAATGCGCGAAACCGCGAAGGAGGCGCGCTCCTCGAACGACAAGGTGCTGACCGGCATCGGCGCGGCGCTCGACGATGCGCTCGACACGCTCGACAAGGCGACGGACTACATGCTCGCGAACCTGAAATCCGCGCCGAACGACTGCCTCGCGGGCGCGTCCCCCTATCTCCGCCTCTTCGGCACGGCGGCCGGCGGCCACTATCTCGCAAGCGCCGCGCTCAACGGCGGGAACGCCGCGCGCCTCTCGCTCGCGCAGTTCTATGCGGCCAACATCCTCCCCGCCGTGCATGGCCTGCTCGGTCCCGCGACGGCGGGCGTGGAAAGCCTGCACGCTCCCGATTCCGCTGTCTTCGCGGACTGAGCGCGCCCGTTTCCGCAGCGTCGCGCTGGAAGGGTGAACGGCCCGTTTGACCTCGTCCGGCCGTGCGCCTATCACGGATGGGCACGCCGCATGGCTCCATGCGGCCCCCCGTTCGAGAGTTCAGATGTCCGATATTTCCCAGGCGACCATTGAAAGCGGCGATCTCCGCTACCCCTTCGACAGGGTGCCGGAGCCTGCGGAAATGATCGAAGCCGCGCCCGGCATCTGGTGGGTGCGCATGCCGCTTCCCTTCCAGCTCGACCACATCAACCTCTGGCTGATCGAGGACGGCGAGGGCTGGACGGTGGTGGACACCGGCGTTGCCTCCGACGAGGTGAAGTCGCTCTGGCGCGAAGTCTTCAAGACCGGCCTCGGCGGCAAACCCGTGACGGGCCTCGTCGTCACCCATCTCCACCCCGATCACGTCGGTCTTGCGGGCTGGTTCAGCCGCAAATGGGGCATCGACCTCCACATGTCCCGCACCGACTTCCTGATGTGCAAGACGCTCGTGCTCGACACCGGCCGCGACGCGCCGCAGGAAGCGCTCGACTTCTATCGCGCCGCCGGTTTCAGCGAGCGCGGCGTCGAAAGCTATCGCCAGCGTTTCGGCGGCTTCGGCAAGGGCGTGTCGCGCCTGCCGGACATCTTCCGCCGCCTGCGTGAGGGCGACGAACTCGAGATCGGCGGCCGCACATGGCGCGTCGTCGTCGGCTCCGGCCACGCGCCGGAACATGTCTGCCTCTATTGCGAGGAAGCGAAAATCCTCATCTCCGGCGATCAGGTCCTGCCGAGGATATCTTCCAATGTCAGCGTCCATCCGACCGAAGCCTACGAGAACCCGCTCGAAGACTGGATCGAGAGCTGCAAGCGCCTCCGCGCCAACCTGCCGAACGATGTGCTCGTGCTGCCCGCGCATAACGAACCCTTCTACGGCCTGCATGAACGCCTGACGCAGTTGATCGACGGCCACGAGGACGGTCTCGCAAAGCTCCTCGCCATGCTTGAGGAGCCGAAGCGCGCCATCGACGTTTTCCCCGCCCTCTTCAAGCGCAAGATCGGTCCGGAAGTCTTCTTCATGGCGACGGGCGAAAGCCTCGCCCACCTGAATTGCCTGCTCGGCCGCGGCCTTGCGACGGTGAGCCGCGACGAGAAGGGCGTGAACTGGTACAGCCGCGCCTGATCCGAGGGCGACGGCGATCCGTGCAGACCGGAGAGGTCTCGATGCAGGCCGCCTACAGCTATCGGCAGGATTCCGCCGTTCCCGAGTTTCCGGACGATCGCCCCATCATCATTTTCGACGGTCATTGCGCGCTCTGCTCCGGCTGGGCGCGCTTCGTGCTGCGGCACGATCCGGAAGGCCGCTACAGGCTGCTCCCGGCACAATCCCCGCTCGGCCATGCGCTCTATGTGCATTACGGCCTCGACCCCGAGGATTATCAGACGAACATCCTGATCGAGGAGGGCAGGGCGTGGTTCAAGTCGGAAGGATCGATCCGCATGGCCGAGGGGCTCGGCTTTCCCTGGTCTCTGGCTGCGTCCTTTCGTCTTCTCCCCTTGCCGGCAAGGGACCGGCTCTATGAATGGGTCGCCCGCAACCGCCTGCGCTTTTTCGGAAGGCGGGAGATCTGCTACCGCGGCGAAAGCGGCTACGAGGACAGGTTTCTTGCCTAGGAGCGCTGGCACGGCATGACGGAAGCTCGCAGGAAGGTTCTCGTCGTCGGCGGCTACGGCACGTTTGGCGGCCGTCTCGTGAAGCTCCTGCTCGACGAACCCCGCCTGACCCTTGTCGTTGCCGGCCGCTCGCAGGAAAGCGCCTCCCGCTTCTGCCGTGAGGTCGGGCGCGCGGCGGCCCAACTTGTCCCCGCCCGGTTCGACAGGGAAGGCGATCTCGACGCCCAGCTCGCGCGTATCGTTCCCGATATCGTGGTCGATGCAACCGGTCCCTATCAGGCCTATGGCGATGCTCCTTACCGCCTTGTCGAAGCGGCAATCCGGTACGGCGCCCATTATCTCGATCTGGCCGACGGATCGGATTTCGTTCGCGGAATAAGCGCTTTTGACAGCGCTGCGAAGGCGCGCGGTGTCTTCGTCTTGTCGGGCGTCAGCAGCTTTCCGGTTCTCACGGCAGCCGTCTTGCGCGAGATCGCACGCGACATGCCGCGCATCGACGAGGTGACGGCGGGCATTGCACCCTCGCCCTATGCCGGTGTCGGGCTCAATGTGATCCGCGCCATCGCGGGCTATGCGGGCCGGAAGACGAAACTGAAGCGGAATGGCCGGTGGACGGAAGGTTATGCCCTCACCGAGACGATGCGCTACACCGTGTCTCCGCCGGGACGCTTGCCATTGCACAGCACGCATTTCTCGCTGGTCGACGTGCCCGATCTGCAGCTGGTTCCGGACCTCATGCCGGATATTCGCACGCTCTGGGTTGGCGCAGGCCCCGTGCCGGAAATTCTGCATCGCATGCTGAACCTGCTCGCCTGGCTTGTGCGCTGGCGCGTCGTTCCGTCGCTCTCTCCCTTCGCAGGACTTTTCTACCGTGCGATCAATATCCTGCGCTGGGGCGAACATCGCGGCGGCATGTTCGTCTGCGCGCGCGGACGCAACGCGCTCGGGCAGCCGGCGGAGCATTCATGGCACATGCTTGCCGAGGCGGATGACGGGCCCTTCATCCCCTCGATGGCGATAGAGGGGATAATTCGCAAGCTGCTGGACGGCGACATGCCGCCGCCAGGTGCGCGCCCCGCGACCGATGCGCTATCGCTTGCGGATTACGAAAACCTGTTCGCATCGCGCGACATCCGCTTCGGGTGGCGCCGTTCCAGCTCCGGCGACAGGGAAATGCCGCTCTACCGGCGGGTGCTCGGCGACGCATGGGAAGAGCTGCCTGAAACCGTTCGCGCAATGCACGGAAGCCGGAGATCGCATCGTGCTGAAGGGGTCGCCGGCGTGGAGCGGGGCCGGGGATATCTGAGCCGTCTCGCGGGCAATCTCTTCCGGTTTCCGGATGAAGCGGAGAATGTTCCCGTCTCCGTCGCTTTCGATGTCGGTCCGGACCGGGAAATCTGGCGCCGGACTTTCGGCGGGCAGTCCTTCTCAAGCACGCAGCATGCGGGCCGCGGCCGTTCGCAATGGCTGCTCTGCGAGACATTCGGCCTTCTGACATTCGGTCTCGCCCTCATCGTGCGGGACGGGCGTCTCCATCTCGTTGTCAGGAGGTGGAGCGTCGCGGGACTGCCTCTGCCGCTCTTTCTGGCGCCCGTCAGCCGGTCCCATGAGGCCTCCGAGGGCGGCAGGTTCCATTTTAACGTCGAGATTTCTCACCGGCTCACCGGCCTGATCGTCCGGTATCGCGGCTGGCTGGAGCCGAAACCGTGACCGGGTTCCCTTGCGCGGCCTCGCCCTGATCGCCTATGACCTGTCCATGACCACGCTTCTCGTCACCCATTCCGCCTGTCTCGAACATGAAACCCCGCCGGGCCATCCCGAATGCGTGGCGCGGCTGCGCGCCGTTCTGGGCGCTCTGGAAACCGAAGAATTTGCGCTTCTGCACCGCGCCGAGGCGCCGCGCGCCACGCGCGAGCAGATCGCGCGCGTTCATCCCGAAAGCCATATCGAGTTCATCGAGGGCTCCGCTCCCGAAACGGGCTTCCGCCGCATCGATGCCGATACCGCCATGTCGCCGGGCTCGCTCGAAGCGGCCTATCGCGCGGCGGGCGCCGTCGTTCATGCCGTGGACGAGGTGATGACGGGGAACGTGCGCAACGGATTCTGCGCCGTCCGCCCGCCGGGTCATCACGCCGAGCCGCAGACGGCCATGGGTTTCTGCCTCTTCAACAACATCGCCATCGGCGCGCTGCATGCGCGCGCCGTTCACGGCTGCGAGCGTGTCGCGGTAATCGATTTCGACGTGCATCACGGCAATGGCACGCAGGCCGCCTTCGAGACCGACCCGTCATGTCTCTACATTTCGACGCATCAGTGGCCGCTCTATCCGGGCACGGGGCGCGCGAGCGAACATGGTCTCGGCAACATCTACAATCGCTGCCTGCCGCCGGGCGCCGGATCGACCGCTTTCCGCTCGGCCGTTTCCGATGCGGTTATCCCCGCCATCGAGCAATTTCGCCCCGATTTCATCTTCATTTCGGCGGGTTTCGATGCGCATATCAGGGACCCGCTGGCGAATCTCTGCCTCACGGAAGAGGACTACGGCTGGGTGACCGCCGAACTGATGCAGGTCGCGGACCGGCATTGCGGCGGTCGCGTTGTCTCCGCTCTCGAGGGGGGATATGACTTGGAGGCGCTGGCGGCGAGCGCGAGGGCGCATGTGAAGGCGCTCATGCTGGCCGCCTGACCGCCGCCATACCGCGACAGGGAGAGGATCATGTCCGCCGCCAAAGCCGACGCACACAAGGATATCGAGAAACTGAGCTTCGAGGATGCGCTGGCGCAACTCGAAAAGATCGTCGGCCAGCTCGAATCCGGCGAAGCGCCGCTCGAGAAATCCATCGAACTCTATGAGCGCGGCACGGCCCTGAAGGCGCATTGCGAGGCCCGCCTCAAGGCGGCGGAAGCCAAGGTCGAGAAGATCTCGCTTTCGGCGTCCGGCGAGCCTTCAGGCAGCGAACCCCTCGACGTCGGCTGACGCATGGCATCGTCCCCCGCAAAGGCAGGAGCTTTCGAGACCGCGCTCTCGGCATGCGCCGCCGATGTGAAGGAGATGCTCGAGCGCCTGTTGCCCCGGCCCGACGGCCCGGAAGGCCGCATCGCGGAGGCGATGCGCTATGCGGCGCTGGGCGGCGGCAAGCGCTTCCGGCCCTTCCTCGTCTGCCAGAGCGCCTCGCTTTTCGGTGTCTCGAAGGACGCCGCCCTTCGCGTCGCCGCCGCTGCCGAATGCGTGCATATCTATTCCCTCGTTCATGACGATCTGCCCTGCATGGACGACGACGACATGCGCCACGGCGTGCCCTCCGTTCACCGCGAATACGACGAGGCGACGGCCATCCTCGCGGGCGATGCCCTGCTGACGCTCGCCTTCGAGATCATCGGCGATCCCGAAACGCATGAACGCGCCCGGGTCCGGATCGAACTTGTCCGCCGTCTCGCCGCGGCTGCCGGCGCGCATGGCATGGTCGGCGGCCAGATGATCGATCTCTCCAGCGAGGGCAAGACGCTCGACATGGTTGGCGTCACCCGTTTGCAGCAGCTGAAGACCGGCGCGCTGATCGCCTTTTCCTGCGAAGCGGGGGCCGTGCTCGGCCGTGCCTCGCCGGATGCCATTCACGCGCTTCATGCCTTTGCGCACGATCTCGGCCTCGCTTACCAGATCGCCGACGATCTTCTCGACGCCGAGGGCGATACCGGCACGATTGGCAAGACGGCCGGCAAGGACGCGGCGGCGGGCAAGGCGACGTTTGTCTCGATTCTGGGCGTCGAGCGCGCCCGCGATCAGGCCCGCATGCTGGCCGATCAGGCCATCCAACATCTTGATTTGTTTGATGAAAGAGCCGATCTTTTGCGTGAGGCGCCGCGTTTCGTTATAACCCGGCGCAACTAGGAGCCGCATGGGCCGTTTTGGCACTTTCCGGCGTTCCTTCGAAGGGCGTTCCGCCCCTATCTGGCCGGCACAGGCCGAGGTGAGTGTTGAGCAGCAATCTCCTGACCCCCTTGCTTGACCGGGTGCGGACCCCGGCGGATCTCCGCGCGTTTCCCGAGAGCGATCTGAAGCAGGTCGCCGACGAGTTGCGCGCTGAAATGATCGATGCCGTTTCGCAGACGGGCGGCCATCTCGGCGCCGGGCTCGGCGTCGTCGAACTCACCGTCGCGCTCCACTACGTCTTCAACACGCCGGAAGACCGGATCATCTGGGATGTCGGTCATCAGGCCTATCCCCACAAGATCCTGACCGGCCGCCGCGACCGCATCCGCACGCTCCGTCAGGGCGGCGGGCTTTCGGGCTTCACGAAGCGCGCCGAGAGCGAATACGACCCCTTCGGCGCGGCCCATTCCTCGACCTCGATTTCCTCCGGCCTCGGCATGGCCGTCGCCCGCGATCTCAAGGGCGGGGATAACAACGTCGTCGCGGTGATCGGCGACGGTGCCATGTCCGCCGGCATGGCCTATGAGGCGATGAACAACGCGGGCTCGATGGACAGCCGCCTCATCATCATCCTGAACGACAATGACATGTCGATTGCGCCGCCGGTCGGCGCGATGAGCGCCTATCTCGCGCGCCTGCTCTCCGGCGGCACCTATCGCTCCATGCGCCATCTCGGCAAGCAGCTCGCGAGGCTGCTGCCGAAACGGCTGGAAGAGAGCGCGCGCCGCGCCGAGGAATATGCGCGCGGCATGGCGATGGGCGGTACGCTGTTCGAGGAGCTGGGCTGCTATTATGTCGGTCCCATCGATGGGCATAACCTCGACCATCTTTTGCCCGTCCTGAAAAATGTCCGCGATGCGGGCGAGGGCCCGATCCTCGTTCACATCGTGACGCAGAAGGGCAAGGGCTACGCGCCCGCCGAAGCCTCCGCCGACAAGTATCACGGCGTCTCGAAATTCGATGTCGTCACCGGCACGCAGGCGAAAGCCAAGGCCAATGCGCCGAGCTACACAAAGGTTTTTGCCGAAAGCCTCATCGCTCACGCGGAGCAGGACGACAGGATCGTTGCCATCACCGCCGCCATGCCCTCCGGCACCGGGCTCGACCTTTTTGGCGAAAAGTTTCCCGCGCGCACCTTCGATGTCGGCATTGCCGAACAGCACGGCGTCACCTTCGCCGCCGGGCTCGCTTCAGAGGGCTACAAGCCTTTCGCCGCGATCTATTCGACCTTCCTGCAGCGCGCCTACGATCAGGTGGTACACGACGTTGCGATCCAGCGCCTGCCGGTCCGTTTTGCCATCGACCGCGCGGGCCTCGTCGGCGCCGACGGCCCGACCCATGCGGGCGCCTTCGACGTCACCTATCTCGCCTGCCTGCCGGGCTTCGTCGTCATGGCGGCGGCGGACGAGGCGGAACTGAAACACATGGTGGCGACGGCGGTCACCATCGACGACCGGCCATCCTCGCTGCGTTATCCCCGGGGTGAGGGCGTCGGCCTGGAAATGCCCGCCATCGGCACGCCGCTCGAAATCGGCAAGGGCCGCATCATGCGAGAGGGCTCGAAGGTCGCGATCCTGTCGCTTGGCACGCGCCTCGCCGAAGCGTTGAAAGCCGCCGATCAGCTCGGCGCACTGGGCTTTTCGGCTACGGTGGCGGACGCGCGCTTCGCAAAACCGCTGGATGAAGAACTCATCGCGCGCCTTGCCCGCGAGCATGAGGTGTTCATCACGGTCGAGGAAGGCTCCGTCGGCGGCTTCGGCAGCCATGTGCTCGATTTCCTCGCCCGCTCCGGCGCGCTCGACAAGGGCCTCAAGGTGCGGCCCATGGCGCTGCCCGACATCTTCATCGATCAGGACAAGCCCGAGAAGATGTACGACACCGCCCGTCTCAATGCAGCCCAGATCGTCGAAACCGCGCTCATGGCGCTGGGGAACGAACGGGACATCGCGGAACTGCGGCAGCTCGCCCCGCAGCCGAAACTCGTCTGAGAACGCTCATGGCCGAAAGCAGGCGCCGCCTCGACCTTGCGCTGGTCGAACGCGGCCTCGTTGCAACGCGCGCCCGCGCGCAGGGCGCGATCCGCGCGGGCCATGTCCTTGTCGGAGGCCGGGTCGCGACGAAACCGGCTGATCCGGTCGGCGAGGGCGACGAGATCGAACTTCTCGCGCTCGAACATCCCTACGTTTCCCGCGGCGCACTGAAACTTGTCCACGCCCTCGATTTCTTCGCGCTCGATCCGGCGGGCGGCGTCTGCCTCGATCTCGGCGCCTCGACCGGCGGTTTCACGGAAGTATTGCTGGAGCGCGGCGCTGCCTCCGTCATCGCTATCGATGGTGGTCATGGCCAGCTTGCGAAAGAAATTGCAGCCGATGAACGCGTGCGCTCCGTCGAAGGCCTGAACGCGAAGGACATCACGCGCGAACTTGTCCCCGAGCGCATTTCCTTCCTCGTCGCCGACCTGAGTTTCATCGGCCTGCGGAAAGCCTTGCCTCCCGCGCTCGCGCTGACTGAACCGGGGGCCACGCTGATTGCGCTCATCAAACCGCAATTCGAAGCGGGGCCTGAAAATGTCGGAAAGGGCGGTATCGTGCGCGATCCCGCGCTGCATGAACGCATATGCGGGGATATCTCGGCCTGGTTCGGCGATGACATGGGCTGGCGTGTTCTCGGCCTCACCGAAAGCCCCATCGAAGGCGGCAACGGCAACACCGAATTCCTGATCGCGGCGCGCCATGACCGCTGAGATCGAAGCCGATATCGCCTCACTCGGCGCGCAGGCGGACGGCGTCGCCGAAACGCCGAAGGGGCCGCTCTATGTGCCTTACGTTCTGCCGGGCGAGCGCGTTCTCGTCGCGCCGGAAGGAGAAGGCCGTGCCGGTCTCCTGAAAATCGTCGCGCCCTCTCCGCAGCGCGTGGCCGCGCCTTGCCGCCATTTCACGAGATGCGGCGGCTGCGCCATCCAGCACGCCGCGCCGGATTTCTACGCGGCATGGAAACGCGATCTCGTTGCGGCGGCCCTCAATTCGCGCGGCATCGACACCGAAATCGCACCGCTGGTGCCGACGCAGGCCCGAAGCCGCCGCCGCGCTACCTTCGCCGTCACGCGCACCAGGAAAAGCGCGATGGTCGGCTACTACGCGCGCGGCAGCCACGAGATCGTGCCGGTTTCCGAGTGCCCTCTGGTTGTCCCCGAAATCGAAAAGGCAATCCCGGCGCTCGCCGAAATCGTCGCGCCCGGTCTTTCCCGCAGTGCCCGCGCCTCGGTTCTCGTGACCGCGACGCTGAACGGTCTTGATCTCGCGGTCACCGGCGGCAAGCCTCTCGACGGTCCCTTGCGAGCCGAACTGGGCAGTCATGCCAAGACGGCGGATATTGCGCGGCTTTCCTGGGACGGGGAAATCGTCGCGGAACGGCGTTCGCCGGAGATTGAGCTGTCGGGCCTGCGCGTCGCCTTGCCGGTCGGGGGATTTCTCCAGCCGACGCTGGAAGGAGAGGCGGCGCTGATCCGCCTCGTTCGTGAAAGTGTAGGGAAAGCGCGCCGCGTCGCCGATCTCTTTGCGGGCTGCGGAACATTCACGGCCGCGCTTTCGGGCGCGTCGGCCGTTCATGCCGTCGAGAGCGAAAAGAAAGCACTCGCAGCCCTTGAACGCGCCGTGCGGGAACAGGGGCCTTCACTGGGTTTGAAGCCGGTAACGGCCGAAACGCGCGACCTCGCGCGCCGTCCGCTTCTCGCAAGCGAACTCGACAGGTTCGACGCCGTCGTCATCGACCCGCCGCGCGCGGGCGCTTCCGCTCAGACGGAGGAAATCGCGAAATCGAAAGTGCCGGTTGTGGTTTCCGTTTCCTGCAATCCCGCCACCTTTGCGCGCGACGCACGCATGCTTCTCGATGGGGGATATCGCCTCGATGGCGTGACGCCGGTCGACCAGTTCCTGTGGTCGCCGCATCTCGAAGTGGTGGGGATATTCAGGCGAGGCTGAAGCGGTCAGATGGGCCGATGAAGGTGCTGCCGCACGGCCGCTTCCACCGCTTCGGGCTTTGCATCGAGTGTCGAGAGTTTCACCGCGATTTCCTGCGGTGAGAGCTTCGTCCAGCAGCGATACATGTAGCGCCGGACGATGCCGGTTACGGGTGCGTTCTCGACGGCTGTTTCGAGCGGCCGCCGCAGCGAAATCCGCAATTCCGCGTTGCGGATCATGCGCACGTAGCGATTGACGATCTGCACGTCGGAAATGGCATTCCAGGGCAGAAGTCCGAGCCGGTCGAGATATATTCCCGCAGGCGTCACGCTGAGTGCCTTGCGCTCGCGCGTCACATAAGGCCAGTGGTACATCGCGACGGCGAGCGCGGCGAGTGCCGCAAGGATGGCAAGGACAGGCGCGCGCGGCACGCCAAAGAGGACAAGCGCGCCTGCCGCCAGCACGCCGCTATAGACGATGCTCTCGCCCTTCTCCTTGGAATACTGCGCCGTCAGGAAGTCCGGGCCTGCCGCCTGGCCCGGCGTCGCGTCAGTCATTGCCGCGCTCCCCCACTTGTCCCCGGTTTCGCAGCAGGTGGTCCGCAAGCACGCAGGCCATCATCGCCTCGCCCACCGGCACGGCGCGAATGCCGACGCAGGGATCGTGGCGGCCCTTGGTCGCGATTTCCGTGTTCTCACCGCTTTTCGTCACGGTCTTGCGCGGCGAGAGGATCGACGAGGTCGGTTTCACCGCGAAGCGAACGACGACGTCCTGACCTGTGGATATCCCACCGAGAACGCCGCCCGCATGGTTGGACGTGAAGGCAAGCCCCTGGTTGGTGGACTGCATCTCGTCGGCATTTTCCTCGCCCGACAGCGCGGCGGTCGCGAAGCCGTCGCCGATTTCGACGCCCTTCACCGCATTGATGCTCATCATGGCGGCGGCGAGTTCGGCATCGAGCTTGCCGTAGACCGGTGCGCCGAGACCGACGGGCACGCCGGAGGCGACGACCTCGATCACCGCGCCGCAGGAAGATCCGTTCTTCCTGACGGCGTCGAGATAGGTTTCCCACTCCTGCGCGGCTTTCGCATCGGGGCACCAGAACGGATTGTTGTCCGTCTCGTCCCAATCCCAGTTCGCGCGGTCGATCTTGTGCGGGCCCACCTGCACGAGTGCGCCACGGACGGAAATGCCGTCGCCCAGCACCGCGCGCGCAACCGCCCCGGCGGCGACGCGTGCCGCCGTTTCGCGCGCCGAGGAGCGCCCGCCGCCGCGATGGTCACGAATGCCGTATTTCGAGAGATAGGTGAAATCCGCGTGGCCGGGCCTGAACTTCTCGACGATATCCCCATAGTCCTTCGAACGCTGATCGACATTCTCGATCATCAGCGAGATCGGCGTGCCGGTCGTCATCTCGACGCCGTCCTCGACGAAGGTGCCCGACAGGATTTTCACGGCATCCGGTTCACGGCGCTGCGTCGTGAAACGGGATTGTCCGGGCCGCCGCCTGTCGAGCCAGTGCTGGATATCCCCGGCCTTCAGGGGAAGGCGGGGGGGCGTGCCGTCGACGACGCAGCCGAGCGCCGGCCCGTGGCTTTCGCCCCAGGTTGTCACACGAAACAGATGGCCGAACGTATTGTGCGACATGGCTCAAGAAATCGGTCCCGAAAGACCTGCCTTACGTGGTGAACCGGCAACCCAGCATACGGGCCGCGTCTGAAAGGGGAACACTACAGGAGATCGTCAGACGATGCTCATGTCGGGCGCGTCTTCCGCCTTCATGCCCACGACATGGTAGCCGGCGTCGACGTGGTGGACTTCGCCGGTGACGCCCGAACCGAGATCGGAGAGAAGATAGAGGGCCGTATTGCCCACTTCGTCGATGGTCACGGTCCGCTTCAGCGGCGAATTGAGCTCGTTCCACTTCAGGATGTAACGGAAGTCGCCGATACCCGAGGCGGCAAGCGTCTTGATCGGTCCGGCCGACACGGCGTTGACGCGGATATTGTTGCGGCCGAGGTCGACGGCGAGATAGCGCACGCTCGCTTCGAGCGCGGCCTTCGCAACGCCCATGACGTTGTAGTGGGGGATAACCTTCTCCGAGCCGTAATAGGTCAGCGTCACGATGGAGCCGCCATCGGTCATCAGCTTCTCGGCGCGCTGACTGAGCGCGGCGAACGAGTAGCAGGAGATTGCCATGGTGGCCGTGAAATTCTCCAGCGACGTGTCGACATAACGCCCGTCGAGTTCATCCTTGTTCGAATAGGCGATGGCATGGACGAAGAAATCGATCTTTCCCCATTCCTTTTCCAGATGGGAAAACACCGCGTCCATGCTTGCGGCATCGGTGACGTCGCAAGGCAGGACGAGGGTGGAGCCGACGGATTCGGCGAGCGGGAAGATGCGCTTCTGGAGCGCCTCGCCCTGATAGGTGAAGGCGATTTCGGCGCCCTGTTCGGCGCAGGCCTTGGCGATGCCCCAGGCGATCGAGCGGTTGTTCGCGACGCCCATGATGAGCCCGCGCTTGCCCTTCATCAGGCTGCCCTTCAGAGCAGGGCTCGTGCTGGTGATGGCTTCGCTCATCGCTTCCCCGTCAAATTGGTCTTGGCCGAAAATCGAGCCGCATCCTACACAAAAGCCCTATTCGGTCTAACAAAAAAGCCCCAATTTTCAGAGGGTTGGGTTCACTTTTCCTGACAGAATGCGACGGTTCAGGAAGCCGAGAATCCCTTCCGCGGATTGTGTTTGAGGCCACCGGCCCATCCCGCAGCGAAATCCCGCAAGGCGCTATCGGATTCCTCGGGCAGCGTCAGCGAGAGGGTCACATACTGATCCCCCGTCGTGCCGGCCGCTTCATTGCGCAGGCCGCGCCCCTTGAGGCGTAGCCGGGTCCCCGTATTGGAGCCGGACGGAATCGAGAGGGAAACCGGTCCCGAAACGGTCGGCACCTCGACCTTCGCCCCGAGTACCGCTTCGGGAAGCGTCACCGGGAGAACGAGGTGAATGTCCTGTCCCTTCCGCTCGAAGAAGGGATGCGGCTCGACTTCGACCGAAACGAGGGCATCCCCGGGTTCCGCGCCGCCGTGCCCTTCACCGCCCTGACCCTTGAGCCTGATCTGCCTGCCGGTTTCGATGCCGGCGGGAATGACGACGTCGAAGGCCTTTCCTTCCGTGAGGCGCACACGCTTCGTGTCGCCGTTCGCGGCCTCGAGGAACGTCACGGTGAGCCGGTAGGTGCGGTCTTCGCCGCGCGCGCGAAAGACGCGCTTTCCCGCACTGCGAATGCCCTCGAAGAGTTCGGAAAAGAGGTCGTCGGACTGCGGGTCGCGCGACGCGTTGCCGGTCGCCCCCGTTTCCTCGAAGGCGCGCCGCCGTCGGGCGGCCGCGGCGGCGAGCCGTTCCGCTTCGAAGCGCCGGCGGCCTGCTTCGTCCTTGAGCTGGTTGTAGGCGGCGGTCACTTCCTGGAAGCGGGCATGATGAGCCGCGGAATCGCGCTGGGCGTCCGGATGAAGCTGTTTGGCGAGTTTCCGGTAGGCCGCCTTGACCTCGGCATTGCCCGCGCCCGGATCGAGTCCGAGAATTTCGTATGGGTCTCGCACGAGGACGGCGCTCCTGAAGAACCGAAAGACGGCAGTCTAGGCTGTCCCGCATACGAATTGGTTAAGGCGCGGGGCCTTCCATCTCGTCGAATTCGGGGGGCGGCGGAGGCGGTGCGGTCGCGGAAAGCGCCGCATCCTCCTCGTTCGGGGGCGGCGGGCCCGGCAGGCTCGGCACGAGCTGCGTTAACCTCTCGAGTGCCGTTTCATGGCCGACGCGGGCGGCGAGCGCATACCAGGCAAGGGCGCGGGCGGGGTCGCGCTCGACGCCGAGCCCCTTTTCATACATCACGCCGAGATTGTAGCGCGCAGCCGGAACGCCTGCGACGGCGGCGGCGTGAAACCAGAACGAGGCCGTCTTGTAGTCCTGCGGCGTGCCTTCGCCGTTCAGATGCATGAAGGCGGCATTGACCTGCGCCGAGACGAGGCCCGCGCGGCCCGCGCGCTCGAAGAAATAAAGCGCGCGCTCGGAATCCCTTTCGACGCCTTTGCCATCCTTCAGCAACAGCGCGACGTTCCGCATGGCCGCGAGATCGTCGGTTTGTGCGAGGGGGAGCCAGAACTCGAAGGCGCGGGCGTAGTCGCCCTGATCGTAGGAAATCAGGCCCTTGTTGAACTGAACGGCCTGCTGCTCTTCGGTTGGGCCGATTTGCTCGATTTGTTCCTGGACGACAGCGCCCGGTTCAGCGCGCAGCGGCGCCGGAAACGGCGCGGCGGCGACAGCGCAGAAGAGCGCGGCAAAAAAGAGGACGGGCCGATATGAACGCATTAAATTGTCGGCCCGCCCCCGGTTTTTCGATCAGTTCTGGATTTGCCACGAACCGTCGGCCTGACGGCATGCCGTACCGTGCGCCTGTTCGCTCCGTCCGTCGATATAAACAGTCTGCGTGTATTCGCGGCAATTGTAACCGCCCTGCTGATAGGCGGCCTGCGGCGTCACCGTACCGTAATGACCGGTATCGGGATTCTGCCAGCGGGACGTCTGACCGGAGGGGTTGTGCTCCAGCGCGTTGTAGGTCGTCTGCCCCATCGCCTGACGATCCGCGCGGTCGAGCGACTTGCCGATTTCACCGCCGAGAAAGGCGCCGAGAAGGACGCCGGCACCCGTCGCCCAGAGCTGGCCGCTGCCGCTGCCGATCTGCGAGCCCGCAAGACCGCCCGCGACGGCGCCGCCCACGGTGCCGACGGTCTGTTTGTCGATGCCGCCGCCACCGCCATACATGCTCTGGTCGCATGCGGCGAGCGACAGAAGCGCAGTCGCGCCGATGGCTATTCCCTTAACGAATTTCATTCTGGTCAATCCTGTGCTTTGGTCGCCCCCAAGCGATGAAGACTCACCTATATAAGAAGCCGAATGTGGCAAGATTGGAGCGGGAAACATCGCCCGGAGCCGCAGAGATCCGGGCTTTCTAAACGTTCCCGAGACTGGAATGAGCGTATGAGCGAGACCACCGACGCCGACGACGACAAGGCGCTTTTCGCGCGCGAGGACCCCTTTGCGCTCTTCGATGAGTGGATGGAACGCGCGCGCGCGAGCGAACCGGAGGACGCGAACGCGATGGCGCTCGCGACCGCGGATGGCGACGGCTTTCCCGATGTGCGGATGGTCCTGCTGAAGGGGGCGGACGCGCGCGGCTTCGTTTTCTACACCAACCTCGAAAGCGCCAAGGGACTGGAATTAAAGGAGAATCCGCAGGCCGCGCTGTGCTTCCACTGGAAGAGCCTGCGCCGTCAGATCCGCGTGCGCGGTGCCGTGACGCCCGTGAGCGAAGAGGAGGCGGACGCCTATTTTGCGAGCCGTGCGAAGGACAGCCAGATCGGCGCGTGGGCCTCGAAGCAGTCGCGGCCGCTCGAAGGACGTTTCGAACTGGAACGGCAAGTCGCTGTTTTTGCTGCCAAATTCGGTTTCGGCAAGGTGCCCCGGCCGTCCCACTGGTCCGGCTACCGCGTGACACCGTCGCGTATCGAATTCTGGCGCGACCGGCCCTTCAGATTGCACGACCGCCTTGTTTTCAAAAGGGAATCCGCTTCCGCGCCGTGGCGCACCGAACGGCTCTACCCCTGACTGTCACTGAACTGTCATCGAAACGTCACAAACCGTGACGGAGCCGGAACACGGATGAGCCACGGATGAGCGAAGACACGGCATCAAAAAAAGATACTCCCGGTTTTGCACCCGAGAACATCGCCCCGGAATACGAACGGCTGATGCGCCGCGCGACGCTGGCGGCGGTCGCGGTCGCCGTCGTGCTGATCGCGACCAAGGGGACGGTCTTCTGGTTCACCGGCTCGGTCGCGATGCTCGGCACGCTGACCGACTCGCTGCTCGACGGCGCGGCCTCGCTTCTGAACCTCTTCGCGGTGCGCGCCTCGCTGGTGCCGCCGGACGAGGAACACCGCTTCGGCCACGGCAAGGCGGAGGCGCTGGCGGGGCTCGGCCAGTCGATCTTCATTTTCGCATCCGCCGGCTACATCACCTTCGAGGCGGTGACGCGGCTGATCGATCCACGGCCGGTCGAGAACTCGGCGGCGGGCATCGCCGTCGTCGTCTTCGCGATCGTGCTGACGCTCGCCCTCGTCGCCTATCAGCGCCACGTGGTGAGCCGGACGCGCTCGGTCGCCATCGAAGCGGACTCGATCCACTACCGCGGCGACCTTCTGATGAACCTCTCCGTCATCGCGGCGCTGATCCTGTCCGGCTGGCTCGGTTTCCATTGGGCGGACCCGCTTTTCGGTCTCGTGATCGCCGGCCTGATCGCCTGGAGCGCCTCGAAGATCGTGATGAACGCGTTCAACCAGTTGATGGACCGCGAGTTTTCGGAGGAGGAACGCGAGCGCATCAAGGAGATCGCGCGGCGGCACCCGGAAGTCGTGAACCTGCACGAACTGAAGACGCGCACATCGGGCATCTACACCTTCATCCAGTTCCACCTCGAAATGGACGGCGCGATCACGCTGACGGAAGCGCACACGATTGCCGAAGAGGTGGAGCGGGAAGTGATGGAAGCCTTCCCCGGATCGGAAGTGCTGATCCATCAGGACCCGGCGGGGAGCGAAAAGATCACCCGGTTCCAGCGCGCGTGACACGAGAGAGCAAGTGACCGCAACACCCGATACGGAAGAGCTCGTCGCGTTTCTCGAAACGCCGGACACCTACGGGCTTCCTTCCGGCGAGGACGTGACGCGCATCGAGACGCATGCCTCGCATGTGTTCCTGGCAGGCGAGCGCGCCTACAAGATGAAGAAGCCGGTGAGGTTCACCTTTCTCGACTTCTCGACGCTGGAAAAGCGGAAGGCCGCCTGCGCGCACGAGGTGGAGCTCAACCGCCGCACCGCGCCTGAAATCTATCTCGGGCTTGTACCCGTCACGCGGGACGGCGATGCGCTGGCGCTCGGCGGCGGCGGCGAGGCGGTGGAATGGCTCGTCGAGATGAGACGCTTCGGCAGTGACGGGCTGCTGGCGACGCTGGCCGACAAGGGCGACCTGAAACTGCCGCTCATCGAGCAACTTGCGGCGGATGTCGCCGCCTTCCACGCCAGGGCGGAAGTGAGGCCGGGCTTCGGCGGGGCGGAGAGTTTTCTCAAGATCGTCGAAGGCAGCGAAGAGGACATGAAGCCCTCGCTCGGCAAGGTTCTCGATGCGGAGAAGGCGCGCGGGGTAACGGCGAGAAGCCGGGAGCTCATCGCGACCCACAGGGACCTTTTCGAGCGGCGGCGCGACGAGGGACAGGTGCGGCACTGCCACGGCGACCTCCATCTCGGCAATGTGACGGTGGTGGACGGACATCCCGTCATTTTCGATTGCGTGGAATTCAACGATCACATCGCGCGGATCGATGTGTTCTACGACCTCGCTTTCCTGCTGATGGATCTCGCTTTCCGAGCGGAGACCGACGAGCGGCTCGCCGGTCATGCGAACCGGGCGCTCAATGTCTATCTCGATCATGTGCCGCGGGACGCGCTTGCGCTCGACGGCCTGGCGCTGCTTCCGCTCTTCATGGCGACGCGGGCGGTCGTGCGCGCCAAGGTGACGGCGGTACAGGCGAAGGACGAGGCGGCAAAAGAGAAGGCTGAGGCCTATCTCGACTTCGCGGCGAAGCTGCTGGAAGAGAAAGAGCCGCGGCTCGTCGCCGTGGGCGGCTTGTCGGGCACCGGCAAGTCGACGCTCGCGAAGGAGGTCGCCGCGCGGCTCGGCGGCGCGGCGGGTGCGCTGCATCTGCGCACCGACGTCATCCGCAAGCGGCTCTTCGGTGCCGGGCCGCTCGACCGGCTGCCGGACGAGGCTTACGCGCCGGGTGCGGGAGAGAAGGTCTACGAAGAAATGTGCCGCCTCGCGCGGGAGGCGCTCGGCGGCGGGACGAGCGTCGTGATGGATGCCGTATTCGCGCGCGAAGAGGAACGCCGCGCGGCGGCGGACCTCGCCGCGGAAAAGGGGATCTCCCTCGAAGGACTCTGGCTCGACGCACCCGCTTCCGTGCTGGAAGCCCGCGTGGCGGAACGCGAGAAGCGTGGCGACGACCCCTCGGATGCCGGCGTCGAGGTGCTGCGGAAGCAGCTTTCCTACGATCTTGGGGAGATGACGTGGCGCAGCGTGGATGCCTCGGGGACGCCGGAACAGGCATTGGAAAGGGCGATGGCGGCTTTGGGACCTCACCAAAACTAAAAGTGTCATCCCGGCGAAAGCCGGGATCCATGGGCAGGCCAGCGCATGACGCGCGTCAGATGGACCCCGGCTTTCGCCGGGGTGACACCCTTGTTTTAAGTGGCCGGGTTGTGGCCGCTGGCGCCCCTGCGAGCCTTCCTCTAGATTGCGCCCATGACAGAAAATGCAGAACGCAAGACGCTGATCCTGACCGGGGCGAGCCGGGGCATCGGGCATGCCACCGTGAAGCGCTTTTCGAGCGCGGGGTGGCGCGTCATCACCTGTTCGCGCCATGCCTTCCCGGAGGACTGCCCCTGGGAGGCGGGACCGGAGGACCACATTCAGGTGGACCTCGCCGACGCGAAGAACACGGAAGACGCCATTGCCGAGATGCGCGAGCGGCTGAAGGATCAGGGCGGCCGGCTGAACGCGCTGGTGAACAACGCCGCGATTTCGCCGAAGGGGCCGGGCGGCTCGCGGCTCGGCGTCTTCGATACCGATCTCGACGTCTGGTACCATGTCTTTCAGGTGAATTTTCTGGCACCAGTGATGCTTGCGCGCGGGCTGGTGGAGGAACTGAAGGCGGGGCAGGGCTCGGTCGTCAACGTGACCTCGATTGCCGGCGACCGCGTGCATCCCTTTGCCGGGTCGGCCTATGCGACCTCGAAGGCGGCGCTCGCCTCGCTCACGCGGGAAATGGCGTCGGAATTCGGCCCGCTCGGTGTGCGCGTGAACGCGATTGCGCCCGGCGAGATCGACACGGCGATCCTGTCGCCGGGGACGGACAAGATCGTCGCGGAAATCCCGATGCGGCGGCTGGGGACGCCGGAAGAAGTGGCGCGGACGATCTATTTTCTGTGTACGGATCAGTCGAGCTATGTGAACGGCGCCGAGATACAGATCAATGGCGGGCAGCACGTTTAGAGGATGCGTTAAGGCCTCGCTTCCTTCCCACCCTCCCCTTGAGGGAGGGTCAAACCGCTGCAAGCGGTTTGGGGCGGGGTCCGGGCAGATGTCAGGAATATCGCCGAGGGCTGGTTCGTCGTGGTTTTCGCCGCGCCCCCGCCCCGAAACTTGCTTCGCTACGCTCGCAATTTTCGACCCTCCCTCAAGGGGAGGGTGGGAGAGCGATCTCATCGTGAAGATCGCTGCGCTCTCGTGAGAATGATCGCGCGATGACATTCTTCCTGTGGGAAGGCCGGTTTGTTGACGAGGCGACTGTCGTCGAGTGAAGCGGCGATGTCCCAGCACTTGCCGGGAATACAAATAGAAGTGTCATCCCGGCGAAAGCCGGGATCCATCTGAGTGGCCGTTCGCATATTCGCAATGCATGTATCTGCCGACAGGCCCATGGGCCCCGGCTTTCGCCGGGGTGACAATGAGTGTAGAGGCGCGGCAGCGGCTCTTCCTCACCCCACAAAAACCACCGCGCTCTGGCTGTCGCGGACGCGGGCGTTTTCGTCGACGGTGAAGGCGGAGGTGATGAAGCCGGTGGCGCCTTCGAAGATGCCGGTGCCGCGCTCGACCTTGAAGACGACATGGCCGACCTGCACGGCGGGATCGGGCGAGGGGCCGAGATGGGGCGCGCCGGTGCTCACGTAAGAGAGCGAGCCGCCGCCGAAGGCGATCTCGCCGCTCTCCGAGAAGCCGCCATATTCGTCGTTCTCGACGACGGCGACGGAGCGCGGGGTGGCGGCGCCGCCCGCGACATCGGCTTCGACCGTGCCCGGCTGGAGGATCGCCTCCACTTCCACGTTCATGCGCGTGCCCATGTCGTCTTCGGGCGAGGCCTTGCCCTCGAAGATGAGCTGGTAGCGGATTTCACGCGTCATCGCTTTATCCCTTACGCCGCGCGAAGATTGTCTTTCGCGACCATGGACTCCACTTCATCCAGCGCCTTGTGGACGGCGGCGAACATGTCCTCGATCTGTTCGAGCGTGATGATGAGCGGCGGGCAGAAGGCGACGATATCGCCCGCGAGCGGACGGACGATGAGACCGTGGCGCTGGGCGGCGGCGACGACGGCGGCACCGATACCGGCCTTCGGATCGAAGCTGCGCTTGTCCGACTTGTCGGCAACGAGCTCGATGGCGCCGATGAGACCTTTCGCGCGGGCATGACCCACCAGCGGATGCTCGGCGAGGCGCTCGACATGACCCTCGAAGCGCGGCGCGAGACCGCGCACATGTCCGACGATGTTGCGCTTCTCGTAGATCTCCAGCGTCTTCGCCGCGACGGCGGCGCCGACCGGATGTGCGGTGTAGGTGAAGCCGTGGCCGAAAGTGCCGATCTTCTTGCTCTCGTCGATCATCGCCTGGTACATGTCCTCGCCGACGGTGACGGCGGCGATGGGGAAATAGGCGGACGAGAGCGCCTTGGCGACGGAGATCGAGTCCGGCTTCATGCCGAAGGTTTCCGAGCCGAACATGTTGCCCGTGCGCCCGAAGCCGCAGATGACTTCGTCGGCGATGAAATAGACGTCGTATTTCTTCAAGACCGCCTGGATCTTCTCGAAATAGCCGGCGGGCGGAATGATGACGCCGCCGGCGCCCATGACCGGCTCGGCAATGAAGGCGGCGACGGTATCCGGGTCTTCCTTGATGATCAGGTCTTCGAGGTTCTTCGCGAGCCGCGTCGTGAACTCGTCTTCCGTTTCGCCCGGCTCCGCATAGCGGTAGTAATGCGGGCAGTCGGTGTGGAGCACGCCCGCGATGGGCAGGTCGAAGTCGCGGTGGTTCGCGGGGAGGCCCGTGAGGGACGCCGACGCCACGGTGACGCCGTGATAGCCGCGCGTGCGCGAGATGAACTTCTTCTTGTTCGGGCGGCCCTTCGCATTGTTGTAGTACCAGACGAGCTTCACCTGCTGGTCGTTCGCTTCCGACCCCGAACCGCAGAAGAGCACCTTGGACGCGGCGTGCGGCGCGATGGCCTTGAGGCGCTCGGCCGCTTCCGCCGCGCGCTCATGGCTCTTGCCGCCGAAAGTGTGCGTGAAGGGAATCTGCTTCATCTGCTCGACGGCGGCGTCGATCAGCTCCTGCTCGTTGTAGCCGAGCGAGGTGCACCAGAGGCCGGACAGGCCCTCGATATATTTGTTGCCGCCATTGTCATAGACATAGATGCCCTCGCCGCGCTCGATGATCATCGGGCCGGTTTCGCGGAACGTGTCGAGATTGGTGTAGGGATGGATCAGGGTCTCGATGTCGCGAACGGCGGCGTTGGACAGGCTCATGGGGGAGTTCCTCGGATTTTCAGATGCGGGCTTGGCGGCATAATGGGAGCGGGCGGGGGAGGTGTCAAAGGGGCTGAGGGTTTGGCAGTTGACCCCGGGCAGCGATGCGCGGTTGACTGTGGCGGCGCACAGACGGGACCTGCCGCATGAAAGACCCCTATGAGACCCTTGGCGTGTCGCGCACCGCGACCGACAAGGAAATCAGCAACGCCTTCAAGAAACTTGCGCGCAAGTTTCATCCCGACCTGCATCCGGGCGACAAGGAGGCGGAGGCGAAGTTCAAGGAGGTTTCGGCCGCCAACGACTTGCTGAAGGACAAGGAAAAGCGGCGCCGCTTCGACGCGGGCGAGATCGACGCCAGCGGCGCCGAACGCCCCGCTCAGCATTTCTATCGCGACTTTGCCGACGGCCCCGCCCATGGCGCGCATGCGGCGCAGGACGGCTTTGCCAGCAACGAGGAACTGGAGGAATTTCTCGCCCGCGCCTTTGGCGGCGCCGGCGGGCGGCGCACGGGCGGCTTCCGCGCGCGCGGCCAGGATGTCAACTATGTGCTGCCGGTCGGTTTTCTGGAGGCCGTCAACGGCACGACGCGCACGATCACGCTGCCCGAGGGCCGGACGTTGCAGGTGACGATCCCGGAGGGCGCCGAGGACCGGCAGATGCTGCGGCTGAAGGGGCAGGGCATGCCGGGTTTCGGCGGCGGCCCGGCCGGCGATGCCTATGTCGAGCTGCATGTCGAGCCGCATCGTTTCTTCCGCCGCAAGGACAACAACATCCATGTCGATATTCCCGTCACGCTGAAAGAGACAGTGCTGGGCGCGCGGATCGAGGTGCCGACGATCGGCGGGCCGGTGACGATGACGGTGCCGAAGGGTTCGAACAGCGGCACGACGCTGCGGCTGCGCGAAAAGGGCGTCAAGGACCGCAAGACGGGTCAGCGCGGCCATCAGCTGGTGACGCTGCGGGTCGTGTTGCCCGAGGGAGAGGAACCGGAGCTCGTGGCCTTCCTGGAGAACTGGCAGCCGAAGGTGGCACAGGATCCACGCAGGGAGATGCTGTCATGACCAGGCCGGACGATCTGGTGGCGGCCATCGAAGCGCTGCAGCGCCACGATCTCGATGCATGGATCGCGGAAGAACTGGTGGTGCCGGAGGTGCAGGCCGGAACGCCGGTCTTCTCGGAGATGGAATGCGCGCGCGTGCGCCTGATCTGCACGCTTCACTACGAACTTGATGTCGACGCGGCGGCGCTGCCGGTCGTGCTGTCGCTGCTCGACCAGCTCTACGAGACGCGCCAGAATCTGCTGTCGCTGACCGCGGCGATCAGGGCGCAGGACGAAACCGTCCAGGCGGCGATCATGGCGGCGCTGCGGCCGGAGGGCGAGGACTAGGGAGAAGCGGGCAGATTTTCGCTGCGTGCCCACCCTCCCCCTGTGGGAGGGTCAAACCGCTGCAAGCGGTTTGGGGAGGGGTTCTCCGCCACCGTCAAGCTGCGCGTTTCCTGTTATGCTCCGAACTCTCTCGCTCACCCCTCCCCGAAAAATCCTGCACTGCGTTTGAATTTTTCGACCCTCCCACAGGGGGAGGGTGGGATGCCTGGTCTCGCGCTTGTCCCCATCGTCAGTGCGAGCCCATGGGTATCGCCTTCGGCGATCCCGAGAACAGGCTCATGGGGAAGCTCCTCGGATTTTCATGTGCGGCTTGGCGGCATAATGGGAGCGGGCGGGGAGTGTCAAAGGGCTATCTTGGACGCGGTCTGAACCATCGACGGAGCGCAGTTTCCGAAAATTGGCCTTTACGAATAGCTACTTTGTGATCGGCCAGAAACGCTGCTAACTGCATACCATCCATTGAGACTACGCCAGCTTTTCGCAGCAAATTTCGCCCGTCGCGCGAGATTTCTCCGGTGGTGAAGAACAAATAGAAGACCGGGTCACAAATTCGTATGGATAGGTTGGCCAGTGGGTCGGCTCTACCCGCATAAGTTTTGGCTCGGGCTAATTCTATTGATCCAACAAGTTCTCGTATGTCTGAGGTGGAAACTTGGCTTGAAGAATAGTGTTTGGCTTGCCCGACGAGCCACACGTTGAGTTGGCTTTCAGCACCCGGTTCTATGACCGATGGTTTCAGAATGCTGCCAAAGGGGACTTGTCCATAGAAATCGATACCTTGGTCCCCGCTGCCGCGAGTTACAAATTCTTCTTTCGCTTTGAAAAGCGTGAGAATTTTCCCCGACAGCTGCTCGAATTCGGATGGAGTTATTTTTGCAAAGAATTCGTAGTATCTGGCAAGACGACTTCTCCTCTTCTTCTCCTCTTTCTCCCGTGGAGAATCTTTAGGCTCTGAAAAACAAGTACCCTGAATGTGTAGTTCTGACATTGAGTTCAGCGTGAATGGAACCAGGCGCCCGTCTTCTCGGGCTTTTGAAATTTCCGTCTGGATTCGCGTTAAGAAGGTGTTGAGCCACTTTTCCGCCATCTCTTCGGCCGATGTGTCGTCCACCCATGAATTCTTGATTATGATTTCGGCGAGCATCTCTACAGCAGGCCTAGGAGGGGCTTCTAGGTCCAGCTTTTGAATCAGGAATCTTACCGCTTCGGCGGGCCCGGGGCGCAAGGTCTAACCCTTCTTCGAAGCCGTGTGGATTCGAAGAACACGTTGAGCTGTTTCTATGAGATTCAATATGGTCTTGAGATCTTGTTCTTCGAAAGATTCTACGCTTAGCGCTGGGATGTTCGTCAGGGCGGTAATTGCTTCTTGGACTTCATTTCGCCACCGGTGCGAGATAGCGCTTCGTGATGCTATCGAAAGGGCATCGTGCAGTTTTCGCTCTGGATTTAAAAGATCGGCTTTCGCTTCGGGGTTTGGCAGTATTTCACGCAGCGCCCGTACGTCTTGATATGAATTCAGCTTGGGCGGAATTTCCTTCCCGTCATTTTCATCTGTACCAGGAGTAATTAGTTTATAGAAATTCTCCAGATCGTTTAAATTTTCAAATTTGTTAGATTCTGCGCTCCAACCGAGCCATTCTCGGACGATTGGAAGTGCGACCGCTTCGTGAAATAGGTGGTATAGGTTTCCTGTTGCAAATTCTGAGTACGTTTCATCTTCCTGCATCTGTTGCAGGGCCTTGTACGCGCGGTATCTTCGATTGACTTCTTGAGTGGTCAGCCCGATTTTCTGTGAAATATCACTCGCTTCTACATTGTGATCGTCCTTCAAGTCGGCAATTAATTTCGCTCTCTGAAAGCCGCCCCACTCTTTGATGCCGCCCACGTGACGGATGCCCATCAAAGTTTCTCTAAAGTAGGCGGCTTGTCCGTCATCATCCGCAACAATACAAGGGACGGCTTCGAGGACGGCTACAACGTTTTCGGGAATTTCGATCCCGGCTTCATGCTCGTCGCGAATCATCATGAGTGCTGCTACGCGTCGATTCCCCTCAATCACAAGATATTTTCCGATCTCATGAGCATACGGAGATACAACAATCCGCTCGATCGGCAGGAAGCCGTTGGCAACAATTGAGTCTCGCAGGATTTTTAGCGACTCCTTCTTGAGCCGCTCATATGTCCCTGACTGCACACGTTCATTGTGGAATCGATCTTCGGCACATGAAACGAAGCCGCTTTGCTCCTGAAGGCGATAATTGTTGGGGTCCAGTAGTAAGTTTTTGAGGCTGATTTCCTGTGCTTTCATTTTTCCACTGAGGCCTGTTCTGTTGTGTAATGGCGAGCACGGCTATGCGGTTTGGTCCCTAGTTTACATAATTTCTTACCACCCATCAGGCGGCGTAAACCCACCCAAAATCTCCTCGAACATGGCCGCGACCTCGATGGTCGTGTAGTCCTCGAGATGCGGGCCGATGATCTGGAGGCCGACGGGTTTGCCGGCGCTGGTGACGCCGACCGGCGCGACGGAGGCGGGGAGGTGGGAAACGACGGCGGGGCCTGCCCAGATCAGCACATCCATGTAGGGCCGCATGACGCCGTTCACTTCCAAGGCGCGCTTGTGCCAGTTGGTGTCGTGATTGTGCTCGAAGGCAGGGCGCATCAGCACGGGCGCGAGGACGACGTCGTAGCTCTTGAAGAACTGGTGCCACTTCCAGCGGAACTGCGCCTGTTTCTCCTTCCAGATCGCGCGCTCGGTGAGCGAAAGCGTGCCGCCGATCGCCTGCAGCGCGGCGTGGCTCCTGTCGTCCGCCGCGAAGCCCTTCTTCATCTCGGCCCAGTGGTCGCGGATGCTTTGCGGCATGCCCGCGCCGATCTGCGAATGAAGCAGGATCAGATAGGTCTCGGTGATGTCGGCGAGCGTGAAATCGGGCCGTGCGTTCCAGTCGACATTGGCGCCGGAGGCTTCGAGCGCCCTGGCGGCGTTGATGAGGAGTTCGGCGCTTTCCGCGTCGATGTCGCAGAAATCGTCCTCGATCCAGACGGCGACGCGAAGCTCCTTCGGCTGCGTGGCGCGCGGCGCGGGGAGGTCGAGCTTCCAGCCCGCTGCGTCCGACCAGTCGGGGCCGGCGGTGAGCGAGAGCAGGAGGCGGAGATCTTCTGCGCTGCGGGCGAGCGGACCGGAGACGGAGAGGTCGCCTTCCGCAAGCGCGCCGGGCGGGCCGGGCAGGTGGCCGCGCCTCGGCACGATGTCGAAGCTCGGCTTGTGGCCGAAGACGCCGCAGAGATGCGCGGGCGTGCGGATCGAGCCGCCGATGTCGGAGCCGTACTCGGCGGCAGTGAAGCCCGCTGCGAGCGAGGCAGCCGAACCGCCCGAGGAACCGCCGGGGCCGCATTCGAGAGCCCAAGGGTTGTTCGTCGTGCCGTAGATGTCGTTGTAGGATTGGAGGTCGCCCGAGAGGTAGGGGACGTTGGTCTTGCCCATGACGATGCCGCCCGCGCGCGGGAGGCGCTCCGCGGCGGCGGCGGGGTGGGCGGGGGGGACGTGGGGGGGCACGGTGGTGGAACGGACGGGATGCGGGTGGGTGGGTGTTTGGGCAACGTGAGGGGCAAGGGCGCGAGGATGGATCGGAGGGGTGGTCCCAGGCTCCATGGGACCCGCAGGGAAGAAAGGGACATGGACTCCATTGCACACGCTGTTTTCAAAAAGAGAGGCTGGAACGACACGAAACTTGTTCGTGAGGGAACCCGGCAAGGGGTTCTCCTCGTCATCCACCTGCATATGAGTACCCTGAGTGCTAGGGCTGTTAGTGCTTAAGGCATGCAACATCGCCGTGAGCGTTGAGACCCCGCTGGCCAAATTGCCCATCTCATAACCTTGAACACTGCTGGCGTCCAGCGTCATAGGGGCCGGTGTGGGCACCGGCGGTTGCTCGTGCTCCTCGGGAGCATCCTCGGTGGCATCCAACGACTCCAACTCGTCCCAATTGAAGTAAGCCGGGGATTGCCACGAGGTGGGCCACTGGGTAAGGGGGCCCGTGGCCTGCTGCGTCTGGCCTCCTCCCATAGAGCCTTGGGCTTGGCCCGGATGCAGCAAGAACTCCGACCAGTGGGTGAGGCTGAGCTCATGTAGCTGCTGAGTGAGCTGCTCATCGTGAAGGAGCTGCTCTTGTTGGGCAATGAAAGCCTGCTGCCCCACATTGTGACTTAACAAGCCCCAGGTTTGATGAGCCCTGAGCTCGTCACGAGCAGCTTGGAGGACAGCTTCCTCAACTTCTTCTTCGAGGCGTTTGGCCTCGGCCGTGAGCCTCCGTTTGCCATCATCTCTGTCCCGCTCTCTGGCGTCTCCCACCGTCATCTGCATGACCTCCCTCTGGGCCCTGAGCATGGCCATTCTCTCCCCTTCCTCAGAAGCAGTGCCACTGGCTCCGGCGTGGCCGTGACAGGTGGCGAGAGGCCCTTGAGGCTGTGAGGTCTGCCAACCGGTTTGGTGAGTAAGCCTGGCGGGCCCTAACCAGTGC
>OOGU01000061.1_pt1 | contig 27280 bp, 14 predicted proteins | sample 1670261 | NCBI WGS metagenome assembly OOGU01 (sample SAMEA98137168, study PRJEB22522) | marine metagenome | biome: marine biome; feature: marine water body; material: sea ice | place: Arctic Ocean | collected 04-Sep-2015 | depth 1.3 m
CTCATCCGTCCACATCGTCATAGTGTGTCCAACGTCATGAGCACACCGAGTCGCAACGTAGTGGACGTTGTACACGTCGGTATCGTCGTGTACATGTACGACGCAGGCTCGCCGGTCGGATGGTGGTGTTCCCACAGCTTTCTCCTAAGCCTACGGCGCCTGCCGAGACTTCCACGCGTAGGATGGTCGGCAGCCTCGTGTTTCCTCCGCCTTCTCCTCCACGACGTAAGATCACTGCTCGCATGTCAACCGGGGGACCGGCTCCACGTCTACAACGGGCCGGACCAACTCATTCCTCGTCTTCGTCATGCGAATCTTCCTCTTCTGGTTCTTGTCCCTCTCATACTTCAAGACAGACTCCTTCAATTCATGCACAGAGGGGCAGAGGAAAGGTACCAACCCATTCGCAACGAACAAGCCCTGTACCAAAAAGGTCTCCTCCGCCTCCTCCACAACGTAAGATTGCCGGTCGGATGTTGGTATTGCCCAAACGTGCTCCTCCGCCTCCTCCCCCTGCTCCGCCTTCTCAACGACGTAAGATTACTGCTCGTGCTCCTCCGCCTTCTCCTCCACGACGTAAGAAGATCACTGCTCGCATGTCAACCGGGGGACCGGCTCCACGTCTACAACGGGCCGGACCAACTCATTCCTCTTCGTCGTCTTCGTCATGCGAATCTTCCTCTTCTGGTTCTTGTCCCTCTCATACTCCAAGACAGACTCCTTCAATTCATGCACAGAGGGACCGGAAAATGTCAGAGTTAGATCCAACCGCTTCGGACTCGGAACAAAGATCAGCCAATTCATTTTCATTTCAGTTCGAAATCTAGATACTTTAATTTATTAACAAATATATAGTTAATGCATAAGAAGATTACTGCCCGGATGCCGGTACCCAGGATGGATTAATGAGTATTTGCTTAGTATGGAATGATGAGTACTTGCTTAGTTTAAAATCTAACAGGAAATTACTTCAAAAAGACCACTTCGTTCCTCATCCGTAGTTGACGGATTTGACTCATAACTATGGCAAAAGTGCTGGGCGGTTGGTACCAGAACCAACAGTGTAGTCATGCTGGATCTTGAAAAGTTGGATCAGGATGAGAACACAAGAGGCAAAAATGAGAACTCAAAATTATATTCAGGACAACGTGAGCTCACATCGTTTAGTCTACTTGACCTCCCGGGTCAAGTGTTTGGAAAGATTTTCGAAAAGATCTCAAAACACGAAGCCTTCTCCAAACAGCAACTTCACAACCATCACAACCATCACATCCCTTCTTGTACCGGATTTCAGCGCCGAGCTGGGGTCCCTTTTCGCCCATAACCTGATAAAATAAAAATAAAAACGCGTTTCCCAATCACTACGGAATGGGGAATCTTTTGTACCCTAGGGTCCGAAATACTCCTTCAAGAATGGTACAAGGGACAGACATGACAAAATGGATTTCAAAATATCATTTTGCTTAGATTGGAGGAAGATAGTCACCGTCACGACTGCATGGCGGGTATCGAACCGGAGACCTTACTTGTGTAGCTTTGGGACGATGAAGGAGGCACTCGCCAGCCAGCCAGCCAGCCTGCTTTATTATGTTCTCTTCACCACAGCAACCATGAGGGATACGATGCCGATTGACAAAGCCAAACACATGACTATTCCTTTCTCCCAAGGTACGTACAATCAGCGAATTTCCCCTCCCGCTTGTTGCTGTCGCTTTTGACCTTGTCATCGTTGTTGCTGTCGTCGCTGTTGACGTTGTTGTTGGTGGTGGTGGTGGTGTCGTTCCGCGTATTTGTCGCACCCACCTACTGGCGTTGTCCGTGTTTCAGGAAGTCGGAGTTTTCGTAGCGGGGAATGATTTCTGACAAGCTGACAATGGCCTGTTCAAATTTGTTGTCCAAAAAATCCAAAAACTTAAAAGTACTAAAATGTTACCAAAGCCACCAGAATGAGGTTGCAATGGCCATGACTTGAAAAAAATCAACAATAACGAATGTTTTGCCATGGTGGGAAGCCATTTTAAGATGTAGCAAAAATCGGACGACGGCCAGGAAAGTATGTAACGGCCAGGCTTGCTCGTTCGTTACATACTTTCCTGGCCGTCGACCGGTTTTACGTATGTGCATGGCGGGTATCGAACCGGAGACCTTACTTGTGTAGCTTTGGGACGATGAAGGAGGCACTCGCCAGCCAGCCAGCCAGCCTGCTTTATTATGTTCTCTTCACCACAGCAACCATGAGGGATACGATGCCGATTGACAAAGCCAAACACATGACTATTCCTTTCTCCCAAGGTACGTACAATCAGCGAATTTCCCCTCCCGCTTGTTGCTGTCGCTTTTGACCTTGTCATCGTTGTTGCTGTCGTCGCTGTTGACGTTGTTGTTGGTGGTGGTGGTGGTGTCGTTCCGCGTATTTGTCGCACCCACCTATTGGCCGTCGGGGCATATCGAACCTGATACCTCAGTTGTGTCGTTTGTGGAATGAAACGAATCCTGTTTTATTTAGGGAATGGGGAATCCCAGAGTATTATCTACCCTCTAGCTAGAGAGGGTCTAAAATACTCCCCACCCAATCGTTGAACTATGACGACAGACGGACGTAAGACTTTCCTAATCGTTGGATATTCCTCAACCTCCCCACCCAATTGTTGAACTATGACGACAGACGGACGTAAGACTTTCCTAATCGTTGGATTTAGTCCTCCACCTGCGGGTAGAATAAGACTACCGAGAGAAGCTCGCTCGGGGGGTAGAATAAGACTACGGTAGAAAGGCTCGCTCTACAGGTACGCTTGACGGCTTGTTATTACTAATTCTTTGTTAGTTGGGGCCAACGCGAGAGGGGCGGTAATCATGGAGAAAAACACTTGTACCAAAGAGTGTTTAGTGGACTATTGCGACGGCATGAAGGCAAGCGTGGATGTGACATTCGAGCATACCATGGCCGATGTCCGCCGGTTGATGTACGAGGATTGGGATGCCGACATGTTGCCCGACCAAGATGTCGAATGGGCCTTTTCTGTGGTTGGCAGTTCTTGTGATACAAGATATCGGATGAGCGAAAAGGAAGAACATCGCAAAAAAGCTTGGAATTTCATCTCGCGAGACATCCGTATTTTGGAGGGCGTCGACAAGAACTGTATCAAAGACTGTAACAAGAACAAAAAACGGCCTGCCTTCATTGCCCCTTGAATACTACTATCAACAAAAACAATCATAGCCATAACAACAAACACCATAACAGCAGCGCCAAAAATAGAATGGTTTCAGGCGTTTCCACAGTAGTTGTGACGGGGTTACAGACTGCTGCGGTCCGCCACCATCAGCATGCGAACACAAACAGGAAGAAAGCCCACCAAGGTTCATGACGGCTTGGAAGCCTCCACCTCCCAAACCACCGCAATGAGGTCTTATTAGTAAACTCTCTCTAGAGAGATCTCTCTAGAGAGAATACAGTTAGAACTGTGCCGTAACTAAAACCATTAGGTCCTCCTGTAGCCTACCGTGCGGAAACTGGAATAGCCTGCGTGTTGGCCAAGACGTCCGTCCCCCACCCTCCTGATAGATTGGGTTTTGTCACAAACCAAAAGCTGGATGTACGAGTAGACTATCTACACCTCTAAAATTTATCTTTTTGACCAGGCCGCTCCGCTATCAGCTCATCGCCACCAGGTGCAGTAGAGGTGTACGCATTTCGTTGCTTGGCAATGGCTTCCAGTCCCATGCCAGACCATAGCAACGGAAGTCACCTCGCAAGTCTTAGGCAAGACGAGGAAGCGAGGTATCGCGACTTGGAACAACAAATACAGGCAGACAAAGAGAGGTTTCACAAGGAGGAACAAGAACGATGCACCGAAATAGCTAGGCAAAGATGCACAAACATGATGATTCCATTGACTCAACGGGAGGAAATACTGGTTCAAAATGCTTTGGATGCAGAAGGCAAGACTGTGAGGGGACTAACAGGTTGTAAGCATATGCTCCAATCTTCTATGCTAAGTCTAAAAGACGGGGAATGGCTAGGTGACGAGATATGTTCTTATATGCTCAAGCTTCTTTTGGAACGAGAACAGGTAATGTGTAATGACAATCCTACCAAAAAGAGGTCATCTTTTCACCCCTCTTTTTTTTATACAAAGATAACAAATGTGGGTCATCTTACTGAGAGTGGCACCTACAAATTTGAGAATGTGGTGAGTTGGTCAGGAAAAGGACACGAAGGTGATATTTTCAGTCTGGATAAATTGTTTGTTCCAATTAATCAGGATGAGAGGCATTGGTTGGTGGTGGTTGTCTTTTTTGACCAGAAGCGTATACAAGTCTTTGATTCTTTATATGTGGGAAATGGCAGTAAGGAGTCCCAAGATGTTTTCAGATATATCCAAGACGAGCATCGGCGTAAGCATGGGACCGAATTACCCCAGAAAGAAGGATGGGTTATACTCACCAGCAAAGAAACAACACCGCGTCAGACAAATAGTGAGTTGTTGAACAAATGTATTCACTCCATAGATGCCTCTGCCTCTCACACATACATTATTTTGGTCTTGCAGCATGGGACTGCGGCTTGTTCATGATTTTGACATGCGATTTTCTATCCCTCAACCTACCTCTCATTTTCAAACAGTCTGATGTTGCACACTGCCGAAAGCGCACCGTTTTGTCCATTATTCTTCACCAGCTTAATGTATAGTCGTTTGTGATCAAGGTTTGGTTGTTAATCATGCCTAAGCTATAAGGTTTTTTCTACACACCAATTAATTCGAATACACCCCCCTTGTACTCACAGTACGGAGTACTTGACAGTACCATACCAGTACGGTACCTGGTAGAATGGGAATGATGCTGTACAGAACTTCGGATTTCCTGACCCACATGACACGTCTGACCGTCATCTGTGTTTTCTTGACATTCATCATCAGGCACGCTGGTCCTGAACCCTACCGTGTATGGTATGGAAACTACCTGGTACCGGTACGACAGTACGTACAACAGTAGAAGATAATCCATTCATTTACAACATCATGTGTCGTGACAAAACGGATCTTGAAATATCATTTCGTCACGAAAGTGGATAGCAGAGATGTTGTTGTACCGGTACGGTACTGGTACGACTAGCTAGTACTTGCGTAGTATTTGGCGGGAAATATTCCACACTACCAAAACTCTGTCTTCTTAAAGTCTTCAATGGACCGACAACTGATTGCTTCATCTCAGCAAGGAAAATCCCAACAGCCACCGCACCCAACCCGGTTCACCATAAGAGAAAGACGAGAGTTCCATACAAAGATGGTGAGTACATCGATAGATGACTCTGTTGGTCTAGCTTTGTTATTTCCCAAGCTTACCATTTGGAATTTGCGAAATTAAAACTCCAGGATGATCTGGATGATCTTGAAAAGTTAGAGGAACGATTCCTTTCATTCTGTCAGCGTCAAGCTGACTTGAGTGCTACAGATGAGTTGTACAATGAGAGGAAACGCAAGCTACTGGAAGAAATTAAAATATCCGCACCATTCAAAGTCCTGCAGTCTGATGGTAGGCTACGTTCCAGACTACTTTATGGAAGGGTGGGTGCTTCTCTACAGGAAGTATGTTACTGGCATCTTCCAAAGATGGCTCGCAATCTTTTGGACAACAGCAGGGAGAGGGCTAGAAGCAGCCGCGAGAGGGTCGAAAAACACAGAAAGAGGATGGAAGACATCGTCGACATGGTCATGCCCACGGTGTCCCACCTGGTCGACGTATATTTGTCAGATAAAGACGTCCCGCCTCAAAAGGTATCCAGAAAATTTGTTCGGGATATTTACGGACAAGAATATTTCCTGCAGGAAACAAAAGTGGCTGTTTCGGCGAAGGATATCAAGGATAGGGTCCTCTTCTGTTCGGAACGCTTTTGTATCGATTGTCAATCCTCAAAAAGATACAAAAAGCTTGATGGGACCTTGTGGGATGGGGCTGCTCATTTGACAAGACCTTCCAAGAAACCACGCCCTCAGGGCTCTTGGAATGAGGACCTGAAGGCCCAGGTGCATTTTCTCTCAGAATTGTCACAAGGTTTTTCCAAGAAACTTTTGAATTTCACTAAATGGCGCCACGACCCACCCTATGAAGACAATGCATGGGATCCACGTTGGTTGACTGCACCCGAAACAATGTTTGAATTACAGACAATTCCTGACCCATCCAACCCCACTCAGAAAATCGGTGCAGTTTTTCGTGTCCAACAATTTCTTCCCATCAATCTGAAGAAACAATATCTGCAGGACTCTTCTAACCGGCCCCAGTATGCAGCAAGTACCTCCAGACTACTCCGTGTTGCTACTATGATTACTGATGTCCCTATCTTTTTTGGTTATGGAGAAGGAGATGTAGATAATCCGCGTTCAGCTTCCAATGGCAAGACATTTGCTTTGACAGCAACGATTGCATTACCATTGGAGGTGCGTATTCTACAACACACATGTGTGTTGTATGACATGATGTTCCAGTATGTGGAACAAGAGCTTGCCAAAGAAAATCCTCATCATATCATACTTCCTCCTCGCCGGTATCCGGATACAGTGCTGGAGTCTACTGACAGGAGACCCGTGCAATGGCACAGGGATGATGGTACCACAATAAACCATGTAGTTCGTGAGTATGAGCACCTACCATACACACCTGAGAATGTGGCCTCCATTGTTTCTCTCCTTGTCTTCCCGGTGTTTACCCTTGTTTTTGCTGAGGAGTCGAATGTAACTACGTTTGATGTCCGGTCTGCTTCCGGTTCACGTGGTAAGATCGTAGTTCGCTCTGTCCCAACAACCGACGGGGATGCCACCTTGCAATGGCTTCCTAATCAAGTTTTCAGTGAACATCGAGCTACATCTAATGGCAACCATCTTCGCAAGGTGTTGACTATGCGTCACTTTGATACCATGGCCCGTGATGCTTCAAGAATGGATACCTTTCAACAGAGGTTTCCAAAAGCCCACATCCTTCCGGCTTCTATCCATAACAAGATAACGGTTTGGCCGGGAGCGAGCAAAAGCGAACTTCCTACTGGCAGGCTATGGATGAAGGAGATCTCAACTTCCAACGCAGATAATCCCACTGCCAATACCCAGAAACAAACAAAACAAGCAGTGCTCCCTGGTCGACAACCCGGTGGCCGTTCCCCATCTCTTTCAGAAGCCGGAGCCAGCACTCCTCAAACAGCTAAGGCAAAACCAGTGCTCCCTGGTCGACCAGCCAGTGGCCGTTCCCCAGCTCTTTCACAAACCGATGCCACTCTGCAAGCCCCTATTACCGGTGCCGTTGCCAGTGCAGGCCATTTTGTGATTGACTCTTCACTAGAAATGGAGAGCCTGGTTAATGACATTGAGCTATCCGGCTGGAAGTTAGTACAAATTCCCAATGAGTCAAGAGACAATTATATTGTCAAATCTAGCATTATGGAATGCAATGAAAGTCTTGACCAAACTTTCACGACTGTTGGTGGTCACTCTGTGGCTGCATTCCTTGGGTATGTTGTGTATGTTATCACCTATCTAGCCTATGCCAAGCCTGGCGCAAAAGAACGGGCCATGAAGGAATGCAACCAGGAAGTCCTCGATATCCTAAGAAAAGGAGACGGGCAGAAAGATATGTCAGAGCTTGTAAGGAAACGAAAGGATGCTCTGCCGAAGGAAGATACTTCGGACGAGTTCTTTGTCTACCGTGAGCAGGCCTTGTACTATGGTCCTCTTGTGAAGTCGCCATCAGATTTGACCCCACTGCCCTACCTTGCTGGGGTGGATGCAAATGCACTACGTTCCGAGGCTGGTCTGGAGAGCAATCAGCATGCTCACGAACCTTGGACCAACGCATCGGCTTATGTGATCCCTGAAGACCCTTCAAGGAATGGCGAGATGTACTGTGGTTTTACAGAAGAAGCTGAGCACATTGCCTCTGGTGGGAAGCGGCACAAGATTTACCTCCATGGGGCGGGGGCTGCAGTAGGAATCCCTGGTGATCAGGGTCCTCAGGTTGGAAAGACGACTGGAGCTGCAGCAACTCTTGAGTCCAACCAGATACCAACTTCTGCTCGGAACTTCGCAATGCTTGAGAAAGCTATGCGGCATAGTATTGTCGTCCTCTGCCCTCCCATCGAATCGGTTGGTTCGGTCGGACTGAAGTCAAAGCATACTGTGAACTTTGGAGTATATGCTGTAGGGGGGTTCACGTGCTTTTCAGACTATGTTGAGATGGTCCGCGATAGGTATGGTGGCAAGAAGGCAAAAGAACAGCAGCATGCTCGCCACTGCATGGGCATCAAACTGGTGTATGTGCTTTTCCCAATGGACTGTTACGATGAGTACATCCAAAGTCAGGTTGCGCTAAAGTCACTCAGGTTTGGGCAACACGATCAGAGGAGGGCGTGTGTCCTGGGAAACCCCGGGGTCACCAGAGATGAATGTGTACAACTAGGTCGTTCAGAGGCTATCACAAGGGATGACCTTTACATGCAGATGCTCACATGGGACATGTCTAAATACAGTTCTGTGGAGCAGTCGGACACACCTGATTCAATCTTGCAGGGGCAAGTTTCGGATGCTACCATTCTTACCAAGGAGAAAATCAAGTTTGACAACAACACATTTATTGGAATTCTACTTCGTGTTAATGCCGCAACCACATCACGGATTCTACTGCGCAATGTTATCATTGTTCGAGACTGTCAACAGTTATCTACGATACCAGATCCAGCCATGAATCTCGGAAGATTAGCCCTTGGACCTGCTTATGCCTCGCTAAGAAGTTTTGATGTTTGCACCTCCCTATTCCGGGAGGGGACCAGGTGCTACATCAATAAATCTTTGTCACCAGGCGAGCGAAGACTCCGACATGGATGGGTGGCAGAAAATCAACTTTGTTTTGGATACTTGTTCCTAGCCAGCATGCTGAATGTGGTTGTTGGACGCCCCTACGTATTGTCCACATGGTCCAAGGACTACCTAGCTCATTGCACCTATACTTCTACTCTCAAGCAAGATCTTTCTGTGCAATTCGAAACAAGGGGCTTCTTCCTTCCATTGGATGATGATCGGCTGGTTCATTTTGCACACTGGGTAACCAAGGCCAGCCGTAAGAATGGTGGGAAACTAACATCAATCAGGAACAAACAATGCAAACATTTGGCACTATTGCAGTCAGCCAGTGGTCTGGTCAGAGCTATCAACGTATGGCATCCAACGAAGGCTTTCTTCCGAACTGTATGGGACAGTTTAATATCCAGAAAAGGTGCTATGAAAGCCATTACTTCGCGGTTCCAGGACATGGGATGCAGGGACAAAGAAGAAGAAATTATATTCTTTGCTCATGTTCTTCTGGCAGATCTTGAACAGAGTTGCGTTATGCCATATGGCGATCATTATGGGGCAGATGATATTGCATATGGAATCGGATACAAATACTTTTGTGGGCGATTCTCCGAGATGCCCAGCAGCAATAAGGAGGAAGTAGCGAAAGGATTGTTCAGATTCGTTGCGGGTATTGAAGACGAAGATGTCCTACTTGCATTGGGGTATGAAAGGGTGAGCCCGGTCCAAACGCATGATTCGGCGAGAGGTGTACAAGATATCATAACTGGGCAACCTCTAACATTTTCAGCCGTCGAACACATGGCATGTAAAGGATTTCTTTGGTTTGAGAAAGAAATCAATGCAAGAAGCTATGGGAAGCGACCGTTGCTTCAAACTCAAGAGACGCACCCTGTCAGCTTGAAGCGGTTGGAAGATGGTGCATTTCCTGATTATTTCATTCTTTGGCCTGAATTTGCTGAGGGTACGAGGCGTTGTATAGGAGCTTTCGATCGCGTTGTCAATGATCCAGAAAAGTGGGCCAGGTATAATTGGTTGCCAAAGTGTGCGTGGACCCACCGTCAATCTGCAGCAAGACAGGAAGGCAAAACAAAGTCAGATGAACAGGACGACATGATGCCTGCCGTGGAAGAGGATCCAGATTCCACATCCTTGTCTGAGGTATATGACCAATTAGTGGACCCAGGAACAGAGAGAGAAAATGTCCAGGAGGTTACTTCTGCATCTCGGTTGATAAGGCTGGTTGTTGGGTTGGCTGGCGATAAGTCACTAATGGTGCCACATAAAGACCGGGATGTTGCTTTCCAAGCTATTGAGCAGCTACTACTCAGAATGTTCAGGGAAAATAGTGCTGTTGGAAGCCGCCATGGCGTGAATAAAACTGGTGAAGAAGTTGATAATGGTAATGTAGCGAAACATGCCTTTCCTCAACCTATTGCAAAACCGGTCCAGACGACCGCAGATCCTCAACGATTTGAAAAGCTCATGCGTCAGTTTGGTTTTGATCTGGGGTGGCTCATTCTTGGACGCAACTTGTTCTCGGTGAAGAGAAGATCATGTCAAGATACCCATGGAGAGGTAGAGCGAAAACAGCACTGGATGGATGAAAGAGAGGAGCGTAATATTCTTCAAGTTTTGTCAGATAACATCTTGGTGCCAGCTGGCTGTTCCGCAAGAGGTTGGCTAAAGATCAGGGGGTATCTTAAAGATCAAGCAGCTCGCACTGTACTTCAAGAGGAAGATGGCACTGACGAGGCACTCATGGGGTTTCCACAAATGGAAACATTAGCTGGTGAAGGAACGAGCAATTGTGGTGATAGGGAAATTGCTTCATCAATGCCCCAAAGGGGAACTTCAGCTGGTTTGGGAACAAGCAATCGGGGTGACAGGGGTGATGATTCGTCAATCGATTCTTCAAATTATTCACCTGGATCGGATTCGGATTCGGAATAAAATATGAATGAGGGACAATAATTAGAAGAAACATAGATGGGACAATAATTAGAAGAAACATAGATGGCTTCTTTAGACGGTGCGACATCTTTTCTTGAATTGGTTGGGGACCTTGTCGCTGACCGTAAACTATGTTCAACCTTGAAACTTGTCAGTTTGGGCAAACCAATATACTTCTCCAGAATTCGTGTTTCTGGATAACATCATGATGCAATACCAGTCTCGGTAGGAACTATCTTAAGTAAGCATACCAGAATGCGGCATACTGGGCACTCAAAATTACGATTATGATGTCATGACTCACTCACATTTTTGAGTCTTGCCACAATGATATTATTTATGAACCATCTTGTCAAGACTCACACAAGAATTGATCTCCTGTTATGCTCTGGAGACGGCCAGGCAGACGGTAAGCCTACCAGAATGCGGCATACTGGGCATTGAAATTACGGCTACTGTATGATGGTACCGGTAGGAACTATCTTAGGTAAGCATACCAGAATGCGGCATACTGGGCACTCAAAATTACGATTATGATGTCATGACTCACTCACATTTTTGAGTCTTGCCACAATGATAATATATGAACCATCTTGTCAAGACTCACACAAGAATTGATCTCCTGTTATGCTCTGGAGACGGCCAGGCAGACGGTAAGCCCACCAGAATGCGGCATACTGGGCATTGAAATTACGGCTACTGTATGATGAATACGATACCAACCACCAACTGTTGTACTGGCATAGCTTCAAATAAGGTGAAAGGTTAAGCGTGGAATGTGTAACTTGGGGTGAAGGTCTTTGGCGGGAAATTTTCCGTTCCATCACCAGCCTCTGCTGTGCTTGACATAACGTCTCCTGATTGATCAACCATGACAAGATCAAATCCAACAAAGAGGTGGAAAACTATAGACTCCTGGTCTGCAAACAAGTGCGAGAATCTCTCTGCAATTGAAAAGTCAGTAGATGACAGGCAGGCCAATAATCAAAGACAGAGAGGGCGACGGAAACTCAAGACCGGCAACAAACAAGGCAACCTGACAAACAAAGAAAGAAAACAGAAACAATCACAACTGGAAAAGTCACTAGTGGGGTATTCATTGTCGTTCTCTTTGGATGGCGAAAAAAATCCTTTTAACTACTCCGACTGCATTGGATCCAACTACAATGAGGGAAATAGCCTTTCAATCTTTCGATTACAGTGCATTCCAATCCATCTGATGGCACCAATTCTGATAGCATCGAAACATCCTGGGAGAATAGCTGGTGCTGGCGCGGGAAAAAATGACGGAGCTTATCTTGATATTGTTAACGTCAATACAGCGATCATATATTTGTCTAGACAGGACCGGAAATCCAGAGAACGGGACGAGGAGAGGACCCGTGATTGGAGAAAGTCTGATATGCTCTCAATTGACTCAATATTTGCTATCGATACACTTGCATGCAAGATTATCAAAGAGCTACCCGGTCAACACGACCGGAATCCAAGGAACTGGGTGTTTGAGCCTGAGCTTTTGTTCAACAAGAAAACAGGCGGTGAGGTGCATCAGGCTCTTCATCTTGATTTCCCTGGTGCAGACCAACAGAAGAACAAACATCTTCTTCCAATCATTGTCCATATTCCCATGTGCCAGGAGGGAATGACTTTACAAGTTGGGGGGGTCGTTGGGGGGGTCGTTGATGGAGATAACCCTCCCACCTTTCGTTTCTATTCTTTTGGTGAGGCTGCCGTGCTCAGGGCTGATGTCCGTCATGGTGGGTGCTACGGAGGAGAGGGAAATGTCAGATTCAGACTTGTATTGACTCATGAGAGTTATATCCCTCTTCCAAGACCAAACCTTGACTGTGTGACTGAGAATCGGCCAAACACCGATCTATGGACTAGTCCTGGCAAAATCTTGGAATATTCAAGACTCAAAGCTGTGAGGGAAGGGAGAACTATGCAGAAAGACTTCTACCTGAATAAGTTTTTGAAGGCTATGGAAGGGATGGAATTTGTTTCAGAGGGTCTAACTGGCAATATTGACCCAAATTTGATCCGGATGGCACGTAGAAATCAAATTAAAACAGCGGAGAATGGCCTTGACACCAGCCTGGATTGCTAGATTGGTGTTCATCAGCCCTTATGATAATTAATTGGCTAAGCTACATCCAGCAAAGGCACCATTTGATTCATTCCGCAACTACCCGCCTAATCTCTAACTTTATTCTTTCTATAGCCTGTCCATGCATGGACCATACTAGTATTATTATTATGAATGACTGTCCCGGTGTGACGGACAGAGATGTTAAGCTTGGTCTGCCCATAAGCCCGTCACTTTTTTATAGCCTATGGAGTACTGTAACCTGCCTGGCATGAATTACCGGTACGTATTGTACGTATAGATAGGGATTTATTTCCCGCCATTTTTGTTGCTACAGTCCCTGGTACGAATTGTACGGAGAGAAGTTGAGATTTAATGTTCCTTTTGTTCAACGGTTCACAGAACATCAGTTCGGGTGAAAGAAACAATCGTGTATCTTTGGAGAGAATGTATGGGCTTCTCAAAATGCAAGGACACAGCCGCAGTGGTGGTGAAAGAAACTATAGTACCTGCTGCTCTATTCCTCTCAGCCCGGGTCAAACTTTACAGAATTTGGATTGGATACTCTCGCTGTTACCCGAGGATTGTCAAGTGAAGATGGAGGAGGAGATGGACCGGAAAGAAAGCGAAAAGGAGAATGCATGGTGAGCTCCTACTAAATGCCAAGCTGCTATTAGTCTGCTGTCCTTAGATGTTTATTGTCATCCCGACGGATTTTTGTGGCTTTGTTTTAATTGATGTTATACTAACCCTTCCACATTCACAGTGTTGTGGCCAGATGGTTAACAGTAGGCAGTGTGTTTTCCCTTCCACCTGAAAGTAAAGAGGACATCATTACGGCATCGAAAGCCATGCCACGTAATCCATGTTTCCTCCCTAATGCAGATGTGAAAGCTGTGGTCCATCATGGCACTGACAGGGGAAACTTTGTCAGCATCATGTACAAGAAAGAGGACTATTCAGATCCTCCCTCTATCACTAATTTTGACGACCCCGCCACTTGGGGGAAGAAACGCGATTATTACAGTGAGGATTTCAACCTATTGGGAAAAAAAGAATCGAAACAAGAAGCAAAGCATGTGGGGATGACTGTATATGGGTTAAACATGGCCACCCTCTCCATACTTGGGAGGGTCGGAGTTATGGGTTCCCAACATATGGGTTCCGAACAGACAAACAATAATAACCAGAACAAAATGTCCGCTCTGCTACCAAGGCACAACTGCCAGCCAAGGAGATTGAATTGCAGGAATGTAAGCTCAAGATTGGATGAGCTATGCCCAATATCGAAAGATGATTTCAAAGCTGGGATGATTGGGACATATCTTGGATTGAGCGGAAAGGACAGCGAGAATGAATCTCGTATGACTATCATTCCCCTCCGTGTATCTCGTGATGGTCGTGAGAAGAAATATCCAAAACATTCCCTTGCCCTAGTCGCCATTGACAGTCCAGTGGATGCTAGTGAGGATTTACTTGGTGATCTATTTGGAGATCTGGCGGACAACAAATGTCTACGCAATCTCTTCGAGATTGTTTGTGATAAGCCGTTAGAAGAAGCCTTTGAAGACACATACCAAGAACCAGAAAAATGTACTGGCACAGTTGAGGATGCTTGCAAACAACTGGATCTAACCTATCAAGTGTTGTCTTCTTTTTACTTGAGGTTCAACGGTTTCCAGACGGCCCAAGACTTATGTAACTTGGTGGTTCGTTGTTTCTACCGTCGGTCCAGCTCTATCGACCGTGGGCCCCCCTCTATTAGTTTGGAAGACCTACACTGCTTCAACAGTTGGAGTGAGCTGTCCTACATGGCAACTTTGATGCTCACTGAGCGAGACGTAGTTTTTCCTGGTGTTATTGCTGGCTTGGCCAGACTCTGTGCTGCCAAAAGCGCGATGCTAGGCCTGGTGCCAGTGAAAACTTTGGAGCAGGCAGGCAACCCTGATTCAAGCCAAGAGCGAGTAGATGAACAATACTTAATCAAGGCTGAAGCACCGACAATTCTCGTTAGACCTATTCTCCTACATGTGGTAATGCCAGTGGGGAAGAATATGGAATTACAGGGGAGTGTGTGCGACCAGGTTGAAAAGTTCAGTTCTTCGGAACAAAGTAAAGCCTTAAGGGATAGAGAAAGATCTGTTGCAGATTTTTGCGCCCACTTGGTGGAAGATCCAATTTGGAAAATCGATGGCAACATCCAAGAGCCAATTTGGCAAATCGATGGTGAAGATGCTATTGAATCTGCACAGTCAACGATGATGATTAGGGATTTTAATGACTGGTGTCTTAAAAGAAGACAACACTGCTTGAAGAAGTTGAAGGAGTATCCGGACAATACAATCCTCCATGAGTTTGCAACTTCACAAAACATTGACGATAAATGGTGGAAACGGGATTTTACCCCCTGGAAAAACAGACACAACACTTCGGTCCCTATGCCTCCGAGATTATGTTATTTGCTTTTTCGCGCGGCTACAGTGATTGGTTTTCAGGAAGTCGAGGGGCTCCCTTTGGCAAGCTCCCCAGCACGCAGCTACCTCAAACTTGCAAGGACGAATCCCAAACTGGCACCGGGTTGGGAAAAATTCCTTTCCCAAAAAAAGGATGCTGGATGTTCTCAAACACATCAGAATATCAGTCTCAGGGTCCGCAACTTTCGTCTCTTTATTCCCCAAGAGATGCATAAGAGCATCCAAGCAGACAAACAGGAGGTAACGATGATTCAAGAGAAGGGTAGTTTGCCTAATAAGGAACAAGAAGAGCAAGAAAAGTGTTTTAACGAAGACCAGGTGGACCCATACTTCCCAAATAATGGTAATCAGATCGATAGGTGCGCTGAGCTGCAAAGAGGTGTGATTCACACCGCAGGAATGATTGTCGCAGCTGGCATGCTTAGGACATTTTCAAAACAAGGGGACTTTGGGGGGCAGGCGGATTTGTTCACGGAGCTTTTGCGAAGCTGGGCTGATTCTTTCGTGCACGAACTATGCACTGATTATGGGATTGTCGTGCCACCGCCACTCGACATGACCCAGGATAAATTTCCAAGGTTGTCTTGGATTCTCTCGCCACACATCGCACGTGTTGGAACCTCCGCCGACATGTTTTGTACCAATCTGTACGGATGGGCATTTTTTGTCGTCTTTCTTCTGGAGGAAGATAAAGATATGTCTGATTGTGAAGTTCAGTACAAACTGGATGATGATTACAAGGGGGTGCTAAAGAATTTAAAGGTATTCTCCCAGGGTATAAAGAAGGAAAGGCTTGTGTTTCGCCCCAAAGCCTTCTGTAAATTGTGTCCTCAGATTGTGAAGGTGGTCGACAAAGCCGATGATCACTCGAATACCTCCACCCCAATAACTCTCAAAGATTTGGTTGATGTGATGGTAATGGGAGGCTCTGACCCGCAGAAACTTCTCACGTATGTTGAGGCAAGATTGAATTCAGTTCCGATTTGTTGGCTTGTTTCACAGTTTGGCAGATTCACCCTAACAATTTCTAACCTGGTTCGTACGATGATGGATTTTGTCCCCGACGGTACTCATCCTGAAACCCATGCATCATCTAGAGGCCTGAGGACACCCCGTCCTGAGAAGAAGATTAGCAATAAGAAAAGGGGAAAAGCCGCGCCGGCTCCGAGCCCTGCATCATCTCCAGACAAGAAGAGAACTTCTCCTAGGAAGAGTGGCTCTGGCAAGAAAAAGAAACGAAAGAAAGCGGAAGAATACGCTTTGTCCGAGCCTGAAGCAAGCGACTTGGAGAGCGAAGATAACTCTCCTCCGAAGCCAAGCCCTAGGAGAAAGCAACCCCCACCGAGAAATAAACTACCTCCCAACCACAAGAAACGCAAGAAGGAGACAAATTCTGATCAAGGGGAAGACAGCCATTTAGCTCATGAAGGAAACACGGATGGAGTAGATGGAGGAAAGAGTGATACCAAAAAAACCTCCAACGCGGAAAAAGAGAAGGATGCAGTAAATGTGGCATTTGATTGTTCCAGTCTCCGCAAGCTATTAGCTGAAAGGGCAGCAGAAAAACGAGCTTGGGTGCCTTGTTCACCTCACTCAGAGGCTACAGAGTTCCAGTTTGAATGGACGGACCCTGTAGACTTTAAGGAGGACTTCGAAGGCGAAGTTCTCGATCACTTAGAAAAAATGGGTTTGAGCAATTGTGAGGTGACCTTGCGGGATGTCCTCGGAAAGGGAGATTGCGGTTACTATTGCTTATTGTTGGGCCTATGTGAATTGGAAGCCGACAACGGTCTGGTTGCTGCTTGTCAATCCTCCGCTTTGCCCCTGCGTAAAGAGTTGGCTTACCATGCTTTTGCAGATGAGAATGGCTTTACAGGGTCCTTTGAGAAGGGGGTGATTGCCGATCTTATCAAAAATGAAAGTATTAGGAGATTCGTTTGCTATATTCCGGGGGTGTCTAATGAACCATCGAATCCTGATGAAACAATGAATGAATATTCCAAGGAATATCCATCCTACAGGAGATGGTTGGAAACCAGGATAAAAGGGTTGAAGGCTCGAGTCGAACTCAAAAAAAGGATATCGGGTCTGACAGACGATAAATATGACTCCATTGGAATAACTCTCGAGGAGAAATTAAAAGAGCAGAAGGAGAAGGCTGATGCACATGCAACGCAAGGAGAGAAAACAAGTTCATTGAGCACTGATGGCCTACAAACATTTTGTCTTCTCCATCATCCTGGATGGATGTACGAGTCCGATTTCCACCGAGAATACAGTGAAGACAACATGATCCCATCGTTTGGGCCTATCCTGTTTGCATCTCGTTACAAATGCCAAGTTGTGGTTTATGTTCTGATAAACAAGGCTCTGAAAAAAGTATGTACTGCTGATGGTCGAGGCTCTGAGTTCATCTATAACGAGGAGGATGTGGACGTGTCCGTAAAGGTGTTCCCATTCAAAGATCCACACAACAGGACCGTGTACCTTTGTTATGCGCTGGAGAATAACAACAACACGGAAGGGGCAGGGCCCACGTCAGGCCATTTTACATACATCCAACGCCACTACCATGAGGAGCATGCCCACCTATATCCCATTACTGAATCCCTCCCACCACCACCAAAGCTGTTGCCTTCAAACGATGAGATTTGGGATGGAAGCTCTCGGGTACTGAAGTACAACACCTCCAAGCCGGAGAAACAGCGGCTGTCGCATTTGTATGGAAGAAATGACCTTACTGTCATTTTGCCGAACGTTTTTGATGAGAACGAACTGGACGTAGAAAGTTGGCACCTAAGCAACATTCTCCTCAGGCATGAATGCAAATATTTCTGTGAATTCTCGGTGCAGGAATTCAAGGATGGCCTCCACCGGGAAGTTGAGAAGGATCCTTCGATGACACCGAAGTTGTTTTTGCAGTACCTGAATGCTTTCAAGGCAGAGGGCACAATGGGCAAGCCTAGGATTTGTCTTGATCATGCAGGATACGAGGAAAGTCAACTCACAGTGGACCCGGAGAAGCGCCTCATTTACATGAAGGATGTGCCATTCCAGCAGTCGGCCCCAGAGATGTACAAAGACTTTTTAAAGATCTTGACGTTCAAAGATTCTTTGCCTGGAGGTAGTTTTTGCATGCTGGAGGGGGTGAGATTTTTTGTCTCACGTTTGTTTGTACCCCTGGTTTTACACTAATCGTAACGTTGCTTGTTTGCCCCTCAAAGGTGCCTGAAACTGCCCGTCCTTTTATGGGACCCAACCTGTACATCACCCCTCCTGGGCCACACACCCATTTCCATCAAGATGGACGTGGCTCAGTAGACTCCGCACATCTTTGCATTTCTGGGTACAATGAAGTTGTCATGTTGCGACGATTGCCAGAACAACATAAGCGTAAAGCTATTTCTCTACTGTTCGATCTTAAGGCGGGGGATGACACTTTTGTTGTTGACCTGCTGTACAACGAGCCTCATGATAATTTGGTACGTACATAACTCTATTTCTTTATTTCTTTCAGTTGTCAACTCCTGATAGTTCATTCCATCCCAATTGAAAATACAGAACCGGGAACGACCTGGCTGGCCAACCGATGAGGGAATCAAAAAATGCAAGAAGAAAGGGTGAGTAGTTCCTTCAATTATGGATGCCTTTATTCGACAAGCACAGCTTGCTTTATTCATAACATGTTTCTCATCATGAATGTAAAAGGTACTGTCCCAGTGTGTTCATCTTGGGGCCTGGCGAGTTGCTCCACATAAACAAAGGGAGGCTGCATGCCTTTAGGAAAATGTCAAAGGATCTTCTCCCAACGCGTGACTGTCATTTCGGCTTGAGGAAAGAGAAGTTGAAGGAGTTGGAGCAGAAAGGATCTTTGGACCTGTTGTGTGTGAGTGTGGCTTGGGATTGGATGTTTCTTGGGGACACACCCAGAACCGTGAATCGCGAGCTCAGCACCTCGCTTTTAGCTAGTCGTTGCTGTAGGAACTTGAAAATGCCATGCCTTGGGATCCCAGAAACTTCACTCTTGCGCCTGTCGCAAATCTGCTCTTCGCATGTTGTCTTACCAACCGAGGAATCCAAGAAATTGAAGCAGCCAAAGAAGTCCGACACTTATTCTAGACGTCATTTTCAAGCGCTGGGTATCCAACCCAGCATTGATTATTGGTTTCAATGTCAAAGTTCATATTTGAAGCCCCAATCCGTTTCAAAGGAATCTGGTTCCAAGAATAGGAACGGTGCACCAAAACTCGATAGCCAGACCGCAGAAATCGACGAGTTCGGGAATGAAGGCTGGACTTGCGCTTGCTGCTTTGCTGAGCTTTCGAATTTTTATTACCACTGTACTGCATGTGAAAAATCAAGTAGCCGTTCCAAGGACTTCAATGTTTGCTATGACTGCCATGAAAATGGGGATGCCAAAGAGAGTCAAAGGATTCACACCCATCTGGATTATAGGTGTTCATTGTACAACCACCATATTGGAAAGAATCCGGAGAAATGCCAGTGCGGGTCCTCAGTCCGTCGGAACACATGCAATGAATGCCAGAAGTGCACTCGGTGCAGCTGCATCTGTCATTCGTCTTTTGAACTGCGCTGTCGATTCTTATGTCAAGCTGATATCCAATTTCTGGAGAAGGCAGTCGAATCAGTCAGCCTTGAGGGTGAAGCGGTTCCAGGAGATGGACTTAAAACAGCGCCCGAAGTGAATGCTTACCTCCCTGATGCAATCAAACAAATCGACAAACTCGCCTGGAATGTACGAAAACCCATTTGACTTCATGGTCTGGTCATTGGCGACCTTGGTAATTCATTCGAGCCCCTTCAGGATAAATATTGAATTGTTTGATACATCCTTGCATAATCGGATACAGTAGTACCACATATCTCTCTTGCTCCTAGATACCAGAAGTACCGGTAGATAAGCTTCTAGCATGTTCGACTGCCAAAGGTTGGTACTGTAGTTAGTATATTTCAGTAGGTATAGCCTGAATACGACGACTTGGTCCTCTTTGAGAATGATTGAAGCAAAGTGCCTACGGGTCTTAGCTAGTCCTTTATTGGTGGTTATTCAGTAGATGTCCGTACGGTACACAGCATATCTGTGTTTTGTTTGGTCCTCTTGTTTTTGTCAAATTGGTTTTTCAAAATCCAATTTGGCCGTCTTCCCGTCCTCCGCGAGGAATGGCCATATTCTTGCTCAGAAATAATGTGTTTCTTCAACATCAATAATATAGATATCCTTCGCATTTTTGGTTTTTCAATACCCTCGCTATCAACCCCAGCTGTCAACCAGGAAACATACAACCGCAACTCACCATGGTCTATTCTGAGTAAGGAAAAATGCCTTCATTGTCGTTGACTCTTCCACCAGACTCCTCACACCGTACCCCCCTTTTATATTTGCAGCCAGGATATAGCAGACGAGAGATTCAAACTCGTCTCTCGCATTACTGGCATTGAACGGGCTCTGTTCCAGAAATGCCTGCTATCACGTAGGGGTAGCAAGGATTCCACACCAGTTGATTGGACCAAGGTAACCGATGTGCAAGAATCCAATCAAGAAGAGATCAAGAAATCGCTGCGCCAAGAAGGATGCTCCCTTGAGTCCAATGCTGGCAAGGATCTGACTTCCGATTGGGGTAACTTTCAAACCAATAATACAGATTCGTTGTTCTGGAGATGGACCTTCCAAGGCATCTCCCCTCTTGTCTTGTCTTTTTTCTTTGATGTAGGACTGGTCCAACCATCCGATAAACATACCAAGGCTCAATGGGCATTGTTAGTCTGTCAGCCCGACATGCACTCCAGGCAACATGTGTTCCCCACCCAAATTCATACCACCCCTGAAGATGGCAGTAGCGGCCACTCGTTTCTCAAGGCTGTCACCTCTGGAAAGGATATGTCCACGATGTTCCAAGACATGATCTTTTTCCCATATTCCAAAACATACGATGTTGACAATAATCCTCTGTCACCAATACAGTTGGCAGGTCTTGACTGCCTCGTTATTAAAGGAAATCCCAACGCCCACCAATTGTCCACCTCTGATGTGAAACATGCTTTCAAGGTACTCGTGGGGGGGGAGGTTGAAAAATATGTGCCTGAAGGATTGCCAAAGGACAACCCGGTTGTTCTATTTCGGGCATTGCTGCTTTCAGTCCAAAAATGCTACTCTGGGTTGGGATCCTTGGCAATGGTGCTCAAGCTGATCAAACGTCTCGTTAGCTATGGGAGTTTAGCATTAGCTCCTGACCAAGCCCAAAGTTTTTTGCAGAAAATTCAGTTGTCCCATCGCGCTGATGCCTACTTTCTCGCCATGCTTTCCTTCAGTGCTGAAATAAACTGCAAACTGGCGTGCGTCCAAGGCAAATCTAGAATCCTAGCAACGAAACTTGCCGCAATCAATTGTGTCCCAGCAAATGGGGCGGAAAACCTCATGCAACCTGTGTCATTTGGAAAGGGCCACCACACGGATCTAAGTTCAGCGTCTTGCAAACATTTCATCATTACATTGATTGCAAGCGACCCGTCCAACGCCAAGTACACTGAAGTGCATAACAAGATCCTGAGGCATCTCAGCTTGACTCACCAGACGAACCAAAACCTGGCCCACCAACCTTGTCTTCGGGATTTTCTTGTTGGAATAATCTGCAAATTGAAAACCAAATCCGATCCCAAGCTAATTTCGGCTTTCCCCCCTCTCGATTTATCATCCCAAAAGAACTTCAAGGAAAGTGTTGTGAAACAGCGTACAGCTGCAGCTTCTTTTATCCATTGTGACGAGAACATTGAAGTAAAAAAAATTGTTGATGACTTCTTGAGGCATTCTCAAGCTCAAACCAATTCACAACACGATTGTGAAACCATTACTGCAGCGGCGGTTGATCGGTCACTATCGTCCTGCGCAGGGAAGTACCCTCGCGCGCCAAGCCTCAACTGGCTGATCAATCTCGCCACCCAGTTTACCATCAACGCAGAGGCAATGGAGGTTTTCTTCAGTTTCCTCTTAATAAGTGATAAGTTGGACATGCTACCCAGTGGGAATCCCTTGTCACGAGCCGACATTAAAAGTTTCCCTGCCAAATGGGATTTTTTTTTTAAAATACGGGAATCGCTAACATGTTCCATCTATGAGGCACTGACTGCAAAAACCAAGAATATCGCTGTTGCTTTCAAACATCGTATCCGTTTGAGCTTGTCCGCATCAATTTTGAAGGTTATAATGAAGAAGGACTCGCTCGTCCTGAACACGGAGAATTATTCCGGTTTTCCCAATGTGTCTGCCAAGCTAAGTTCAAAATTGAAAGGGGATGAAACACTCTTCATAATTTCAATTTTCTTCGAACTGCTCTGCAAAGCATTGTCTGATGGTCCCAAAAACGAGTCTGATTCTTTTCAGCTTTCAGATGATTTTGATGCCTTCCTTGGTGCCTCCTCCGTCCAGTTGAGTCATACTATCCCCCCCCCTAAATTTAGGCTGGCTGTTGGCGGACTCCCAATCAATGATGATTCCCCTGTCTACGATCTCTGGCATTTTATGAGTGCTGTTCTTCCCAAGCCGAATGAATATCCCACGGTTTGGGGGTTGTTAAACAAAGCAGCAGAAATCGACAATGGTAAATCCGGGGGTGATGGAGGAAAGCCAGACATGAACGGAACTCCAGGTGCGAGTGATTTGGGATCAGTTGACACAACAGAACAGAGTTCGACTCCTGAATCAGGGATCGACCAACCATCGAATACTGACGGCGCAAGCTTTATATTCAACGAAGCCGATGAGGATACCTGTACTCAGGATGAGGTGGAGAGGGGAGACCTGCCTTCTGCCATTGAAGAGGAACGTCACTCGGATCTGGCGAAACGTGAGGCTGAGTTGCTAAAAAAGGCAGCGGAATTGGAAACGGAGAGACAGGAGTTGAACAGACGGAAAGCGTCGAATATTTCAGATTTAGGTGAGATGAAAAAAAAACTTGGTTTGTGGGAGGGCCAACTCAAAGTACGGGAAGCCCGCCTCCTTGATTTGTCTCCACAAAAGGAAAACGTGGAACTCTTGAAATCATTATTGCGTGAATCTCGTACGACGATAGCGCAGCTTGAGCAACGCGTGAAGTCCATGTCCGCCCATCAAGGCACAAACCAGTCTCTCCCCTGTCCCGCCTCACAAACGACCCCACCGTACGGATCCAGCAACTCGACCTTTTGCATGATTACTAGCAAAAAACAAAAATCCCTTTCCACATTTGAACCTGGAACTTCAGCCAACACACGTGGCAGCGCAGTTACTCCTTCGGTGTCTCTTGATGACAAAGCACAGGTGGTACACCCGAGCGCATTGTCCCCCAAACGTGAATCCTCCCCTGGCTCAGTACGTCGCCTCCGTCTCCCCTCGCAACCGACCCCACCTAACGATGCCCCGCCTTCTGCTTCTAGAAGTGTGGAGGTGTCTATTGACAGTTCGGGTAGTGATGACGGCGTTCCTATCTCTTCACTCGTGCCCCGTGCTTTGAAAGGCATCCAACTTGACGAACAATTTTTGGAAAACGAGGTGCAAGAAACCCGACGAAAAGCTTCCCTCTCTAAACCACTTCAACCAAAGAAAAAAAAATTTGCGGGGTCTCCCAGCGTAGATTCTAAGATTGGCCGACCTTCCGCTACCTCAAACATGGAGGATATCCTACTTCGGACCAGTTCGGATGAAGACGTGGAGGCGCCTAGTCCTGTTACTACAAGAACTAAGAATGCACCTCCTAGCCCTCGCCAGAAGGTCTCCCGGGATTCCCAACTGGGTAGACAGAAGTCTCCAAGTTCTGGCACAGGTCTTGGTCAGAATGATCAGCCTCCTGTGCCTGCCGCACCATCCCCACCCACACGTAGGAATCGAATTAACACCAAACGGGCTGTTGTACCACAAAAACGTGCTTCCCCAAACGAAAACCAATCTCACAGGAAACGAAAGAAATTGCCATCGAATCCTTCAGGGTCGTCTGCTGGTGAGTTACCTCACTTATATCCAGACCCAGAAGTTTGGGGGTCTTGTTAAATCAAAAACGTTATTTTCTTTAAGTCTCTTTTTATGTTGACTGGAACTCCCAAGTCCAAACGTATTCCATCATACAATACATCAAACCACATTATTTTCCTTAGACTGGCCATGTTGTCACTAAGTACCACTGCCCACACTTTGGGATGTGTCTTCAGCAGCCATGTAGGCTCACCGCATCTTGCAAAACCTCGGATGCCCAACTTCACGTACCGCAACAGCAACAAGGCCGATTCGTCATTTGTCGCCCTCTGTTGCATCTCCACCCAGAGACTGCTTTGCTTCGGAACTCTCAGGCACATCCACGCTAGAGTCAACAATACGCCGTCCTTGCACCTACCCTCCGAACTAACAAACCATACCATTAGCCGTCGCACACAGATGAGGGATGTTGTTTCATCCTTTGATCCCTCCCATAAATAAGTGATTACATCTTCATAGCACGTGGGCCTTCCCAAGCACGGCTCCCACACACCCTCTCCAGTCGTGTAGGCCTTAATTTCTTGCTCAACTTCCCTAATCACCTTTTCCCAATGTCTAAGCGAGCAGGTGTTTGTCTCACTCAAGATGGCTTCAAGAGGTATCACTCCCAATTTGTTTCTCTCTGGTGCCAAACAGTAAACCGCCACGAAGTCATGGTACATCTTTTCGTGCCAATACACGTACTTTGACGATTTGCAGAAGTCCTTATCTGGTGTCCCATTGGATGCCCAACCATTCATCGTGTAACCCAAATATGTTGCGAGTAGACGACCCTCCTCCCAAGGAAAAAATGGCGCACATTCAGTCATCAAGTAGCATTCCCTATTAAACTCAAAGGCAAGCCAAATGAGGTGGATGATTGGCATCATTTGTTGCCCTCTGCCTGCCAGCATGGGTAGGACCAAATCCACAACTAGCCTTGCTAGCTCGACCTCATCATCCAGTTTGCAAAATCGGTCAATAAGATCGGATAGCCTACCAAGGGACCAATCCAGGTGCGGGTCCCTGATCTCTCTTTCCTTTTCTTCCACCTTTTTGTGACGATAGAGTTTTAGACGGCAGGCCTAGTGAAGACAAGGCGAACTTGAACACAAGTAGCCTTTACTTTTCCGCACAACTTACCAAAGAGCTCATCAGACGGGAAGTCAGTTGTTCTTATTCTATCATTTGATTTCCGCCGGCAACACCTGATGCTGGCTTTATTCTATTTTGGTCTATTCAGCACAACATGATCTGTGGTACTACCTGGAGACGGCCAGGCCTTTTTCTGACAAAATGGTACGCAAACAATCCATTCTGTCAAGACTCATACGTGATTGACTAAATCGCCCCTTCGCGTACTTCACTGTTTTCCGGGGGTACGCGTACCGTACCGATAGGATAGTTACTGGCGCTGCTCTGCCATAAAGGGCCATAATGGGAAATTCCAAAGATGCCGTTATTTCCCTTGCGTACTCGTAAGTTTGTCCTAGCCAAATCTGGACTACCCCCTCCTTCACCATACACGTTACGGAAGGTGACGAAAGCATCCATTCCGCTGCCCTGAGTTGAACTGCAAGAAAATGTCCTTAACGGACCTAAACGAGGAATTGGATGTCACCTTCGACCACACTGAGGAACAGTTGTCTCCTGCCACCTCCCCACCAACTATTTCAGAGGACCATCCCGTAGGCACCAACAGGGAACCAGAGTTATCAAAAGAGGCTTTTGTCAGACGTCTGAAAGTACCCAAGACCAACACTATCGTTGAGTTGTCCAACCTTGAAAAATTGGAGGAGTTCCTTCAGGTTGGAGCCGACGCAGACTCTTTTATTTTTGCTACTTCTCAAGTCGACGATCTTGAATTCATAGTGGTGGAGGGATCTATTTTTGTTTTCAACCCCCCCAACCAGGACCTTTATAACAATAGCTCCAGGCTTAGTTTCAGGAAAAGCCGGAATTTCCGACCCCTCACTCTGCTTGGGAAAACATTATCAGACTACCCAATTAGCTCCTTTGCGAACATTCAACAGGCAGTGTTCAAGACAGCCCATCACATTCAATGTTATCTGAACCTACATTTGATTGATCCAGTACAAACCCAGTCTGGTCCCAAAGTCAAATCCATTGACGTGATGACCCTAATGGCGGCCCATAACATTGCACGAACCCAGTTCGTGACCCTGGATGTCTACCGTTTGTGGGTAAATGATGAGTTGAAAAAAAAACATGCTGACCATCTACTCATAACACTATCTAGGAGCCCCCCCATGGAACCTACAAGTAAAAAGAGGAAACGTGACAAAGACCGCATCCCCCCACCCAAACCACAATCATTAACCCTCGATTACCTTTCGGGCCTTCTATACCTATTGGGGCTGGAGGAGGTCATAATGAGACTGTCTGAGGGCATCGTGACAGCGGGAGAGGTTCATCACCGGCACCCAGGTCACCATGATGGAACTGCTGACGAAATAAAAGATCGAGCTGCCTACATTAGGGCCAAGTCCTACTATGTCGTACAATCAGCCGGGTTCAAGGAACACTGGCCAAAAGGCGACCTAACTGTCCTCCCAAATTCTGGAGGCATACGCATTTGGAATCAGGTGCTAGCCAAACAAGTTCGAGTTGTATACGAGCGCTTCTTGTCCGATATGTGTAACTCAGCATTTACTGTTTCTTCAAGAAGCACATTTTTTGCGGTGGATATTGCGAACGAGTTCTACCCAGCTAAAAATTATGCCTTGTTGATTAACGGGGAGGCTGCTGACCAAACCACAAAAGACTCCACAATAATCAAACGGAGTACTGTCGAATCCCAATTGTACCCATCTGATCTCAACGAGTCAAGCCTTACCAGCACGTCAACAACAGAGGAAGATATCCCAACAGCAGCTGGGTTTGGCTCAGGCCAGGCAGAGGT
>OOGU01000063.1_pt1 | contig 26450 bp, 22 predicted proteins | sample 1670261 | NCBI WGS metagenome assembly OOGU01 (sample SAMEA98137168, study PRJEB22522) | marine metagenome | biome: marine biome; feature: marine water body; material: sea ice | place: Arctic Ocean | collected 04-Sep-2015 | depth 1.3 m
AGGCGCGGCTGATCTTCTCGCGCGCCAGGACGCCCTTGCGAAACAATCGATCCAGCGTCGACTGGATCGTGTTTAGCTGTCGCGGCCGCCGCGCGCTAAGCGCTTCGTGGGCCGAGCGAACATCCGCTGACCCCTGCGCCCAGAGGTGCTCCATGACCTCCAGCTCCAGCGCGCCCAGCGGCAGGTCGATGGTTCGGTTGGACATGCGGTTGCCTCGGGCGGGAACGAGGCCTCATCCTGGATGCACGAAAACCGATTGTCAATCGGTTTTCGTGGCGCTCACGCCACCGTCACAACACCGAGCCTGCAATCAGGGTGCTCAAAATTTGCGCAATGGAACCGTAACGCGTGGTTTAGCCGGAGATCCGTCCAGTCCATCATCGGTGCGACGCTGAAGCGGTTAGTTAAGTCATTGTTTTCATGAACAAAGGAGTGCTGATTCGTCCAATCCGCTCGTTGAGCCTCTCAGGCGACCGTTGTTGAAAACTCGGAGGAACCCAGCGCCAGCGCAAGACGACCCCCGATGTCAGCAACGCGCTGCTCGATGAGTTCCTGGCCGACTACGAGGTCTCGGATGACCTGATCGGCAAAGATGGCCTGCTCAAGCAACTCGCCAAGCGGCTGGTTGAAAAGCGCTCTCGATGCCGAAATGCCCATCATCCGGGGCACGACAAAAGGCGCTTGTGATCAACCGTGGCACTGTCAGGGCGGGTGCCTGCGGCCCAGTCAATCCACGCAACCGCCGTGGTGCTCGCAAAAGCGTTGCACGAACACGCGCCGACGAAACTTGTCGTCAAGCTTGACCCACGCCTCGTGGACGAGATCCTCGCGATCCAGCAGCACGGCTGCGATCAGACCCGATTCGCCTCGCAGGCTTTGGCGGCCCGCCGGCGTCCGGTAGGCCGCGCGTATTGCCTGGCCGTTCGGAATGTCTGCCGGGTCCAGGCCCGCCAGCCACGCGTACACGTTCAGACGCCGGGCGATGATGGGGCGGATGTCCTGAATTACGTCGCCGGTGGATTCCACGGCGCGCAGCGCACGCAGCATGGCTTCGTGGACGCGAACCGGCGACTGCGCCAGCCAGGCGCGCATGGCGAGATGTTCAGCTGCCTGAAAGACGCCCACGTTGGCGTCGAAATCGTCGGGTGCGAGATCACGTTGGCGCCACGCCACCTCAAATCCCTCCAGCGCGGCGTCCAGGCTGTCGCCATGGCGGCCGGCCAGTCCGAGCGCGACGGCCTGGTGGTTCAGGGCGTCGTCGAGGTGTTGCAGGGTATGCGCGTTGGTCGGATCGTTCTCGACTCTTGAGCGCGTCAGGGCCAGCACCTCGGCCAATTCGGCGTCATCCGGTTGCAGGCTCTGGCTGGCCACACGCAGGTAGACCAGATGCAGCAGGGCCTCGACGAGTTGCCGTTCCCGCACGCCGCGGTCATCTGGTGCTTGTGCCAACGCCGCGCGTTGCCGCGATAGCAACTCGGTGGACACGCTCTCGGCATCGGCGAATCGCTCTTGGGTCAGGTACTGGTAGCTCAGCCACGACAAGGCGTCCGCCAACGCCTCGTCCGCCACCTCCCTGTCCGATTCGTCATCAACCTCGGCCAGCAGTGCGCGAAACGTCGCCTCGGCCTCGCGCAGGTTGGATTCCGCGATATCCCAGTTCTGCTGAACCGCATGCACGCCGCCGGCTTGCAGCCAGGTAGCGGCTTGCGCGGCCCTGAGGCCGACATGGTCCGGCCAGCGCGCCAGCGCCTGCCCGACCAGTGCTGCCCTGCGCTCGTTCCATGTCAGGCTTTGCTGGTACTCCCCGGCGCTGTACAACGCATGCGCCATGACTTCCATGGTCGCGCCGGCATCCAGCCAGATGTCCGGATCGTCAGGGTTGCGTACCCGCAGTTCCTCGTTCAGCGGCAGCACCGACTGCAAGGCCGTGCGGGCTCCCTCGAGATCGCCCTGAAAGATGCGCACCTCGGCAATCTGGCGCACGGCTCGGGCCTGGGACACCAACTCGGACTCGCTCAGCTGACTGGCGTCAATAGACGAGAAGTAATCCAGCGCCTTATCGCCTACCGAGGCCAGTACATCCAGCTTGCCGATGGGTTCCAGCTTTTCGCGCAGGTCACCGATCATGAACTGGATCAGTCCCTCGGCCTGTTGCTGGCGGGCTTCGACAATCTGGCGCTAGGCATGGGCGTCATTGCGGGCCTGGGTGGCGAGGACCGCCAGCCCGATGGTCACCGCCGACACGCCGATGGCCACCGAGGCCAGCGCGGTGAGGCGGCGGTTGCGTGCTGCCAGCTCGCGTTGCTTGAGGTCGTTGAAGCCGATGCCCAGCACGCCGGCAATCAGCTTGAGTTTGGCGTCGGGCCTGGTGTCCTTGCCGGCTCGCACGTCGGCGGCAATCGGTTCGGCGGGCCGGTCGATGATCGTGCCATCGGCATCGACCTGAAAGCGGACCGCGTCGGGGAAACACTCCCGCCCGGCGTCGCCGGGTTCACCGTCGACAATCAGACAGAACACGCGGTCGACCCGGCCCAGCGCCTTGTAGCGCCTGACCTCCTCGTTGACCCAGCGCGAAGTCGCCGCCCTGGGCGAGCAAATGACGATCAGGCTGGCCGACTCAGCCAATGCCTTTTCGATCTCGCTGCCCAGCTCGTGCGCGGTGGCCAGTTCATCGCGGTCCCGAAATACCGGGAACAGCTTGCTGGGGATCGGGCCCACCGGCGATTCCTGCCCGACCAGCCGTGCTGGCACCCGGTAGCCCTCCAGCGCCTTGTGCAGCCAGCGTCCCCACGCTTCGTCGGCATGGCTGTAACTGATGAAGGCCACGTATTTGGATTGCGGTGTCGCCACCCGGTTGCCTCGTTCGGTGTGCGGGAACGGTACCATCCGTCACTTGCGGTGCGGTGCGTATGCTTGGACGCATCCACTCTGGATCTCGTCATGGGCCGCCCAATGCATACCGGTGAGTGCCGGGACAAAGGTGCCGGACTGATGTGCTTGCGCAACACCTGTCCTCAACGTTCGGAGTCGCACGGAGTCGCACGGAGTCGAGGGTGAGAACGCCTGGACGCTCGGTGCCAGTCGCTGTCGGTTAAGCCCTTTGAGGACTTGCTTGGACTCGATCAACCCCGGGTGACCAGCTCAGCAATGTCTTCTGTTCCGAGATTGCCCACAGTTCAGCCGCTGCATCTTGGTCCAGTGCGAGCGCTAGCAGTGGACACTCGCCGATGGGGCCAACTGTCGCAGCTCGCTTTGTCGGGCCATACAACGCCTCCGGCCTCAGCCCTTGTTCGGTTGCGCACATGACTTCGGGCCAGGCGCCTTTTTCGGCTGACTGCGCGATTAGAGGGGCGAGCGTGGACCAGACCATCTTGTTGAATGTACTGGCTGTGTCCTGCAGCAAATTTGTGCGGGATGCACCTGGGTGGCAGACCCGAACCTGGACGCCGCTACCTGCAGCTCGCACCCTTCGCTGAAGCTCGTAGGCGAACATCATTTGTGCGAGTTTGCTCTGGGCGTAAGCGTTCCAAGCAGAGTAGTTCCGGTCGAAGTTGAGGTCTTCGAACTGGATTCTTTTCAATCCCATCTTGTAGGCATTACTTCCGACGACCACGATGCGCCCATTCGATGCATCAATCCGCTCGAAGAGCAGCCCACACAATAAGAAATGACCCAGGTGGTTCACGCCCAGCTGGCTCTCGAAGCCGTCTACGGTGATCACCTGCCTGGCGACCTGCGCGATGGCAGCGTTGCAAAGCAGCGCGTCGATCCGGGGAACGTTCTCGAGAACCCTCGCTGCTGCCTCCCGCACGGAATCCAGCACCGCCAGATCCAGGGTGACCGCGGTGACGTCCACGTCGGTACCGAACTCTTGCTGCAGTCGCTTGATAGTCGCGGCGGACTTGTCGGCGTTGCGGTTCATCATCACCACGCCCGCGCCCTTGGAGAGCAGTACCCGGGTTGCCTCGAATCCTGCTCCGGCGGTCGCACCGGTGATGACATAGGTCCTTCCTTCCAGTGATCCGAGTTGCTCTGGGGTCCAGCCTTGGGGGCCGGTTTTGCGGGTGGTCACGATATAGATTCCTTGATGGCGTGCGGGGCATGGCGCACACAAGAGCAGTCTGCGACAGCTACGCGCTATCCAGGCTGACCGAGCACGCCTCGAATACATAATGACAAAAAACGTCATAACGTCAGTATTGACACTTTTGCGGAGAGTGTCAAGATTCGATCGTGGATGCCGACAAGCAAACGATGATTTTGGACGCCGCGTTCGATGCCTTTATCAGGCATGGCTTTCGCCGCGTGACGATGGGCGAGATTGCAAGGGCTGCGGGGATGTCGCGGCCTGCGTTGTACCTGGAATTTGCCAATAAGGAAGACATCTTTACCGCGGTCTTGCGACGGTATTCTGATGACTTGCTCAGTGAGATACAGGCAGGGCTGAAGGCGAGGAACACCCCAGCGGACCAGCTAATGTTCGTCTGCGACATCTGGGTAGTGCGGCCGTTCGAGATGGTCCAGCAGGCACCAGACGCCCAGGAATTGACCGATGCAGGTCACGCATTCGCTAGCGGGCTGATCGCGCAGGTGCACCAGCGCCTTGAGCGCATTGTTGCCGAGATCGTCACGAATGCTGGATCGCCATCCGCGTCAGCAATGCCGTCAGCCGCTTCGATCGCTCATGTGATGGTGACGGCTATTCATGGCTTCAAGGACCATGCTCAGGATCTCGCCGATCTCAAGAGATTGTGTGCAGATCTTGTCAGTCTGATTGCGGGTCCGGGTTCACGTTAGACGTTGAACTCGGTGACTCGATAGGCGAGTCCGCACCCCTGGGATCCCACGGGGTCGTGGGCGAGAACGCCTCTTCCAGGAATGCGACCATGGCTCGGACTTTCTGGGGAACCATGCGATGACTGGGATAGACCATCCAGATAGCGGATCGCGTGACCAGCGGCTTATCCGGTAGTACTTCCACCAACGCGCCGGAGCGGAGGCTGTGGGCGGCGTTCCATAGCGACTTGATGCCAATGCCGCCGCCGGCCTCGATGAACTGCCGCATGGCTTCGCCTTCGTTCATTACCACCGGACATTCGATTCCGATGGTCTCGCCGGTCTGGAATTCCCAGGTGCTGCGGTGTTGAAAGCCGATGCAATCGTGTTGGCGGAGGTCATCAATTTGCAGTGGTCTCCCGCGACGCTCTAGGTAGTCCGGTGCCGCGACCAGCACCCGCCGGTCCTTGGCCAGGCGCCGTGCAACAAAATTGCTGTCCTTGAGCGGCGCATTGCGGATGATCAGATCAAAGGCGCCCCCGACGACATCCAGCACTTCGTCTGACAACCGCAGATCCAGGTCAACCCGCGGAAAGCGGCGGCGAAACTCGGCGAGCAGGGGCACGACATACATGCGCCCGAATGAGCCAGGCATGGTCATGCGCAGTAGGCCATGCGGGTCTTGCAGTCGGCCGACCAGGGCATCGGCGCCGGTATCGAGCGCATCCAGCGCCTCGCGCACATGGGGCAGAAAGTCCTCGCCGTGGGTCGTCAGGGACACCGCGCGGGTTGTGCGGTTGAACAGGCGCGCCCCGAGTTGCTCTTCCAGCTTGTTCAGTCGTGCGCTGGCGCTGGCAGGCGATAGGGAGAGGTCCTGAGCTGCGGTGGAAATGCCGCCGAGTTCGGCAATGCGCAGAAACAACCTGAGTGAGGTGATGTCCATTTATCAAATAAATACGAAAAAACATTCAGTAATTGTGGGAATTCTATTCGAATCAACGAGTCATTAGGCTGCCCACATCCATCCCAGTGAGCACAACCAATGAAAGCGATGATCCTTGATGCCTACGGCCCAGACGCGAAATTCCGCAAGACCGACCTGCCGATGCCGGAGCTGGGCGCAGGGCAGGTTCGGGTTCGCATTGCGGCCACCAGCGTCAATACCGTTGACACCATGATCCGCCAGATGGGAGCCGACCTGCCGTTGTCACCTGCGCCCCCTGCAGTGCTGGGCATGGACTTCGCCGGAACGGTCGATGCCGTGGGCGAAGGCGTGTCGGGTTTTGAAGTCGGCGACGAGGTGTACGGCTGCGCGGGCGGTCTGGCCGACATTCAGGGCGCGCTGGCCGCATTTATGGTCGCGGACGCCCGCTTGATTGCTCATAAGCCCAAGTCACTGAGCATGCGTGAGGCTGCGGCGATTCCGCTGGTCGGGATCACCGCCTATGAGGGCTTGCAGCGGGCTGCCGTGACGGCAGGGCAGCGCGTTCTGGTGCATGGCGGCGCAGGCGGCGTGGGGCATCTGGCAGTGCAGCTCGCCCGCTATTTTGGTGCGGACGTTTACGCCACCGGCCGCGGTGCCGAGTCCCTGGGGGTGATTGCGGGCTATGGCGCGACAGCCATTGATTATCGCGCCGAGTCTGTCGCGGACTATGTGCAGCAGCACACCGACGGCACGGGTTTCGATGTGGTTTTCGACACCGTGGGTGGCGATAACATGGCGAAGTCCTTTGATGCCGCCGCCCTCAATGGCCAAGTGTCGACAACCGTGGCCATGGTCGAACTGGATCTGACGCAGGCCCATTTCAAAGGCTTGTCAGTGCATGTTGTGTTCATGCTGATTCCGATGTTGCATGACCACAAGCGCGAGACGCATGGCGAGATCCTGACAGCGCTGGCCGAGATTGCTGATGCAGGCGGCCTGCAGCCCCTGCTCGACAAGTCCGCGTTCACCCTTGAGCAGGTTGGCGATGCGCATGCACGCCTGGGCAGCGGGCAGGCGATGGGCAAAGTGGTGGTGGACGTCAGTTAGGGGCGCGAGACCTGCCGGCGTAGCACCGACCACCAGGCCGATCAATGCGGATGCCACCAACTGGCGCTGGTGGCCCGCATTGCCCGACGCGGTTGCTGCCCGTCAGGCGGAGAGGTGGATAGCCCTCTCGTTCGGCTTAGCGCCGCCGCCGACCCATCGCCCACATCACCGCGATGATCGGCACCGCCAACCCGATCCAGGCGACGGCATCGGTTGGGTCGCCACCGAATAACGCGGCGATCAGACCGGCCAGGCTGAGCACCGCAATCAACATTGGTGCGCCGAAGATCCGTGCTGCCGCTAAGCGTGGTGCCATCGCCTAGCTCGTCCCGGATGCGCCGAGGAGTTCGGCTTCGGTCGGTCGCAGGCGAGCGGACGCGCGCTTGGCGAGCCACAGGTACAGCCCGCTGCCGAGGACAATAATGGTGAACACGTCCAGCAGGGCCCACGCCAGCTTGAGGCCCAGGCCGCCGTAATCGCCGAAGTGCAGGGGGCCGGAGAGCGATAGCGCCTTCACGTACCAGGGCATTGCGCGTACGGCGGCGAGCTGGCCGTGGCGGGCGTCGATCAGGGCGGGCGTGATCAGGTGTTGGTGAGTGGCGTCGTGCCGTGCAGAAAGACGGCGTAGTGATGGTCCGTGGAGAAATCCCCGCCGGGGAAGGCGACGAATTGTAGAACACGGTCGGGCAGGGCCTGGCGTGCGGATGCGACCGCGGCATCGAGCGAACTCAGTTGATCGGGCAGCGGTGGTCTTTGGTCCGAAGCAAACGCCGTGGTCAGATCTGCGAGTTGATCGTTCTTCCAGTAGTCCAGGATGGGCGTGGCAAGGGTGTTGACGACGCCCGTGAGGCCAACGACCAGAACCCAGGCAATGGTCACAATGCCGAGCAGGTTGTGGTAATCCAGCCATTTGATGCGGCGAGAGCGCGATACGCGCAGCGTGCCGAATGCCAATTTGCGCATGAAGGGCGCGTAGAGCACCACGCCGGAGACCACCGCTGCCGTGAACAGCAGGCCCATGGCGCCCAGAAACAGCATGCCGGGCAGGCCGAGAAACATGTCGGTATGGAGTTGAAGCAGAACGTCCATGACGCCGCCGGCATCCGGCGCTGGCGGTACCAGCTCGCCGCTGGTTCGGTCGAATGAGGCGAAGTGCATCTGCCGCCCTGGGGCGTCCGGCGTTGGGCCAGTGGTCACGTTGATCACCGGACGATCGCTGTCGAAGCTCATGAACAGCGGCACCTCGCCGGGCCGGTTGGCCAGGGCGTGATCCAGGACCGCGTCCAGCGACAGCATCGGGCCGTTCGGATTCGCCGGCACCCAGCCGCCGGCATCCAGCGCCGAATCAATTTCGTCGTGGAAGATCAGCGGCAGCCCGGTCAGGCACAGCATGAGCAAGAAGGCTGTGCAGACCAGGCTGCTCCATTTGTGGGTCCAGGACCAGGCCCGGATGGTTGTGCGCTGCATCAGATGGTGGGCGAACCGGCGGGTTTCAGAGTTCCACGGATGCCGACAGGATGAATGTGCGCGGCTCGCCTTGCACCAGGTAATTGGCGCCAGGGAATCCGCCGGTGGTGGCCCAGTAGTTCTCGTCGGTCACGTTGTGAATGCGACTGCGTAAGGTCACCGGCTTTCCGGCGAGCGTGACCGCCTGGCGCAGGCCGAAATCCAGCCGGGTCCAGGCATCGATGCGATTGCTGTTGGCGGCGTCCGTGTACTGCTCGTCGGTGTAAACCAACCGGCCGTCCAGTGTCAGGCCAGCCAGTTGCGGCAGATCGTACTCGAGGTTGAAGTTGGCCTTGACCGGCGGTACGCCGATGGGCTCGTTGCCTTCGTTGGCGCCGTCCTGCGTGCGTTCGAGCTGGGCATCGATGTAGGTCACGCCGCCGAGCAGCCGCAGGCCTGCCAGGGGTTCGCCGAACACGGCGAGTTCCAAGCCGGTGTGGCGACGTTCACCATCGGCCTGGAACACACCGTTTGTGACGATGGCACTGGGCTGGGCCAGAGTGAACACCGCTGCGGTGGCGCCATACCGGGTGCCGTCAAACTTCGCGCCGAGTTCGATTTGCTGGCCGCGGTAGGGGTCTAGTATCTCGCCCGCATTTTGTACGGGCTGCCCCCCACTGGTGGCCGGCGCGGTCTCGCCCGGCTGCAGGCTTTCGGTGTAGTTGCCGTACAACGACCAGCGCGGGGCCGGGCGGTAAACCACCCCAAAGGCCGGCGTGACGGCGTTATCGTCATAGCGGGCGATCTCGGCGCCGGTGTCGTAGTCAAACGATGCGGTCTCGATGGATTGCCAGCGAGCGCCTACTGTCACCAGCACACGGCCGTCGAGCATTTCAAGCATGTCCGCCAGTGCCACGCTGCTGTTTCGGACCTCCTCGGTCTTCATCGGGTTGTTCAGATCGCCGCCAACGAAGAAATCGGCGGTAGGCGGTGGCACATCCATCGGGCTGTACAGATCGCCGGCGAAGCCAGAGAAGTCCGAGAACGCGTAGGCGTTGTCGGATTCGCTACGGAATGTCGCGGCGGAGACCGTCATCCGGTGCCTGACCACGCCGGTCGCGAATTCGGCGCGCAGGCCGGTGTCCGCCGACAGGACGCTGTCTTCACGCGTATTGTCGAAGCGATAGGCACTGGTGCTGCCATCGGGGTTCGCGTTGGGGTTGGCCAACACGTTGGCTTCTTCGCCGTCGCGGCCGCCGGCCGCAAGCCAGAACGTCATCGCATCGGACAGATCGTACTCGCCGCGAACCGCCGCGAAGAGTTGTCGTTCATCCGTGTAGGTCCAGGGCTGGGCATAGTTGCTGTCGGAATCCGGCGGCTCCGGTGGTGCGCCATTGGGCGTGACCTGCGGCCGGGGGGCGTCGACGCGGTGATCCTGATACCCGAGATCGGCCGACAGGCGCAGGCGCTCGCCGAGGTAGTCGAATCCGCTGGAGAACATGGATAACGCGCGGTCCTGGTCCTCGACGGCCGTTTCGCCATCGCGAACCACTGCGTTCAGACGAACGCCGTAGTCGTTCGCGGCGCCGAATGTGCGTGACAAATCGGCGGCGGCGTAACCGAGGGCCTTGCTCGAGACTCCGCCGGTCAGTCGTGTGAGCGGTTCCGGCGTGGAACGCTTGGGCACGATATTGAACGAGCCGCCAACCCCGCTACCGCCAGGCGCCGCGCCGTTAATGAAGGCATTGGCGCCACGGAACACTTCTACCCGCTGGACGAATTCCGCGGCCAGAAACTGGCGGGGCAGGATGCCGTAGACACCGTTGAACGTCATATCGTCGGAAAACACCGGGAACCCGCGAACGACATAAAGCTCCTGAAAGTTTCCGAAGCCCTTGGCGACCTGAACGAACGGATCGTTCTGCAACACGTCACCGATACTGGTCGACTGCTGATCCCGCACCAGCTGGGCAGTGAATGCCGTACTGGAGAAGGGCGAGTTCATGTAGTCGAGATTGCCGAGCAGCCCGGCGCGGGCGCCTCTGGCCACCTGATCGCCGGCGTAGCGATCCGACAGCTCCACCTGCGACGCGTCCCCAACCACCTCATAGTCATCCAACTCTTGAATATCAGCCTCGTGCTCCGACCGCTCGGCTTGCGCGAACAATTGGGCGGGAAGCAACGACAACCCCAGGCAGAGGGTCGCGACTGACACAGACCGATGGCGCACGAATGGATTCATTTTTAACTCGAAACGAAATAGCAATGCGAAACATTCGCATGTTCGTTGCGGAGTCGCAACTAAGCGAGGGGGGTGTGGGAATCGATCGGAGCCTGGACAAACGTCGGCCACCGGAACAGCCAAGCACGGGTCGGAATACACCTGCTTGAATTGGCGCGCCCGGCAGGATTCGAACTCTTATATGTAGTTGATGATTGTCATATCAGCCCACGTAACTGACCGAACGCAACTGTTCCAAGCATCTCCCTTAGCGCCGCAACAGTCTACTCATTTCTTAGTGGGCGGTTAGTGAGTTTTACGCCTTGATTTATCGCGCGCACCTGGTGCGCGCGTATATTTTTCTCCATAAACGACATAGTGCATTCGATGCATGCGTTGTGCAGTAAAGCATCGATACCATCCGAGTTGAGAAGGAGAACTCGTTTTCATTAGCGTCATCACTGTGTGCGGCCTTATGCGGCGACAGCATCGGAGTTGGATACGGCCACACCGCATTTAATCATCTGAGGCGATGGATGCTGATCGTAACTGGCCAATGGCTGGTCAGTGCCTGAATGAGACGTAGATGCCCTGTTCTGCAATTGTCCGGTTAGCGCCCGATGCCGTCGCTGCTGATCGTGGAAGTTTGTTGGACGGCTTCTGATCGTGTCGGCGAGTTCTGGTTGTTTCTTACGCCATGTTGCAAACATAAGGCGGCAATGAGCACGACGCTTTCAAACACCAGCAGGAAATTCGCCAGCTCGTTCGGCTGGCCATCCAACAACAGGCTCGACAGCCGTCCGCCGACCAGACCGCCTAAGAATGCCGCGCAGAACCATAGCGCATGGCGTGTCAGTGCTGGCAGCAAAGCACCAGCCAGCATCATGACGCCAAAGCTGAAGTGCATGCCACCGTATATCGAGCGAATTTCATTGGATTCGGTGACGCTCTGGGGTGACATATCAAGATCGGCCATAGCGGCAACTGGGTCGACGGTGGTTTTGATGCCGATCAGCATGAAAGCAATGGCATTGAGCATGAGAAATAGCTTGGCTGCCATGTTCATTTCTCAGTGACCTCGGCGTGGCGCTCTACTGTCCAGGTATGGATAGGTTCATGGCCCTCGCGCTGCCAGGTCGGTGGTTTCCACAGATGCTTGAGTCGCTGAGCTAATGGGCCGGGCGCCATGACGTCACGCAACATGTCCACGAATTCGTGCAAATTCAGCACCAGCCAATTGTGGCTTTTGATTTGCCTCGGGGTGCCGTATTCCACCTTTTCCTGCTCCGGTTCGTAGGTGCCGAACAGGTGGTCGTACAACATGATGACGCCACCATAGTTTTTGTCGACATACTGCAGATTGCGGCCATGGTGCACCCGATGATTGGACGGTGTGTTAATCCACCATTCGATCCAGGGGTGAAGTTTGGGTATGGCCTCGGTATGCACAAACCATTGGAATGCGAGGTTGGCACCCAGTAGCCCCAGCATCAGTTCCGGGCTAAAGCCAATTAGTACCGCCGGAACGTAGAACATCCAGGTCCCAACAATGCCGTTGAGGATGCTTTGCCGCGCAGCCGTGGACATATTCATGATTTCACCGGTGTGGTGAGAGACATGCTGAGTCCAGAACCAACGTATCCGGTGAGCGCTGCGGTGATACCAGTAGTAGCAAAATTCCTGGGCGAAAAACGCCAGAATCACCGTCGCCAGATTCAGCGGGATGGTAAACAGGCGGTGCTCCCAGACCACGCTGAACAGGGCGGCGACGAATAGCAGATTCATCAAGGCGCCGGACACGTAATAACCGGCCCCCAAAGAGAAGTTGGCCAGCACTTCGCGTAGCCAAAACGGTTTTCCCTGGCCGAGCCCCGCATCGCCGGTTTTGCGATAGCTATACAACCATTCGAATAGAAATCCACTGACAAATACCGGAATCATCGGAATCAGAATCATCTCGTTCAAAGTGGGTTCGCGACCAAACAGCGTGGTCATGCCGGCAACTATCGGCTCAAACAGCGTCGCCATGGTTGTTTCCTCAAACAGTTTTTCGTTGAGCAGGATTGTGCGGCAGGAGGTGGTTTGGGTCTTGACCTTGGTTTATCATTTTTTGACATCGTGTGCCAACTGGAGGTCGTGTCCCACGGAGTGGTGTAAGAGCGGTCATCGTGCCCAGCGGTAATCTGAGGTTGTTCTAAGACCAAGACAACCGACGAGGAACACGATGACCGACGACAGGATGGCGCTGCGCGCGCTTCTTGAAAAGGGCTCTGACGCTGAGCTGCTGCACGAGATGGTGAGCTATGTGACGCAGCGCCTGATGGATTTCGAGGTGGAGAATTTGTGCGGCGCTGGCTTCAATCAACGCAGCGACGAGCGCAGCAACCACCGGAACGGGTATCGGCAGCGACGCTGGGAAACGCGTGCAGGCGCCATCGACCTGAAGATTCCGAAGCTGCGCAAGGGCAGCTACTTCCCCGCCTTCCTGGAGCCTCGCAAGACCTCGGAGAAGGCGTTGGTGGCAGTGATCCAAGAGGCGTACGTCGCGGGCGTTTCTACCCGCTCCGTGGACGACCTGGTGCAGGCCATGGGCATGACTGGCATCTCCAAGAGCCAAGTGTCCCGGCTGTGCGAGGAGATCGATGAACGTGTGCAGGCATTCCTCAATCGACCACTGGAAGGCGAATGGCCGTACCTGTGGATCGACGCCACCTACGTGAAGCAGCGCCAGGCCGGCCGGATTGTGTCGGTGGCCACGATAGTGGCTGTGGCGGTGAACACTGATGGCCGGCGCGAGGTGCTCGGAATGGGTGTGGGGCCCAGCGAAGCCGAGCCGTTCTGGACCGAGTTCCTACGCTCCCTGACCGATCGTGGACTGCGCGGCGTCAGATTGATCATTTCCGATGCCCACGAGGGCCTGAAAGCGGCTGCAGCCAAGGTGCTGGGATCAACCTGGCAGCGGTGCCGTGTGCACTTCATGCGCAACGCGCTGGCGCACGTACCCAAGAAGCAGCAGGCTGCGGTGGCCACGATGATCCGCACCGCCTTTGCTCAGGAATCGGAAACCGAGGCGCACGAACAGTGGCGCCACGTCGCCGACCAGCTGCGGGCCAAACTGCCGAAGCTGGCCAAGCTGATGGACGAAGCCGAGAACGATGTTCTGGCCTACCGAGGCTTCCATCCCGACCACCGAAACCAGATCCACTCGACCAATCCGCTGGAGCGTCTGAACGGCGAAATCAAGCGGAGAACAAGGACCGTGGGAATCTTTCCGAACGAGGCAGCAATCTACCGGCTCGTCGGCGCCCTGCTCTTGGAGCAGAACGACGAATGGCAGGTCAGCCGACGCTACATGAGCGCTGAGAGCCTGCAGCAGGATTGCAGTGAAGCTGGCGCTGCGGCAGTCTGCTTGCCAGCAGCATGAATTCCAACCTCAGGCTGCCGCTGAGTGCGGTGACGAATTACACCACTCCGTGGGACACGACCCAACTGGATACTTAATGGCGACAGGCGCCCAGGTTTTTGCCCGCACCACTCATCTCATCAGGCGCTTCATGGACGCCGAAGGCATAAGCAAACCCGCCTTAAGCCAAAAGTTGGATGAAACCAGCCGCTTTGAGCGTGTGCCCATCGAGCAGTGGTGGCAGCTGTTGGATGAACTGGCTATAGCCTGTGGAGACCCCACTGTGGGGCTGCGTGTGGGGCGATATGCCCAGGCGCAGGATGTTGGCGTGCTGGGGTATCTGGTGGCCAGTTGTGAAACCTTGGGTCAGGCATTGCAGCGACTACAGCGTTTTCAGCTCTTACTGCATGACCTGTCGTTCTCATGGGTCCGCCAAGTCGGGAGCGAGCTGTATTTCGGTTGGGCCGGTGAGCGAGGACATTCGACGGCAATTTCCAATGATGTCCTGGTTTCAGGGCTGCTGACGGTGATGGATACGCTTATCGCACCGCAGAAAGTCCGGCCATCGCTTATCGAATTTCCGGATCAGCCGCCTGAAAACCGTGACATCCATGAGCAGTTTCTCGCTTGTCCCGTGCGCTTTGCCTGCGAAACGCTGGCCATCAAAATACCTGTGGCCTTACTGCAATTGCCCATCAATAGCCGGGATGAACATCTCTGCCAGATTCTGGATCGCAAAGCGGATGCGATGATTAGGAGCCTGTCCCATTCGGACGAGTTTCTCAGCAGCTTTCAGCAGGCCATGATGGTCGGCTTGGAAGAGGGTGAATTGAGTATGCAGTGGCTTTCTAACAAGCTGGAAACACCGGTTCGCTCCTTATATCGCGGCCTGCAGCAGCGTGACGAAACCTATAAGGGGCTGCTTGATAAACTACGCCTGGAGTTGGCACAGCAATATCTGGCCGACCCCACTCTGTCATTGAGCGAAATTGCACTGATGCTGGGCTATTCCGAACAAAGTGCATTTAGCCGAGCTTTTCGTAAGTGGGCAGGAGAAACACCGTTGCGGTTTCGCAAACAGCTTGGAAGCGATACTAAGCGGCAAGCAATCAAGCGGTGAGAGCCTGAATTTCAGGCGGTAGTCGATCAGTCGCGGGCAGTCCAAGTGACTGCCACATAATTTCAGCCCAAACATGCCCGGCATGCGGCCTCAGCCCCTCATGCCCATTCCCCATCGCTTTTTTGACGCCCAACTATTGCTTTTAAGGGCCAACTGGGCCCGCTTAAATTTCTTATGAAGGCGACAGAGTTCCCATCACTCCTTCGTGCCATCGCGCCCAAGTCCCATCGTCGAAGGGTACTGCGACCAGTCAATACGGACCCGTCCATTCTTTGGCATCCACCGATTGCAAAAAGGCCGAATGTTGTCGATGGTCTGCTCTGCTCACCAATCCCGACTACAGATCAGTATTCACCTGAGTTCCGCTATGCGCCCGGAGCAGACCGCACTGGACATCTCAGTTGTTTCGAGCATCGCTGATCAGCTCCATTGGACTGGGCGATCAGCTTCAGTGCCGCGATCACTTATGCGGCCCAAGCCTCCAGGTGCCCCTTCAACATTGCTTGCAGGCCGCTTCTGCGATCGTGCCGCCGTGAGCGGGAGCATGCATCTGCTAACGCCTTCGGGTCGCCCACGAGAGTGACTCTTTTCTGGGCTCTAGTAATCGCTGTATAGAGCAGCGTTTGATCCGCGAATTTATTCTGGTACAGCGGGTAAATTACGGTGCCGAACTGGGAGCCTTGAGACTTATGGACGGTGAGAGCATAAGAAAGCTGGAGATGCTCGACATCTGAACTCATGATCTCAATCAACCGATCATTAAATTCGGCCATACCTAAAGCATATGAACCCAGTCGATCAGTTGAACGAGGTGAGTCATAAGCTTCAACTATCTTGCCCAGGCTGCCATTTTGAAGATCGCGCGACCAGTCGTTTTTCGTAAATACAACGAGGTCCCCCTCTTTGAAGCCAGACGGCGCAAAGGGCGTGAAATTTTCAAGATAGGTGTTGACGGTTAAGAGATCCGCCATACCAGCCGTATAGCGGAGCGCAGCGGCATTGTTAATTCTGTCTACGCCACCAAAAGGGCTGGCCTTGGTCGGACACAAGACTTGAGCATCGGACCTAAATTCGTCGTAAATGCTCAAAACCCTCTGAATGATCTCTTCTCTGGGGCACTCGATCAGTTGCACATCATGCTGCTTATCAGAGGCTAGTTTTGGTACTTGGCCTGAGCGAACGGAGAGCGCGACCGCAGGGATGCCCGAGTCAGAATCTTGTCTCTTGACCACTTTTAGCTCGGTATAGGGAAGCCGGCCTTCTAGGCCATGAAATACTAATCCTGGACCAACAGGAGGAAGCTGCCCTGCATCACCAACGAATATCATTTTGCATGTCGGCAAGACACGAATTAGCCGATAGAAGGTGAATACATCAAGCATCGACGCTTCATCGATAATGACGGCAATGTGTGCGGGAACTGGTTCCTTTTGGGCCTTGAGGACGAACGAAGCAATGGTCGAAGCTGCCTCACCTGTCGCTTGGGTAATTCGAGAGGCAGCCATACCCGTTAGTGCCATACATGTGGGTTTGTAGCCCATCATTTCCAGCCCCGCAACAATTGCCTTGAGTACGGTTGTTTTACCCGTTCCGGCCCCTCCGGATAGCACAGAGATACGCTCCGACAATGCCATCTCGACTGCTTGTCGTTGCTCATCATTGAAACAAAATTTCCTGCCAGACGAAGCCCCCTCTTGCTCCTCGATGTCATTGATAACGAGCGGCATAAGGCCATCTGCCATCAGATCCCTCTGGCCATCAGAAGACGACAAAAAAGAAAATATTCCCTTCTCCATCAACCACGCGCCGAGTGGGTGAACTACACGCTCGCCAGAAGGGAGCAGTCTGTTCACCGCAAAGCAGCCAGCTGACGCGCCATCAGCCAATAGGCGCTCGGGTTCTATGTGAATCCCGCCTCCAGCATCCAGAAGCGCTTTAGCAGCCCTTAGGACGGTTTTGTCCGCTGACATGGTGTGGCCATCCTCAAAGAGGGAGTGCGCCGCCTGTTCAACCGCGCAGCGAACCCTTCGACCATCATCGGCTGGCACGCCAAATTCGCTGCGAGCTAGACGGTCGACCGATTCCCAGTTGCCCCAGAGAGACAGAAGGCGGTACGGGTCGCTTGTTATCTTGTCGACGACAGCAGGGCCATAAGCCTTCCACGCCTTCGAGCCTATCGCCGCTGGAATCTTGTGAGTTGCGAAAAAGCGGAGTGCTGCTGTATCACCGTTCTTTCTCCACTCGTTGAGCAGGTTCAGCAGTGTGGCCTCACTGCCAATTATTTCTCTAAGTGCACCGGCGTCATTGGCGTCGAGGAGCTCGAACAGGCGCTGACCAAATCTGTCCCAAAGCCTGTTGGCAGTGACGGTTCCGATATTGTCCACGCAATCCGTCATCCAGCGGATGATGTGTTTGCCGCTGGGTTGTGTCAGAGACGCTTCTGAAGCGACCAGGGCCAGCTCCCGCCACTTAAAACCCTCACTCACGGCGACTTCAATGACGCCTTCAGCAACCAGCTTCCAGTGCTGCCCAACTTCCAAGTCCTCAGGGTTAATGAGTCCGAACGGAAAACTTACACTCACCCGTTTGACGTTCTCGTCCACTAGGTTTTCGAGCAGGACGCCTCCAACGATCGCTGAATTCGACAGCGCCTTTCGGAGCTGTGTAACTCGGACGGTACCTGAGAATCTCACCTCGGAACCCTCCCGCAGTCAGCAATGAAATCATCAATCGCACCCAGTCGATCAATCCTTTCGTGTGCTGCCTTCAACTCCTCCTTCAGGCTTGCTACTTGCAACTCCAGCGTCTTGATCCGCTGCTTGTCACGAGCGTTCTGAGCGCCAGAGGAGCCCCCAGAGGGCGTTTCTGTTGCATCCGAGGGCATGAGGAGCCCCCTGGCGATCAATCGGCGTGAGATGCCGTTATAGGCCCAACCCAATCGTTTGTTCGATTGCCAGGTGGATCGAGCAAAGACCAGCTCTTCAGCCAAATGCTTTTTCGACAACGCGCCACGAACAATGAAATCAGCAAGTCGCTCCGGTGATTCTCTGTTGGATTTCCACCAGTCAAGCAGCTTTTTGACGTTTATTTTCTTTACGTCCTGGCTCGCAACCTGAAGCTGCATCACTTGACTTCCTTGGCTGCCCATTCGAAGAAGCCCGGTAGATCGCGGCGAGTGGCTATTGCGACCTCGTGCAGTTCGTCAATCAACTCACATCGATCAGCATCGATACGGTAGCCATCAATGAGTTCGAACACCCGACTTAGCGTCGCGAAAATAGTCTCATTATCAGACTTCTTCTCAATCGTGGTGCCAACACCAATTGAGGCAGCTTCTAACTGATGGCTGAGCCGCTCGTTCTCAGTCATCAGCGTTGCTATATGCGCTTCCAACGTTTTGATTTCATTCTTACGTTGACGATCTTTCAACGCATCTAGGAGCGCAGCCTGCTTATCACCAGGTTCGCTCTCTGCAAAGCCAAATTTTTGATTGATCAGTGCACGGTAGTGAACATTACGTAAGATCGTCGTTGAAGCTACGTTAGTCCCCTCAATCTCACTCAATCGCTTCGCAACATATTTGGCTGCCGCCGAAACCGTTTTGAAAGGCTTCGAATCGTCTGGGAAGCTCGCAATTATCTTCTTGATCTGCAGAATTCTTCGCTCCTGCTCAAGTGCCTGCTTTTCTCTGGCGCGATCGATCTTAGCCATCGATATGCTCCACTTGTTGCACACCTGAGCTGTGATTGACGATGGCTCGTGCTGAGAAGCCATGAAGCTTGGCAGTCTTGTCTATCAGTGAGGAAGCGAGATCAATCTCGTTGAGCTGGGGCAAATTGAAACTTCCGTCCTTGATGGAATCAAGCAGCCTCCTCGCGAGTCGATCAGCCTGAAGAGTAAGTTTCCTTGACTGAAGTGCCGGCACTTTCTCGACCTCCAAAATGCGAGCCATCATTTGCTCATTGTGATCAGCAATCTTCATCCCAACGAACTTCTGAAGAACCTTTTCCTGGCCTTCTCTTGAAGTAAAGAATCCATTGCCGCGATCAATCTGCTCATCGATTAGCTTTTGCCGCATGACCCAGCCAGCCATGATATTCACGCATTTAACCCGCTCTTTCACCAGATCGTCACGTTCGCTACGAGTAATATCTCCGGAATGAAGAATCGAGTTGATTTCTTGAACTCGGTCACCTTGATCTCTGATTGTCGCAGCGATAGCAGGGGCATCCGAAACACAAGAGATGGCATGAGGACAGATCCCACAGTTCTTACTTTTTATCTGCTCCAGAATTTCGGGGGGACACTCGTTACCATGAATGCATATATGAGTCCGGTTAATCGCAATATCCTTGGGGTCTGCCAGACCAATTAACCGGTCCAGATCATCACGAGAGTCCTTGGCTCGGGAAACAGTGATCGCGTTGATTGCCGACAACCCACGTTCTTTCAAAGCCAGAACGGTTTCGTCCTCTTCTTTTTCAACTTCTTTTACACGCACAAGAGATTCTGGAACGAAGTCGAGAATACCCCTCTCCTTATAATCAAGAAGTTTTCGCTCCATCTCTGGTGTGACTTTGACGTAATAGCGGACCGTTTCCTCTGTTTGTCCAGTAAACAACTGCCCCACTAACTTTGCCGGCAATAAAAGGGACATGTAGGAATCGAGGGTTGTCCGTAGTGAGTGAGCGGATACCAACGACCGCTGCCGAATCGGGGTGAACGCGATTGGATCAAGCTCATCATTTTCTATGTAGCGCAACGCATCAGAGATATCCAGGCCGTTTTTTATCCGCTTGTTAAAAGTTGAGTAAGGCATAAACTCTGGCGCAAAAAACAGTTCTGATCCAAGGTCATAATTTGACGGCATTTGATCCTCGAACGTCGCAATTATTCCTGTCAAATTTATGCCATCATCCCAGCGAGTAGTCGGACTATCAAACAAAGGGTTATGAATAATTCCCCATTTGGAATCCTTGTTGCCCTGGTAATAAACTGGATCATAAAACTTTGAGGGAAATTTTAACCGTGCCTTCGCATAACGCCTTACGAGCTTCATGACCCGATCTGGAAGCATAGACTCGAATGGACCGACTTTGGCTTTGTCAGTATTGACATGAACGTCCCAATAGCCTTCCATCAAGCTGCTTTCCATGTCATATGTGTCGGCATCCAGCCATAGCACATTGCTAAATCGAAGCCCGGAAAAAGCCATCATCAGCAAGATGATTACATTCCTTGGGTTTTCCGAATACAGAGGCATCAATCCATCGTGGCCAGCAGTGAGAATCGGTGACGAAAAACTGGAAACATCGATAGTTCCTACACGTGTCTTGTAATCTGCAAACTCAATGTCTTTGTCAACTTTGACAGTGCCACACCGAGCTTTAGGCTTTGGAGCATGGATGTTTTCAATCATTGCTTCCGCAAGAACATAAACAAACTCTCTAAAAAGAATCCAATACTCAAAGTCTGGTACCTTCTTGCGGCTAGTCCTGTAACCATAACCTCGAAAGGCTCTCCTATCACTTAATGTGATTGGATTCGAATCAAGCCGGCAGCCCGGATTTTCGCTCAACTTTGCGGACACGTAGTCAAAAAACAGACCGATATCTGCCAAACAGTCACGAGGTGCGTTGGTTTGCTCATCCTCGGCGTCATAGTAAATTTCCAAAAACTCAACAATCGTCAAAGGCATTCGCGAATCGGCCGATACGCCCCATTGATTCATAATTAAGCGGGAACGCCCCACGAATACTGCACTGTGAAACAACTTAGGTTCTGATGGCCATCGGACCCGATCGATCTTACATTCATTGATGGCATATGGTAGGTAGCCAAAAAGGTATGCGTTGAAAATTGAAATATGGTTATTTTTGTTTTTTTTCGTAGACGCCTCGCGAAGACTCCCGATGAAATCCATCTCGGCGAGAAGCCATGTGCTGTTGGGTTGTTCTTCAATTAGATTGTCGAACTTGTATTTCGAAGCTGGCCCATCAAAGACCCATCCACCGAAGTTTTTCTCCCGCCGTACTGGTTTTTTGAGAACCTTTGTGCCTTTGAGACCAGCCCATGCAAGAGAAGTCTGTCGTTCTTCGATGAAGGTTTGGCCGTTAATTATTACTTCTTTCTGGCCCGGATCGTTTTCGCCCGGACTCGGATGCAAGTTATCTTCGAGCCATGCGATATCTGGCGTGTAGTTTTCGTCTGGATCGTCCAGAGCGGAGGGTGCACCGTTCAGAACAAGAAAGTCGGGAATAAACCCGATACTACGATCAGAGGTGGAGAGGTCATTATTTTTGAACCAGTTGATTAGGCTTCCATTTATTTCTTTGACCTCATTGACACCTGAATAGAAGCAAAGTCTACAAAACGATCTCAGAACATGTTTTGTCCACTTGTACCTATGGCCATTATCATCGCAGTATTTATAGAATGCATCAGCGACATCTGACCAGTTATAGATTTCATTGTCTCTCTGGTGCCAGACGAGTTCATGCGAAAACTTGAAAGATGGCGTCAGTTCTTTCCATAACACTGTATCCTGGAATTCAGCGTTTACTTTTGCTGGAGGGCGGACTTCATTTCGTGTGCTAAAAACTGCCGCTTGATTTTTTACGGCATGTGATGCAATCAAATATACGAGAGCTAAGAAATAAGCCCTTTCAGCCTCTAATATTGTTACGGAAGTTAGCTCCTTCATCTGAGCTCGCTTCTCTGCGGGGTTGCCGGAGCAAAAAAGCGTTTGGAACAGGCGAGTGAATGCATCCGCCATCCCTACTTGTTCTGACAATGAAGTAAGGGAGCGCTCGATCGCATTGTGAGCGCTTATCATTTTTTTAGATTTCGCCGATTCTTTTGATTGCCTGATTAGCTCTAAGATTTCTGGAAGCTGATCCGGATCTAGTATTCGAAATCTAGTCACGACCAACTCCGACAAGTGATCTTGCGCTGCTTACAAAGCTATCTATAGAGAGATGATTGCTTTTCATTGCTGAGTTAAAAGACTCAATCATTGCATTAACTATCATGCGATCCCGTACGGCATAGAGCCTTGTGGTCTCTATGGAACGGTGGCTCATAATATTCATTACCACGTTTTCATTGAGGCCATATTGCTCTCCATTCTTGAAATAGTTGAGCATGAATACTGCGAACCAATGTCTCAGCGAGTGAAGGGTGTAAACCCGTTCAAAAGTGATCCCCTTCTGCTCCATAACGGACTGCGCCTCTTTTATAGGGATGTTGTGAGAAGTTGCATCGCCGAGATACCAGGGCCGCCCTCGCGCGTTGTTGGACAGGGATACGAATAAGAAGTCATGGGTGATACTTTCCCTTGGCCTCTCGTGGCTCAGATATTCTTCCAGCGAGGAAAAAAACACCGACCTGAACGGCTCAATAAAGTGCAGTTCACCATCCTCCCGTTGCTTCCAGGCCAACTTCTTTCGCCATTCCACCGGAACATGGTTGTATGCACGAGGTCTGTTGTTCGGGTTGATTGCGACGACTGATTCATTTCGAGGATCGATGTCATCTAGCAGCACCTGGAGGGCTTCGTGAGAACGAATACCTGTCCCCAACATCAGGGACCATAGGCACTTGTCGCGTGCTGTCTGCGCGGCATCCAACAGGTCTACAACTCGCGTCAGAGGGAAAGCTTTGTTCACACGCGAGCCCACAGCTCTTAACTCCGCTGGCAGGGAGAAATAGCTGCTGTTGGTTATCTTCGCACCGCCTGATATGCAACCACTCAGCCAAGACTTTTCATACAGAATTCTTGACTCCCTCTGGGTCAATGACTTTTTATCCAGGAGCATGTTGTGGATCGTGTCTTTCGCAACCTGCTGGTCTAGCAAGCCCGCTGCTGACAAGTTGACCAACGAAGAGTGGTACGCAGCGCTATCCAGAAGAAATCCGTTGACAGTGGAAAGCATCCTTCTCACAGACGCCTTGGAGTAACCGTTTATACCGGTTTGCGCGGCCACAGCTTGAGCAAACTTACTTGTCGTAACCCTTGATCCAAGGTATTGCGGATATGCGCCCAGTACGTCGGCTATTGGCGTTTGAAGGGGGCTGAATGATTCGTAAAGATGAATGGCCGTGTAGAAGTATTCGAAAAATACTTTTAGATCTTGGCCTATGGAATCCAGAGTATTTTGGGAATTCTTGGCGCTTTGCCGTGCTCGTTTCCGAATGTAATCACGAACAAAGGGGACCTCACATCCGTTCTCATCATCCAAGAGGGCGTACAGGGTTCTGCCTGTAACCTCGTCGTCAAACGTGACCTTACGAATGCGGCCTTGTCTAGGACCCCGTGCTGCTCTTTTCTTGCCCGTTTTCGTTAATTCGTTACGCATGCATCAGATTATACTACATTATCTGATTATAGCAACGCATGCACCATTGCATGATAAAGACACAATGGATCCACTCAATTGACGGGAATTGCATTGCATCTTATTGTTTTTATTGCAAATGTGGCATCGGCCTGCCCAGGCTTGAACTGGGAACCTGCCGCTTAGAAGGCGGCTGCTCTATCCAATTGAGCTACAGGCCGATAGAGAAAAACACATTGTAACGTGTGCAGTATATCCTACTACACATAAGAACCTGCGACCGCCGGCTTAGAAGGCCGATGCTCTATCCAGCTGAGCTACAGGCGCGTGCAGTGGTACGGCGCGCGTAGTCTAGCGGATGGCAGGCTTTTGCCGCGAGAGGCTTCGCGGTGGTGGGGTGGCTGGGTCAATAATTGACACGTGTCATTTATGTCTCTAGCGTCGGTGGTATGAAGGCGCCCGGCCACCATTGTGGCCAGAGGGGGCAGACACTGCGTTGGAGACAGAGGACATCGCCATGACAGCAGAGGCAATGACGCCAGATCGCGGGCGCTACCGGGTCGCGATCATCGGTGCCGGGTTCGGCGGGTTGGGAATGGCCTACTACCTCAAGCAGGCCGGCATTGACGACTTCGTGTTGCTGGAAAAAGCCCAGGATGTCGGCGGGACCTGGCGTGAAAACACCTATCCTGGTGCGGCCTGCGATGTCCCGTCGCACCTGTACTCGTTCTCGTTCGAGAATCACTACCCCTGGTCTAGCCGCTACGCGCCACAGCCCGAGATTCTCGGGTACATGCGGCACTGCGCGGACAAGTTTCGACTGCGTTCGCATATCCGGTTTGGCGCCGAAGTCGCGCAGGCCCGGTATGACGAGTCCGACGTTTGCTGGCGATTGTCGCTGGGTGACGGTTCGACGATCGAAGCGGATCACGTGGTCAGCGCGGTTGGGCAGCTGCATCGGCCGTCGATTCCGGCCATACCGGGCCTCGAAACATTCCAAGGCCGCTACTTTCACTCGGCGACCTGGGATCACGATCACGATCTCGCAGGCCAACGGGTCGCCGCGATTGGCACCGGCGCCAGCGCGATCCAGTTCGTGCCGGCGATCGCGCCGAAGGTCGCCAAGCTGCATGTCTTCCAACGGTCGCCAGGCTGGGTGATTCCGAAGTTCGACCGCGTATTCTCAGGCACCGAACAGTGGTTGTTCCGCCGTTTTCCGGTGCTGCATGATGTCGATCGCTTTCGCATCAAGTGCCTCACCGAAACCTTGGCGCGCGCTTATGCGGGCAATCGCTGGATTGAGGGAACCGTGTCGGCCTTGTCACGTCTGCAATTCAAGATGCAGGTGCGTGATCCGGGGCTCCGCGCGCGGCTGAAGCCGGACTACCCCATCGGCTGCAAACGCATTTTGCTTACGCGTGACTGGTTGCCCACCTTGATGCGGGACAACGTCGAGCCGGTGACCGACGGCATTCAGGAGATCACCGCAGGAGGCATCCGGACCGAGGATGGCCGCGAGCGGGAGGTGGACACCATCATCTTCGGCACCGGCTTCGCCGCCACGCAATTTCTCACCCCCATGCGGGTCACGGGCCGCGACGGTCGTGATCTGCATGAAGACTGGGCGCGAGGGGCCGCCGCCTATCTCGGCATGGCGGTCAGCGGGTATCCGAACTTTCATGTGCTCTACGGCCCCAACACCAACCTCGGATCGGGCTCGATCATCTACATGCTGGAATGCCAGCAGCGCTACATCGTGAGCCTGCTGCAGGCACAGGACGAGCAAGGCTGGTCCACGGCCGAGGTCACGCCTCAGGCTGAGCGGGCCTGGATTGACGAGATGCGCGAGCGCAGTGCGGGCACCACCTTCGAAGGCGGCTGCCAGAGCTGGTATGTCACGGCTGATGGTGTGAACACGAACAACTGGACCGGCACCATGCGCGAGTACCGCATGCGTACCGCCACGCCGGATCTGGCCGCCTACCGGTTTGAGACCGGCGCGGACAAGCCCAAGCGCCGAGCTGCCTGAATCCAGCGCGGGCGCGCGTCTGCCTGTTCGGCGACACCGGCTGTGGCAAGGTTGCTCGATCCCCGATTTCTTTGATTTGGAACCGTGACATGGATTACGAAAATCTACTGGTCAGCCGCCAGGGCCGGGTGGAGGTCTTGTCGATGAACAGGCCAAAAATGCTCAATGCCTTGTCGATGGATCTGCTCACCGAGCTGAACCATGCGCTCGATGCTGCCATCGCCGATGCCGAGGTGGCCGTCATCGTGCTGACCGGCGAAGGGCGTGCCTTTTGTGCAGGTGCGGATGTCGGTGGCAGCCCTGCAGACCTGCCCAGGGATGAGAGCGGCAAGCTGGATCTCGGCGCCGCGCTGGAAACGCTCTACAACCCGATCGTCCTGAAGTTGCGGAACGCCCCCAAGCCCGTCATCACGGCCGTTAACGGGCTTGCGGCCGGCGCCGGGGCAGGCTTCGCCTTGGCGGCTGACCTGACCGTGGCCGCCCGGTCCGCCTACTTTCTTCAGGCATTCGTGCATCTGGGCTTGATGCCGGATGCAGGCTGTACCTACACCTTGGCGCAGGCGCTCGGGCCACAGCGTGCGATGGGTCTGGCGATGCTGGGCGACAAGCTCAGCGCCGAACAGGCACAGCAGTGGGGCCTGATCTGGGATGTGCAGGATGACGAATCCTTGATGGAGCACAGCGTGGCACTCGCGACCCGGCTGGCCGAGGGGCCGCGACTGGCACTGACCAACATCAAGCGGGCGGTTCGGGCCGGTGAAACCGGCTCCATGGAGGCGCAGTTGCAGATGGAGCGCGAACTCCAGCGGGACTGCGGCCAGACGCAGGATTTCATCGAAGGGGCCATGGCATTTGCTGAGAAGCGGTCGCCTCGGTTCCAGGGCCGCTGAACGATGCAGTCGAAACGGCAAACTGTGCTGGACCCGCTCGCCGTGGCGCGCGTACCGACGCAGGATCGCGCTCGCGCCCGTTTCGATGCCGTCCTGACCGAGAGCGAAAAGCTGCTGGAGGAATCGGGTCTGCAGGGGTTTTCCATTCCGACCATTGCCGAGCGGCTGGAGATGACGCGAGGCAGTATCTATAGCTA
>OOGU01000066.1_pt1 | contig 26116 bp, 25 predicted proteins | sample 1670261 | NCBI WGS metagenome assembly OOGU01 (sample SAMEA98137168, study PRJEB22522) | marine metagenome | biome: marine biome; feature: marine water body; material: sea ice | place: Arctic Ocean | collected 04-Sep-2015 | depth 1.3 m
CGTGAGCGGGTGTGGCGTGCGACAGAGGAGGCGATGGCTCGGTGCCAGCGGATCGTTGACGGGCCGGGGACGGTGCTGCGGTTCCGCAGGCATGTGACCGTAGCGGGGATATCGCAGCGAAGCGACAGCGGGTCGGAGGCCAGCAGCACGGTGAAAAAGTAGCGGGAGCCGGCTGCCAGCGTCACATCCGACAAGAGCAGCAGGGACGCGAGCACCCCGACGAGTGGTGTCCAGCACAGCACATGCGGGATCGCCATGGCGGTGGTGAAACCGCGGTCTCGCCACAGCGGAATGATGTTGAGCGCAATGCCCGCGATGGCGAGCGCGGCCACCAGCGCGGAGCCTGGATGCCCGAGAAAGGCGAGCGTGGCGAAGTTGACCGGTGCCAGGATCACGACGATCCAGATCCGTACGCCCAGAGGAAGGCACTGGAAGCTTCTCCACAAGGCCATCAAGAAACGCATGGGTTTTGGCAACACTCAGGCATGGGCGGGACGCCGACGGGTCGAATATACGCTCAGGGTCGTGACGGCCACCAGAATCAGTGCCATCCCCAAGACCTGCAGGCCGGCGAGCCCCTCGTCAAGGATCAGAACCCCGAACAACGATGCCGTGACCGGCTCGACCATTGCCACGATTGACGCGACGGCCGGCGCGGTGTGCTTCAGGCCGATGACATAGAGCACAAATGACAATCCGGCACCGAGCACGCCGAGACCCAGGAACAGCGGCCAGCGCGACGACGACAGCACAGCCGCGGTCTGGCCCGCATCGCCCGGCCAGATCAGTGCCACGCCCAGGACCAGGAAGGCGACGACCAGAATGGCCTGCGGGCTGCCATGCGGTGCAGCGAACTTGAAGCCGAAAATGAACACGGCGTACGACAGTCCCGAAAGCAGGCCGGCGCCAGCGCTGATTAGCGAAACGCCGCCACTCCGGATGTCGTAAACGTCCGTGAGCAGAACAACGCCCAGCAGCACCAGTGCGATGGCAGCCCACTTGAGCGGACTCGGGCGTTCGAGCCTGAGCACGAACGAAGTCAGATAAACGAACACCGGCGCGCAGTACATCAGCGTGGCCGCCACCGCGACGCTACCTTCGGCAATACTCAGGAAGTAAAAGGCGAAATTGCCCGCCACGCCGAGGCCGGCCAGCGCAGACCAGCCCCAAAGCCGTGGATTGCTAAGGCCGCTGCCGCGCGGTCGCAGCGCCAGCCACAGAAGCACGCAGAGCAGGCCGATTGCGCCCCGGTAGAACGACACGACGAACGGGTCCCAGCCGTCGTCCATCAGAATGCCGCCAATGCCGCCCGACAGCCCCCAGCAGAGCGCCGCCAGCATCACCAGGGTTGTACTCGCGAGCCTCATGCCATTCCTTGCGACCGCCACGTCGGAAAATCGAGTTGATCTGCCTTCGATCACGAGCCGACGCGGCCGTTCCAGATCGGCGCCGTTCGGCGGCACAATGCAGGTGATCGTGGCTGCCGGGTCAGCTGCCGCGACGCAGTGTCAGTGGCTTCGGCTCAGGTTACGCTGCGTGTCATGACCGACCATCGGGCACTATCCTGAAATTGCTGTCCTCCATGGACGGCTGGTCAGAACACCAACGTGAATGAGAGGGTGTGATGCGACGATTGATGATGATGGTGCTGGTGCTGGCGGCTTTGCCCTTAGGCGCCTGTACCTATCGTTCGATCTACGAGGGTTCGGAATCCTGGCGTTCGGAGGATTGCGACAAGCTGGACGAGAGTCAGCGGGTCTCTTGCGAGGCGCAGGCCGAGATGTCGTATGAGGAGTACCAGCAGCTTCGCGAGGAGGAACTGCGGCCAGACTAGGCGCCGCCGCTGATCACCAGCGCAGCAGAATCGAGCCCCAGGTCATGCCGCCGCCAACGCCTTGCAGCATGACGTTTTGCCCTGTTTGCACCCGGCCATCGCGGACGGCGGTGTCCAGCGCGAGTGGCACTGAGGCGGCCGACGTATTGCCGTGGCGGGCGACCGTGGTGACGACCTGGCTCATCGGCAGTTTCATGCGATCGGCCGTGGCGTTGATGATGCGCATGTTGGCCTGGTGCGGGATGAGCCAGTCCAGCTCATCGGCGCTCATGCTGTTGTGGCTCAGGGCTTCCTGGGCGCATTCGCCGAGCACGCGAACGGCCAGCTTGAAGACGGCCTGGCCGTCCATTTCCAGATAGGGATTGCCGCGGACCTTGCCTTCGGCGATGCCGCCGGTCACCCGGAGAATGTGGGCGTAGCTGCCGTCGGCATGCAGGTGGCTGGAGTAGATGCCCGGCTCGTCGCTTTGCTGGATCACGACCGCGCCGGCGCCGTCACCGAACAGCACACAGGTGCGGCGGTCGTTCCAGTCGAGCAGGCGCGAGAAGACCTCGGCTCCGACGACCAGCGCGCATTTGTGCGCGCCGCTGGCGACCATCTTGTCGGCCGTGGCCAGCGCGTAGATGAAGCCGGTGCATACGGCCTGGACGTCGAATGCCGCGCCCTGTTTGACGCCGAGCTTGGCTTGGAGAATGCAGGCGGTGGACGGAAACACCATGTCCGACGTGGTCGTGGCGACGATGATCAGGTCGATATCGTCGGTGGTGACACCGGCGGATTCCATCGCGCGTTCGGCCGCACGCAGGGCGAGATCGCTGGTGGATTCATGGTCGGCGGCCACATGTCGGGCCTCGATGCCGGTACGCGAGACGATCCAGGCATCGTTGGTGTCGATGCGGGATTCCAGCTCGGTGTTGGTGACGATGCGTTCCGGCAGGTCGCTTCCGGTGCCGGTGATGCGGGAATAGCGCAACGCGTGTGTCCTGAAGTCGAATGGCGGGCCGGCCAGGGGCGCTAGCAGGCAGTGGGCATAGTGAACGGTTTAGGGCGTGGTTGCCACGCTCTGGTTACGAAGCTCGAGGTAGCGTTCGATGTCGTCGGTGAACTTGCGCCGCGTTGCGGTTTGCTCTTCTTCGAGCCCGCTCACGCTGCGCAAGCTGTTGACGAGGCTGGATTCGTATTCGGCGATCTGCTTGTTCAGTTTTTCGGGTATTTCGCGATTTGCGTCGGCGGCTTTCTTGCGCCGCGCAATCAGTGTGGTGAGGGTCTTCTCGGTGTCGGCGACATTCTTGCGCGCGAGTTCCAAGCGGGAGCCGAGTAGATTAAGCCGGTCGTCACGCACCGCCATGAGATCGGCCACGCTGTTGTAGGACGAGAGCAGGTATCGGTCGTAGCGTGCCTGCTCTTCGACGCGTTTGGCCTCGAGCGCGGCCGCATCAGCAGCGGCTTGTTCCGCGGCGACTTCTTCGACGGTTTTTTCTCGCTCTTTCACGTCCACGACCACGCCGCGTTCGTTGATCTCGGCGCGCTCCGTCTTGGCGTATCGGGGTGGGATGCGATCGCCGTAATGGATCTGACCATTCTCGTCGACCCAGCGGTAAACCTTTTTCTGCGCCAGGCCGGTGCTGGCCACGCCAAGCAATAGCAACAATGTGAGCCATCGGGTCATACCAGTCTCCGGTCGCGGTCTGCGTATCAGCAGATTTCGCTAGTTGGTATCGGCTGTCTATCGGGCGCCAGAAAGCTGCTCCGCGCATCGGGTGAAAACAGTCGTGCTTCGGAATAGTGGGTGAGCATGATCCGGCTGTCGCGCAAGCGTGGGTTTGCCGCGAGGAACGCGGCCGCCGATCGGCTCGGCGGTGACTGCGCCATGAAGTGGTGAACGGCCAGCATCCAAGCGCGGGTTAGCGTCACGTGAAATTTGTCTGCGGGCAGGCCGTGGTGGGCGAGGTAGCCGCGGATGGCCTGAACGATTCGCTCTTGGGCGCTGTTGACCGGCTGCTCGCAGAGATAGATGTAGGCCAGCCGGATATGGGCAGCGTGGTCGAAGGCGTCGGTGGGCCAGTCACCCGACTCGAAAGCCGTGCGGAATTTGCGATCCGCCGCTGACACCTGATGCGCTGAATGCTGTTGGATGTGTTGCTCCTCCGCCATGCGCGCTAACTCGCTTTAGCCGCACCTGCGCCATATTCTCCGAGATGACGGCGAATCGCATCCGCCGCGCCGGGCTGGCTGGTCTCGATGGTGTTGGCCACGTCGGCTGCGGTGAACAGTGATTGCACGCCGATCTGCTCATGATCCGCCAGGCTGGCCAGCGGCGAGCGACCGTCCGGGCCGGCTTCCTGCCGGTCCAGGGCGACGACTGCCAGGACGGGCTGCCCGCCGGCGGCACGCACCATCTCAATGGCCTGACGAATCGCGGTGCCGGCCGTGACGACATCGTCGACCAGCGCGATGCGGCCGGTGACGGGGGCGCCCACCAGGTTGCCGCCCTCGCCGTGGCTCTTGGCTTCCTTGCGGTTGTAGGCAAAGGCCACGGAGCGGCCGCGGCGCGCCATGACCACGGCAATGGCCGCAACCAGCGGTATGCCTTTGTACGCCGGGCCGAAGAGCACGTCGAACTCCGTGTCGATCAGCAGATCGGCATAGGCTTCGGCCGCCTGCATCAGCGCCGCGCCGTTATCCAGCGCGCCGAAATTGAAGAAGTAGGGGCTCGGTCGCCCCGACTTCAGCGTGAACTCGCCCAGCTTGAGGGCGCCGCGCTCCAGCGCGGTGTGAATCAGGGTTTGGGCGGCGGGGGTCATGATCGGGTCGTAGCCGGTGCAAAGCTGAGCTTCTATGATAACCAGTGTTTCCCTTATCCATTCCCAACGCGCAGAACGCCATCGCGATGACGGACGGCGCTCGACGTGTCCAGACCCTCATACTCCATGCGCATCATTTCGCTGAACGCCAACGGCATCCGTGCCGCGTCCCGCAAGGGCTTTTTCGACTGGCTGCCGAAGCAGAACGCGGATGCCGTCTGCATTCAGGAGACCAAAGCGAAGATCAATCAGCTGGATGCGAGCTTCTTTCCGGAGGGTTGGCACGCCTATTACTGCGATGCGAACAAGCCGGGTTACAGCGGCGTGGCCTTGTATACGCCGCACCAGCCGGACACGGTGCACTGGGGCTTGGGATTCGATGAATTTGACGCCGAGGGCCGGGCCATCGAGGCGCGCTTCGGCAATCTGTCCATCGTGTCGCTTTATCTGCCCAGCGGCTCGTCGGGTGATCACCGGCAAGAATCCAAGTGGCGCTTTCTGAATCTTTATTTGCCGCGGCTGAAAGCGATGATGGCCGATGGGCGCGATTACGTGCTCTGCGGTGACTGGAACATCGCGCACCGGAACATCGATCTGAAAAACTGGAAGTCCAACCAGAAGAATTCCGGCTTCCTGCCGGAAGAGCGTGCCTGGCTGGATACCCTGTTTGACGATGTCGGCTGGGTGGATGCGTTTCGGGTCGTGAACCAGCAGGAGGACCAGTACACCTGGTGGTCGAATCGAGGCCAGGCCTGGGCGAAGAACGTGGGCTGGCGCATCGATTACCAGATGGTCACGCCGAGCCTGAAGCAGGCCATCCGCTCCACGGCGGTCTACAAGGACGAGCGCTTTTCCGATCACGCGCCGCTGACCATCGACTACGACTGGCCGATCCGGTGACGGGGGCTGCCGAACCTCGCCGCGGCTGGCTGGCCGCGCTGGCGGTTTATCGCAACCCGCGGGTGATCGGCATGGCGTTTCTCGGTTTTTCTGCCGGATTGCCGTTTCTGCTGGTGTTTTCCACGCTGTCGGCCTGGCTACGGGACGAGGGCGTGAGCCGCACGGCCATCGGCTTTTTCTCCTGGGTGGGCATCACCTATTCAATCAAGGTGTTCTGGGCGCCCATCGTGGATCGGCTGCCGGTGCCTGGGCTGACCACCGTGCTCGGTCAGCGCCGAGGCTGGATGTTGCTGGCGCAGATCGGAATCGCGGTGGGCCTGGTCGGCATGTCCATGGTCGATCCGCAGGCCTCGCTGGCCTGGGTGGCGTGGCTGGCGTTGTTGGTGGCGTTTTCGTCGGCCACACAGGACATCGCCATCGATGCCTATCGCATCGAGGCCGTGCGCCGCGAAATCCAGGCCGCGATGGCGGCGACCTACATCTTCGGCTACCGGGTGGCGCTGCTCGTGGCCGGTGCTGGCGCGTTCTATGTCGCTGACTTCGGTTCCTGGACGCTGGCCTATCAGGTCATGGCCGCCTTCGTCGGCGTCGGCATCATCACCACGCTTTGCATCGCCGAGCCGGAGCGGCAGGTGGATCGTGTGACCGAGTTTCTCGAAGCATGCATGGGTGGCGCCGTGGTCGGCTCGCAGGCGCCGTCGCGACTGCGACAGGCGGTGACCTGGTTTGCCGGCGCGGTGGTCGGGCCGTTCGTGGATTTCTTCCGCCGCAACGGCTGGTTGGCGCTGACGATTCTGTTGCTGGTGGCGATCTACCGCGTGTCCGACATCACCATGGGCGTGATGGCGAATCCGTTCTATCTGGACCTGGGCTTCTCCAAGTCCGAAATCGCCAGCGTGACCAAGGTCTTCGGCTTTTTCATGACCATCGCCGGCTCGTTTCTCGGTGGTGTGCTGGTGGCGCGTTACGGCCTGGGCGGCCCGCTCGTGGCCGGCGCGGCGCTGGTCGCGGCGACGAATCTGCTGTTCGCGTTTCTCGCCGGCATCGGGCCGGATCTGCAGTGGCTGGTGGTGGTGATCTCGGCAGATAACCTGGCGGGCGGACTGTCGAATGTCGTGTTCATTGCCTGGCTGTCCAGCTTGACCAGCACGGCGTATACCGCGACGCAATACGCGCTGTTTTCCTCGCTGATGACCTTGCCGGGCAAGATTGTCGGTGGCTTCTCGGGCATCGTCGTCGATGCCTCCGGCTATGCGCCGTTCTTTCTCTATGCGGCGGTGATCGGCACGCCCGCCATCATGCTGTCGATCTACATGTGGTGGCGGAGTCGGCGCGAGCCACCGGAGGGAGATGCGACCGCGGAGGAGGCGGCAGCGTGAGGCGATTGTGCAGGCTGGCGGAACTGCCGGACCCCGGCAGCGCGCGCTTCGAAATGCCCGAGCACCCCTACGGTTATTCGCTATGCGTCGTGCATTCGAACGGGCAGGTCCATGCCTACCTGAACAGTTGCCCGCACACGGATTCGCCGATGGATTGGACGCCGGGTGACTTTCTGAGCAGCGACCGGCAGTACATCCAGTGCTCGTTGCATGGCGCATTGTTCGAGGTGGACGGGGGGCGCTGCGTGGCCGGTCCCTGCCGCGGGGACCGCCTGACACCCGTGCAGGTTTATGTTGAGAACGGCCTGTTGATGCTGGGCGAGTCGTTCGATTGAAGCGACATCGCAGGAGAGACGAATGAGTGAAAATACCTACAGCAGCTACCTGCACCTGGACCAGCTGCTTTCGGCGCAGGACTGCGCCACCGAGGCGGATAGCGAGCTGTTGTTTCTGACGATTCATCAGGCCAAGGAGCTTTGGTTCAAACTGATGATTCATGAGCTCGAAGGCGCCCGGCGCGCGTTGTATGCCGGCGACGAGATGCGGGCTTACAAGATTCTGTCGCGGGTGCATCAGATCCAGCTGGTGCAGATCCGAACCTGGGACGTGCTCTCGACGCTGTCGCCCACCGAGTTTCAGGTGTTTCGCGAAAGCGTGGGCCGTGACGGCGCCTCCGGATTCCAGTCAGTCCAGAATCGCGAGATCGAGTTCCTGCTGGGCGAAAAGCAGCGCATTCGCAGCTTCGACACCGGCGAGTCGGTTCGCGAGGTCGACGTGATCGCGATGCATCGCGACCCGGCCGTGCAGGAAAGGCTCACCCGGCGTTGCGCCGAGCCCAGCATCTACGACGCGGCAATTCATCTGCTGTCACAGCGGTTTCCGCAATCCGGCATCGCGCCGCGCCCGGAGCAGGGCGGCGACTACAGCGATGGGCGCGCAAGCGATCCGGCCGTGTTCGCGACCTGGAAACGGATTTACGACGATCAGGGCGAATACATGTCGCTGTTCCAGCTGGGCGAGCGCCTGGTCGATCTGGAAGACGCTTTCCGGCGCTGGCGCTTCCGGCACCTGACCACGGTGGCGCGGGTTATCGGCCGTTCCACCGGGACCGGTGGCTCGGCGGGGTTGCGGTATCTGCAACAGACCGCCATCGAGGGCATGGAGGATTTTCTGTTCCCTGAACTGTGGCAGGTGCGCAACGCGATCTTCGAGGGGCAGTGACCGCGCCGTCCCGATCAGCCGCTAACCTGGGTCAATGAAACGTTACATCGTGCAATGTAACGTTCCGGATAATTCTGGCATAGTTCACGGCCCGGGTTTGCTCCATGCAATCCGGTCAAAACGCATGGATGGAGGCGAAAGACACCATGAAGACAACGACTGTTGACGTACTCGTCATCGGGGCCGGCCTGTCCGGTATCGGTATGGCTTGCCACGTGGCCAAGGAGTGCCCGAGCATGAGCCTTGCGATTGTCGAGCGCAGGCAACGGCTGGGCGGCACCTGGGATCTGTTCCGTTATCCCGGCATTCGGTCCGATTCCGACATGTTCAGCTTTGGATACAAGTTCCGGCCCTGGCACGCGCTCAAGGTGCTGGCCGATGGTCCGTCGATTCGCGAATACATCGGAGAGACGGCGCGCGAATACGGCGTCGAGGACCACATCCACTACGGTCTCAAGACGGTGCGCGCGAACTGGAACAGCGCGCGGCGCCGCTGGCTTGTGACCGCGACGAATGAAGCGGCCGGCGAAGACGAGCAGTTCGAGTGCCGGTTCCTGATTCCCTGCACCGGGTACTACAACTACGACCACGGTCACATGCCGGACTTTCCGGGCGCCGACGCGTTCAAGGGTCAGCTCATCCATCCACAGCACTGGCCGGAGGATCTGGACTACACCGGCAAGCAGGTGGTGGTCATCGGCAGCGGCGCAACATCGGTGACCCTGGTGCCAGCAATGGCCGGCAAGGCGGCGCATGTGACGATGTTGCAGCGGTCGCCCAGCTACATTTTCAGCGTTCCCGGTTTCGACAAGCTATCCGAGACCCTGGGCAAGGTGCTGCCGTCTTCGGTGGTCTACGGCATGGCGCGCAAGCGGAATATTGTCCTCCAGCGCCTGATCTACAAGGCGGCGAAACGCTGGCCGGCGGCCACGCGCAAGATGCTGCTGTCCGGCGTCAGGCGCAAGCTCGGAAAGAACGTCGACATGTCGCATTTCGAGCCCAGCTACAACCCCTGGGATGAGCGCCTGTGCGCGGTACCGGATGGTGATCTGTTCGACACCCTACGCAGGGGCGATGCCTCGATTGTCACCGACCATATCGAGACCTTCACCGAATCCGGCATCCGGCTGAAATCCGGTCGCGAGCTGGAAGCCGACATCATCATCTCGGCCACCGGCCTGGAACTGCAGATGCTCGGCGGCATGGACTTGCAGATCGATGGCGAGAGCAAATCGGCCAGCGAGCGCATGACGTACAAGGGTGTAATGGTCGAGGACGTGCCGAACTTCGGCTACATCTTCGGCTACATCAACGCACCGTGGACGCTGAAGGCGGATCTCGCGGCCGAGTACCTGTGCCGGTTGCTGCGTCACATGGACAGCAACCACTATGAGGTGGTCGCGGCCCACGATGACGACGGCGTTCGCGTGCCCGGCGAGTCGATCATGGACGAGCTGGCCTCAGGCTACGTGCGTCGGGGCGCACAGGGTTTGCCGCGCCAGGGAACGAGGCTGCCGTGGCGGGTATTGCATAACTACGAGCGTGACTGCGACATGCTGCTGAAGGACCCCATCGAAGATGGCGTGCTGCGGTTCGAGGCCGCGGGCACCGTGCAGGCGGGCGAGACGGCGGCGGCTGCCTGATCGGTGTGGCTCAGCGCCACCGCGCCTGGCGGTAGCTGGCCGGGGATTCTCCGGTCCAGCGCTTGAAGGCATGAATGAAGCTGGCCGCGTCGGAATAGCCGAGGCGGCTGGCGACTTCATCGAGCTTCAATTGCGCGGTGGTCAACAGCTCTTCAGCCAGCGCGCGACGCACCTCGTCACTCAAGCTGCGGAACGAGGTGCCTTCTTCCATCAGCTTGCGCCGCAGCGTTCTTGGTGAGAGATGCAATTCGCCTGCGATGGCAGTGCAATCCGGCATGCGGTGTGGCGACCGCAACAGCCGATCTCTTACCTGCATCGATAGTCCCTGGCGAGCCTGCTTGCGTTGCATCAGGCGGCGGCAGTGGTCCTCGCAGGCGCGGGCAATCAGGGCATCGCCCCGTGGCAAGGGTGTGTCCAGAAACCCAGGCTGAAAAACGACCCGATGCCGCGGCTGATCGAAGCAGGGCCTGACGCCGCAGATCGGTTCAAAGGCCCGTGCATACGCGGGTTGTGGCATTGCGAAATCAACGCGCTGAAACGGACGGGCGCCGGGCATGATCTCGGTGATGGCATTTGCCATCGCGGCAAAGTCGCGCTCCAACACGAAGCGCCGCACCGCGGCAGGCACGTGGGCATCGTCCAGCGTCAGCAGGCCCGTGGCATCGTGCACCGCCAAGTCGAAGCGGACGAACGCAAAGCTGAGATCGAGATAACGCAGGGCGATAGCCGCCAGAGCGCGAGGTGTCGGGCTGGTGGCCAGCGCGAAGCCCCAGACGCCGTAGATGCCGAGGTGATACCGCGCGCCGGCTTCCAGACCCAGCGCTGGCACATCGGGGAGGGCGGCAACGAGATTGCCGATCACCCGCAATTCCTGTTCAGGCGTGATGTCCCGGTGTGGTGCCGCAATGTCGGCGGCCGTGAGCCCGGTTGATGCGAGACAGTCTTCGGCGTCCAGGCCATGGTCTGCCGCAAGCCGCACCAGCAACTGGACACTGACGATGCTGCGCGTGATTGAGCGTGGCAACTCGCCATGGCTGGGCATGGGCGTGCCGGTTTGCGGGATCGTCATCGATCCTCCGTGTCTCCTCGAACAGCGGTTGTTCAACCCGCTTTGCCCGCAATCTACGCGGGCGACGAGGCCGCGGTCCACTTCATAAGCTGCGGCGGTCGCCCTCATCGCGCAGGGAAAACGGGGTGAAATGCGTGTCGATGTCGTAGGTATCCAACTGCTCGGAGCGCTTCAACCAGCCCACCGCCACGTAGGTGAGCGGGGTGAGCACGACTTCCACCGCCACCTTGAACACGAAATTGAAGACCATCACGACGAGCAGGGTGTCGGTCTCCCAGAGCCCGTAGAACGCCAGCGGATAGAAGATCAGCGAATCGATGCCCTGCCCGAACACGGTGGAGCCGATGGTGCGGGTCCATAGCCAGCGACCACCCGTCCAGATTTTCATCCGCGCGAGTACGTAAGAGTTCACGAAATCGCCGACCCAGTACGCCAGGATGCTGGCCGCGACTATTCGGCCGGTCGATCCGAACACCACCTCCAGGGCGGGCTGTAGCTGGGCGTTGTACGGTGTGTCCGCTGCGGGCATATGCAGGACAACCCAGGCCATGATGCTGGCGAAAATCACTGCCGCGAATCCGGCCCAGATGGCGCGCCTCGCTCGGGCATAACCATAAACCTCGGTGAGAATGTCGCCGAAGATGTAGCTGATCGGAAAGAACAGGTTGCCGGCACCGAAGCTGACCAGCCCGACGATCGGCAGTGTCACGGCACAGACCTTGGCGGGGCCGATCAGGTTCGAGCAAAGCAGGACCGCCACCATGCCGACGAGGCAGAAATCGTAGTAGCGAAACGCGGTGATCTGTTGCGGACGATGCGTCACGGAGCGGCCCCTGAAACCCTGCGACCAAGAGTGCGTCGCTACGGTCGTCCCGTCCAACCCCGCAGAACCCGTGGCCGGTTTCATTACGCGCAGGGTCATGTCCGAAAACGGCGAGTCTTTCTGATCGGGCCGGACTAGACTGCCGCCATGACCTTGGAACCCGACATCTGCTACGCGGCGATGCAGGCGCGCGACAGCCGTTTCGACGGCGAGTTTTTTGTCGGCGTGTCCAGCACCGGGATCTTCTGCCGGCCGGTTTGCACCGTGCGCCTTCCGCACCGTGACCGCTGCACTTACTACGCCAATGCCGCGTCCGCCGAAGCGGCCGGGTATCGCCCGTGTTTGCGGTGTCGGCCGGAGCTGGCGCCCGGCTCGTCCAGGGTCGATGCCGTGTCCCGGACCGCGGCCCGGGTTTTCGCACGCATTGATGCTGGCGCGTTGACCGATGACAGCCTCGATGCCCTGGCGGCGGAGTTCGATCTGAGCGCGCGTCAGCTGCGGCGGGTGGTCGAGCAGGAGTATGGCGTCTCACCGGTGCAGCTGGCACAGACGCGTCGCCTGTTATTGGCAAAGCAGTTGATTGCCGACACGCAGCTGCCGATGGCCGACGTTGCGTTCGCCGCAGGCTTCTCCAGCGTGCGCCGATTCAACCACCTGTTTCGCAGTCGCTATGGCATGAATCCGACGGCAATGCGTCGAGGCACAGCGGCCGCCGAGGCCGGGCGCGTGGTGCTCAAGCTCGGCTATCGACCGCCGTTGCACTGGGAGGGGCTGGCGGGCTTTCTGTCGAGCCGGGGCGCCACGGTTGTGGAACGCGTCGACCGGGGCGTTTATCGGCGCACGGTGCAGGTGGGCGAGACGACAGGCTGGCTGCAGGCCGAACCCGATACCGGCAAGCACCAACTGAGGCTCACGGTGTCGGAGTCGCTGGTTCCGATGCTGCGACATCTGCTCTCCGGCGTCCGCCACCTGTTCGACCTGAACGCAAGCCCGGCGGCGATCGATGCTTATCTAGGCCAGGATGCGCTGATGGCCGGTTTCGTCCAACGGGCGCCGGGGTTGCGGATTCCTGGCGCGCTGGATGGGTTCGAGGTGGCGTTGCGGGCCATTCTCGGGCAACAGATCTCGGTCAAGGCGGCCACCACCGTGTTCGGGCGGTTCGCGCAGACATTCGGCCGTCCGGTGGATACGCCGTGGCCAGAGCTAAGCCGCGCGGCCCCGACGGCCGAGGTGTTGGCGCAGGCGCCCCTGCAGCAGATCATCGACCAGGGGATGACGCAGCGCCGGGCGCAGACCGTCCAGACCCTGGCGCGATGCGTGGCGGACGGCGAGATCGTGCTCACCCCGAGCGCCGATGTGGCCGCGACGCAGGCAGCTCTGCTGGCCTTGCCCGGCATCGGCCCGTGGACAGTTCAATACCTGACCATGCGGGCGCTGGGCCAACCGGATGCCCTGCCGGCCAGCGACCTTGGTTTGATGCGAGCCGCTGCCTGCGACAAACCGGCTGAGTTATTGGCCAGGGCAGAGGCCTGGAGACCCTGGCGCAGCTACGCCGCCATGCATCTGTGGCAATCACTGACGCGACCGGACTAGGGGGGGCAGCAATGTCTCGATACCAAACTCAAATGGACAGCCCGATCGGGCCACTGACATTGATCAGCGATGGCGCCTCGCTGTGCGGCGTGTCCATGGATGGACCGCAGCGGCTTGCCATGACGGCCGATCGCATGGCCGCAGAAGATGATGTGCTTGCCGAAACACGGCGTCAGCTCACCGAATACTTCGCCGGTACGCGAACGACGTTCGACGTGCCGCTGGCCGGGACGGGGACCGCGTTCCAGCAAACAGTCTGGGCGGCGTTGTGCGGCATCGCCTTCGGCTGCACCGAATCCTATGGCGGCCTGGCGAGCCGGATCGGATCACCCACGGCATCGCGGGCGGTCGGCATGGCGAACGGTCGCAATCCGATCGCGATCATCGTGCCCTGTCATCGCGTGATCGGAGCGAACGGACGGTTGACCGGTTATGCCGGCGGCTTGGAGCGCAAGCAATGGTTGCTCGCACACGAAGCGCGCATTGCGGGGCTGCGGTTGTCCTGAGCCGAACTGAGCGTGTCATCAGTAGCCTTCTTCCTGTTGATGTCGCGCCGTCAGCACGGTCACCGTGGTGTCGTCTTGGATTCGGCGGTGTTCGATCTGCCTGTCGATCGCGTCCTCGACAAAGCTGCTCGGCGTTTCGCCCTCGCGAAGCGCGTTCTCGGCATTCTCGCGTCACTTCCGGGTGACACGGAGCGACGGAGTAGTTGCAGTTTTCGTCCAAGGCTCCTGCTGCATTGCATATGCGATGCAAGCTGCGCAGTCGGAGGAACTGGGGCAAGTCTGGTTGCCCGATGGCCGTTCGAATCGATCGCTTGGCCGGTTCTGTCATTTCATCCCATGAGCGTCCAGGCGTAGGATCCAGGCCGTTGCCATGGATATCGGCGACAGCAGACGGCCATCAATACCAACACAAGGCCGTCAGGAGGAGACGACATGACGGCGAACGTACGACGTGACCCGCGCTGGATCGCCATGCTCGGCCTGACGCTGAGCATACTGGCCGGCTGTGCTGGCGATTATGCCGGCGAGGCGGACGACAACACCGCGGTGGATGACACCCCAGCGGGTGGCGATCACTTTCTGACACAGGTTCAGCCTCGACTCGATTTCTGCCGCACCTGCCATATTCCCGGTGGTGTGGCTGACACCGAGGATGGCCATCGTTTCCTGCTGGGTGCGAATGCCGCAGGCGATCGCGATCGCGTGTACGACGCCTGGCAGGCGCTGGGCGAGGGCGTCGAATCCAATCTGCTGCTGATCGAGCCATCCATGCCGGCCGAACCGCATAGCGGCGGCAAGCCCTGGCCGCAGGGTGGCCTTGCCTACGAGGCGATGAAAGTCCTGCTGCAGTGTTTTGAGCAGGGGAGCGACTGCATTACCAACGAAGATCAGATTCCGGTTCAGGAACGGGCGCTGCTCGGTAGCTGTCGGGTCCCGGAAGATTCCGTACATTTCGCCGAAACAGTTGAGGGTGTGATTGCGCCCACTTTTTCATCGCCTGTATCGGTGCTTGGTGTTTGAGCGCCTTCTGAGGCAGGTGATGGTTGTACAGCCACACGTAGCGTTTGAGCGTGGTCTCTAAGTCATCGCGGCTTTCAAAGTGGTGCGTGCGCAGAATCTCGGCAATACGTCCGTTGAACCGTTCCACCATGCCGTTGGTTTGTGGATGGCGCACCGGGGTGAGTCGATGTTCAATGCCCAGCGCCGTGCACAGTTGATCAAAGACATGGTGGCCGCTGGCGTCGCGCTGGCGCGATGCAAATAACCGGTCGGTGAATTCCTTGCCGTTGTCGGTCAGGATCGTGCGAATGTGGAAGGGTGCAGCTGTCTCCAGTGCCTGGAGGAAGGTCTGGGCCGAGCGTGCGGACTTGTCCTTCATCAGACGCACATACACCCAGCGCGTGGCCCGGTCGATGGCCACGAAGGCATAGCGACGCTGGTCCTCGTCCTGCATCTGGGGCAGGTATTTCACATCAATGTGCACGTACCCCGGCTCATAGGCCTTGAAGCGCTTGGGTGGCGTGGTGGGTTCGCTCGCAGGAGACGGTCGCCGTGACACACCGTGTCGGCGCAACAGGCGATCTAACGCCGAACGGCTCATCGACGGCTCGATAAATTCGTGGATCACGGCCAACAAGTCATCCAATGACAGTCGGAATTCCGTGCGCAGGTACACCACCAGTGCTTCCTGCCCGTCGTTGAGTGTCTTTTGCAGACGATGCGGTGTATGACTCAGGTCTTCAACCGAGTCTCGGCGACGCCATTTGCGCACGGTGTCCAGTGCCAAACCGTACTGGCGGGCCAGCTCCGCTGTGCTGTCCGTGGAGGTCTGAATCGCACGGCGTATCGCGGGTGTCGTCGTGGCGTTCTTGTGCAAGCTGATCAGCATTCTCGGATCTCGCTCCAGTGTGCCAGAGTGGCCTTCAGGACCTCTCGGCCCATCAGCAGTGGACGGCGAGCATGAACGAGATATTCATCCGGGACACGACAGGTAGCAAGCGCGCGGCACACGCCTGGCAGACGTTCTGCGCGGATCAAGCGGATTCCGCCACGTTGCCGCCGGACCCACGCTCGCAGATTCTGCCCGGCGTGAACGAGGGCAAGGCGGTTTATTTCAACGCCTTCTGGGAGGACTGCCATGTCAATGCGCCGGTGGCTGAACAGGCACCCCGGACCTGCGGGGAGTACCGGGCACGACGCGATCGGGGGTATCAGTTTTTGACTGACGAACTGCCGTCGCTGGCGATGTCTGCGGAAGAATTCAACGCCACGTGGCAAGCATGGGGTCTGGACGAGCGCCCAGAGAATTTCGACGAGCTCTACGGCCTGCGCTACGGATTGAACCCGGCGTCGTTCGACAACCCTTATCCGCTGCCCGGCGAGGACCCGAACGCCACGAATGGCGGCTCCGGCCAGCTGCCGTTGGGAATGCGTCAGCTCAAGGATGACGATGGAAGCTGGACCGGTGAAATCGGTACGGCCGCCTGCTTTCTCTGCCACGGTGGGGAGCTGGACGGCGCCGACGGCGGCGCGTCACTGGGGCTGGCAAGCCTTGGGCTGGGTAACAACAACTACGATCCGATGATGATCGGCCGCGATGGCATGCCGTGGGCGCAGGCCGAATATGTTGCCGATGTCCTGCCGCCGCTGGACGTGAACACGCTGTTCAACATCGGCATCAAACAGCGGGGACAGAACAATGCCGTCGGCGCCTTCGAGTTTCTGGTGACGGTGCTGGATTCGGACAATCTCGGACTCAATCCGAATCCCTTGAAATTCGTCACCATTAACGGTGCCCAGGGTGTGCTGGACGTGTCGCATCCGTTGGCCCACACGCAGGACACGCCGCCGTGGTGGAACATGAGCGTGCGGCCGCGCAAGTTCTTCGATGCCGGTGTATCCAATGACTCGACCCGCATCATCATGGCCGCTGGCCCCGGCGAGATCGGTGACCTGTTCTCCGCCGATGGCGCTCCCTACCGCGAGCGGATCGAGCAGTGGGATCAGGACCTGGAGGCCTTTTTCCTGTCCCGTCGCTCGCCCGAATGGCCGCGCGAGATTGATGCCGCGTTGGCCGAGCAGGGGGCGGTGCTGTTTCACGCCAAGGATTTGTGGGCGGAAGCCGGAAACGCCGACGCCCCAAGGCCTCATGGCGGCAATGGGTCCTGCGCCTCCTGTCACGGTGCTTATGCGCCGCGTTACGTGCACGATCCGGCGTACCTGGCCGACCCGGCCTGGGAAGGCATCGGTGCGCATATCGCCCCGCTGGAGGTGATCGGTACCGATCGGGCGCGTGCGGACATGCTCACGCCAACGCTGCGCGAGCGCTGGGACATGACCTATTGGGGGTATCCCGAAGGCGTGCCGGGTTATGTGCCACCCGAGGACAAGGACCCGCTGACGGAGGTCGCCGACGACATGTATCTCGAACGGCCGGTGGGGCTTTGCGGCTGGGAGAAATCGGTGATCGGCTACCAGGCGCCACCGCTATACGGTGTCTGGGCGACGGCACCGTATCTGCACAACGGGTCCGTGCCGACGCTGGAGCAGGTGCTGGATTCGGCTTCCCGCCCTGACATCTGGCAGCGGCAGCTGCGCCGCGACGGCCCTGTCGTGGGTTTCGATCAGTCGCTGGATCGCGCCTATGATTTCCAGGCCATTGGCTGGAAACATACGGTGCTGGGTTGCAGCGACATACCCGGCACCGCCGTGCTGAACTGCAACCCGCTGAATGATCAGGGGCCGTCGCTTTCGCAGCTGACCCAGAACCTGCTCAACAGTACGATTAGCTGGGCCGGATTACTCAGCCTGCCGGACCCGACTCCCGGGGCATTCGACAAGCGGCTGGTCTACGACACGCGGATTCTGGGCAATGACAACGGCGGCCACAGCTTCAGCGACGTGCTGACCGAGCCAGAGCGTCGAGCCATCATCGAGTACCTGAAGACCTTGTAGATTCTGATGCCGGACCGTCGCCCGTGATCCGGAAGCCGGGTGACGGTCATCGACACGACCCTGAAATATGGACATGCGATGCTGGCCGGCTTGGCAATCGCAATGAGTCTGTTCGCATGGCACCCCCGCTGAATCGTCGTGAATTTCTTCGAACTGTCGCCGTGTCGTCGGCTGCTGTCGGCGGTGCTGGCCTGTCCAGCGCCGTGCAGGCGCAGCAGGCCGCGGCCTTCTCCCCGGAACTGCCGGGCGGGGACTGGCATTTTCCGGCCCGCGCCGAACTGATCCCGTTTGGCCACGCCGTGGCCTCGGGTGATCCGCTGGCGGATCGCGTGATCCTGTGGACGCGGATCACGATTCCCGATGCTCGAGGCTGGGATGTCACGCAGGTGCCAGATCCGCAAGGGTTTTCCACCGTTGAGGTGGGTTGGCTGATTGCCACCGACCCGGCGCTGCAGGATGTGGTCAACAGCGGCACCGTGACCACCGACGCCGCCCGGGATTTCACGGTGAAAGTGGATGCCGGCGGGCTGCAGCCGGCGACCACGTACTGGTACGCGTTCACGGCGCTGGGCTATCGGTCGCCGATCGGTCGTACGCGCACCGCGCCTGCGGTGGGGCAGGGCATTACTGAACTCACCATCGGCCACGTGGCCTGTACGTCCTGGTGGCAGGATTTTTTCAACGGCTACGCACGCATGGGCGAGCGTGGCGATATCGATCTGATCACCCACGCCGGGGATCATGTTTATGAAGTCTCCGGCAATCACATGTCCAGCCGTCAGTACCCGGATGCCGACGGCAATCCGCAGGTGCTGGGTTACGAGGATATCGACAACCGGTCGTGGCGATCGGTCGGCGAGTGCCGCCGCCGCTACGCGCTTTATTATCAGGACCCGAACCTGATCGCCGCGCATATCGGTGCGCCGTTCGCGATCATGGCGGATCAGCATGACTACGATGACGCCAGTGATGGCGACACGGTGTTGATCTCACGCCAGCAGGCGGGCGAGATCTATCACGAGTGGTGTCCACTGCGCTCGCCGATCCCGGACGGCTCAGGCCGGTTTCCGGCGCCGACGGGGCCGAACACGAACGTTCCTATACCGCGTGGTGACGACGCGTTTTTCAGCTACCGCTCGTTGCCGTACGGCGATGTCGCCGAGATCGTGTTGATCGACATCCGGCGGCACCGCGACGATGCCGCGACCGAGATGCCGATTCTCGGCGACCGCCAATGGCAGTGGCTGCAGGAAACACTGCTGGCGGCCAAGGCGCGCGGCGCGCGACACAATGTCATCGTCAACCAGATCAACATGTCGCAGCTGGGGACGGTCAACACTCCGCTGTACGACGTTTACGGCGAGGCGTTGGAGGCCGGGCTGGGCATCGACCCGCGCGGGCCGGAGCTCTACACCTCGGGCTGGGGTGGGTACCCGGCCGACCGCCGCAAGCTCTATCGTTGGCTGCGGGAGCAGGAGATCGTCGACAACATCGTGCTCTCGGGTGACTCGCATGGCTGGTTTGGCAGCGACCTCACTGAAGATCCGCAATTGCCGAATTACGTGCCGCTGACGGGTCTCAGCCTGCTTCAGCCGGTGGGCGTGGAAATGGTGGGCACATCGATGGGCAGGCCGGGGCTGCAGGATGTTGTGGCCGATGAGCTGTACTGGCAGGCCAATGGCGGGCGTGATGCTGCGCCGTTCGACGACGCCGAAACCTACGACACGAACTACCGCCCGGCGGGACTGGCGGCGGCCATCGCACTGGAAACGGCGGCCAAGGCCGCGAACATCAATCTCATCTATTTCAACTGGCGTGCGGAGTACGGGCACACCATGATTCACTTGCGCGAGAGCGAGGCCATCCTTGAAAACTGGGCCTCGCCGCAGCGGGCCATGAGCGACACCGCCGAGTTGCTGGCCCAGCACAGCACCCCCGTCGGCAACCCGCATTTGCGTCCGGTTCTGGCGCCGGTGGCGGTCGTGGGCGCGCGCAACGATGTGGCGGCGCCACCCCCGGAAACACTGCCCCCGGAGATTGTTACCCCGGACGGTCCGGCGTCGGACCCGGTCCAAGGGGCGGGTGGCAGCTTCACCCTGGGGACCGCGGTGCTGCTGGGTGCCGCGGAACTGTTGCGCCGCCGGATGCGTGCGACACAGGACGAAGACGCATAGGTTGTAGCGTCCCGTCGACGCAGTTTGCACTTGGGCTAGGTCGCAGCCCCGCAGTAGAATGATGTGCCCTCACCGATCCTGCTCCGCCCGGGGCAGGACCCTCACCATCAAACACTGTTCATGAGTGATTCACTTCGCGACCAGCTGCTCAAGGCTGGCCTGGCCACGCCGGAGCAGGCACGCCGCACGACCAAGAAACCCGGCAAGAAAACGGGTAACAAGAGCAGCAAGAAGGTCCGCGCCCAGCAGACGCTGACGCCGGAGCAACAGGCCGCCAAGGAGGCAGCCCGCAAGAAGGCCGAACGCGACAAGGCCCTGGAGGCCAAGCGCAAGAAGCGCGAGCAGTTGCTCGACATGGACAATACCGTGCGCCAGCTGGTCGAACGGCATGGCCTGAAGCGGCCGGACGATGGTGAAACCTATAATTTCATGCTCGACGGGCGGATTCATTCGCTGCAGGTGACCGCGGAGCAGCGTGGCGATCTCGCCGCCGGTCGGCTATCCATCGTGAGCCGGGCGGGCATTCACCACATTGTCCCGCACCCGATTGGGGACCGGATCGCGGAGCAGGTGCCGGAATGGGTCTGGCGGGTGAAACCCGACAGCGATGAGCCCGATCCGGACGATCCGTACGCAGACTACAAGGTGCCGGACGACCTCATCTGGTAGCCAGGACGCTGGCTGCTCAGCCCAGGTTGGCCCGATCTTCGTTGGCGGCACGCATAATCCGCGGCGCCGCATCATCGAACTGCGTCATCAGGGATTCGCTGGACGAGATCGCCTGATCGTAGAACTCACGCATGGCCTGCACGCGTGACACTGCGTCAGGACCGGCTTCGTCCACATGCGGCATGAGCTGGGTGAGGTGGTCCACCCGGGTTTGCAGGCGTTCAACGTGGCTTTCCAGCAGGCGGGCGTAGGGGTTTTCGGCGAAGCGGTAGAAATCCTGTCGCTCGCCTGGCACCGCCACTCGCTCCAAGACGCCCAATTGTTCCAGCAGGCGAGCATTGGTGCTGATGCTGGCGCGGCTGACGTGCAGCGTGTCGGCCAGTTCCGACAAGGATGCCGGCCCCCCATGCACGACAAACCACCCCATCAGTCGTCCGGCAATACGTGGCAGGCCATCCTGTTTGGCCGCGATCCCGAACTGTTCCACAAAACGGTCGAGCGGATTCTGTAGCGACTTCCCCATCGATACTGTCTCTTGTTGTTATCAACTCCATACGGAGACCGCGTAATCGCTGTTCGCGATCCGCCTGTGCACCATCTCGTGTGCTTATCGTCCCACGAGTCGCAGTTCCCGACAATGCCGCTTACTCTTTGTCGCGGCTGATCACATCAAATATTCAGTTTGAAATGAACTGGGATCGCTGATCGGCCGGTAACCCGCGCGCAATGCCGGGTGCAACTGGGGTTCAGGAGGAAGACATTAAGATGAGACGCAAGACAGGTTTTCGCGTCGTGGCTGGTCTGGCCATGGCCTGTGTGGTGGCAGGCGCGGAAGCGCAAGACTTTGAGCTGTTTGGCATTGATGGCAATGCCACACACCAGTTCTCGATCGGCGCCAACATGCGGATGCAGGATCGGGACAACAACATCATCGGCAAGACCAATATTCCCGGCCAGCAGGGGCTTTGCGAGCCAGACGATTGCGTATCGTCCAGCGGCGACCCAGCGCCCAACCAGCGTTTCGTCGACGCACCGGGCTTTTATTCGGTGAACGGCGATGACGGCAACCTGAATTACGACAAGTACGACCTGACGGCCGCCCCGATCCGGCTGCGTAGTGAGTTCACTCTGAACTTCACGAATTGGTTGTTCGGCTTCGTGCGCACCAACGCGTTCTACGATCCGATCAATGCAGATTTTGACGAGTACCATCCGCACAACGTGTCCGATGGCGCCGCGAATGGTTACGAGGGTTTTCAGCCGGAGTACACCGCGCGCAATTCCCAGGCAATTGACGACATCGGGACAAATCTCGAGTTGCTCGATGCCTACCTCACCGCCTATTTACCGCTGCCGATCGGCGATCGCGAACTGACGCTGCGGGTCGGGCGCCAGGTGTTGAACTGGGGCGAGAGCACCTTCCTGGTGCCAAACAGCTTGAACCACATCAGCCCGCCCAACCTTGCGCGACTCAACATGCCCGGCTCCGACACAGCGGAGATTTTCGACCCGATCGCGTTGGTGGTTGCGTCCACCAACCTCACCGACAACCTGTCGATGGAGTTGAACTACCACCTGGACTGGCAGGCCGTGGTGGCCGATCCCGCTGGTTCGTTCTTCAGCACCAGCGATATCGCTGGCGGCGGCGACTACGCCATGCTGTCGTTTGGTAAGGCGCCGGAAGACCCGGAGCAGATTTCCACGCCAGCCGGCTTGACCGGGCTGTTGTCGGATAGCAGCCGCACCACGCTACGTGTGGAAGATCGACGTGCGCGGGATGACGGTCAGTACGGCATTGCGCTGCGTTACTTCGCCGATTGGCTTGGCGCGGGTACCGAACTGTCGCTCTACCACGCGAATTATCACAGCCGGTTCCCGATCGCGAGCTTCAACGCGACGGAGGAATCGTCCTGCCGTGCTGCCGATGGCGTTGCGTTGCCTGGGATTCCGATTCCTGGCCTTGGGGAAGTGGGGCCGCAGCAATTGGCTTGTCTCGGCTTGCTCGACGGCGATCCCGCTGCAATCGCGTCAGCGATCGGCGGTGCGTTGACCGGCAATGTCGCGTTTCCGGGCAATGCATTGCCTGTGGATACCGGCGCGCTGTTCTTCGAGTACCCGGAAGACATCAAGCTCTGGGGCTTCAGCTTCAATACGCTGATCGGTGATGTTGCGTTGCAAGGTGAATACGCGTTCCGCGAGAACCTGCCTGTTCAGGTGCATCAGGTGGATCTGGTGTACGCGCATCTCCAGCCGGCGTTCCCGGCAAACGACGTCGACCTGCTGGGCCTGGCGACCGTCCCGGGTGCGCGAAACGCCGTGCCGGATTACGTTGAGACCCGTTACCGCGGCAATGAATCCATCGAAGCCGGCGAGTACATACGGGGCTACGAACGGTTGAAGGTCGGCCAGCTTAATCTTGGCGGCACCTTGACCTTTGGTGGTTCCAACTGGTTTGGGGCCAATCAGATTCTCGGCATCTTCGAATTCGGAGCCGTGCACGTCGTCGACATGCCGGACGAGAGCGAGATTCAGTTCAACGGCTCTGGTACCGATACGCATTATTCCGCAGGGGCCGACGGGACGGGGTCAGGCGGTGTGCCCGACGCCCGCCGGCAGAATCCAACCCAGCAGCGCAACGGCTTTGCCTCCGAGTTCTCATGGGGTTACCGGCTGGTGAGTCTGTTCAACTACAACAACGCTTTCCTCGGCGCGAACCTGTCGCCGCTGTTTGGCATCTTTCACGACGTGCAGGGCTACTCGCCGGGACCAGGTGGCTTGTTTGTCGAGGGGTCCAAGCGCTTCTTCACCGGCATGCGGTTCGAGTACCTGAACAAGTACACCGGCGAGATGCGTTACACCTGGTACACCGGTGGTGGCGAGGACAACCAGATCCGCGACCGTGATTCCCTCATGCTGACATTGGGATACGCGTTCTAGCCGATTCGTCTGACAGGGCCGGCCGTGGCGATGCCGCGGCCGGCTGTTCGGTGTCTCCGTGCAGTTGCTCGTAGATCAAGCCCCGGATCAGCAGTTCGTCCGATGATCGTGAAGGTTTGAATTCCACGCCGTATGTACGGGCGTCGGGACGGCTGCGATCCCGATCGGTATCCACCGTGTTGCGTACGATGCCTGGCAGCCGCAGTTCGTGGTCATGCACACCAATCTGCACCGGGGCGGTGAGTTCGATTGCGTCCCCGATATTCAGGGTCGTCTGCAGGGCCGTAACCCGACATCCGCGCAGGCTGATGTCTTCAATATGGGCGGCGTGGCTGGATGTGCTGTTGATGCAGCGAATGCGTCCGGCCAATTCGACAGGCACGCGGGGCGCACGGCGCAGCACGCGTTGCTCCAACGTGCGTGGATAATCCAGATGCAGGTACGCATCGGGATGCGTCACGACTTTCCGCACCGTGGTCCTGAACCCCAGCATGCGGCCGTCGCTGAACATCCGGCAGGCGACCGGTTGGCCGTCCCGGACCAGCAACAGGCGTCCGCCTGTGCTCGGGTGGCTGACCAGCAGACTGCGCCCGTTGATCTGACCAATCACCGACACCGTCAGGCGTGGGCGAGTCGTATCGTTGTCCGCGACAAACTGCATTTGCAGCGTGTCACCGGAGGTCACTTGCAGAGCTGGGTGTGCCATCGCCGTTCCGATCTGACATTCATTGGGGTAACGGCAGGCGAGGCGCGGGCTTGAGCACATGACCGCCGTTGGCGTTGTCGACTCAAGCTCTGCGTAGACAGGCCGTTAACGACTGTGACGCCCATTCGCCAGGAGTGACTGATGGAACACTTGCCCCAACCCCACGAACAGCTGCTGCAGCTGGCCAGCTTGCGACCGGCCCGCTCGGAGCCATCGACCGGCATGTCGGCGCAACCGATGAGTCTGGCGCGATGGGCCGAGGTGCAGATGATGATTTCGGCAACGGTCGCCAACGAGCCGATGGGCTGATCCGCCGGCGCCGCGCCGCGCATTGAATGTCAGCATTTTCTGACAACCAACTCGGGCGGGTGCTCTCAGCAGTGCCATGACCGATCGTTCAACCTTCGGTACACCGCCACGTTGCGGTTTCCCCAATTCCCGGAGGTTGACATGAAAAAGCTCGTACGCTGGATCATTCTGGCGACATTGCCCGCTGTTGTAGCGCCTGCTGCCACGGCATTCGAGCCCATTCGCAATCAGTACATCGTGGTGCTGAGCGCCGATGCGCAAGGCCCGGTACGTGACCTGGCCCGAGGTCTCGTCGCCAGTGTAGGCGGCGGCGAATTGCTGCACGTGTACGACGCGGCACTGGACGGTTTCGCCGTCAAGCTGCCGGCTGTTGCGGCCCGCGCGCTGGAACGCAGCCCGTTGGTGGCACGGGTTGAGCAAGACACGCTGATGTCGCTCAATGCCACGCAGTTCGACGTACCGTCCTACGGTATCGATCGTGTTGACCAGATCACCGGTCTCGACGGCAACTACGACTATCCCGCAGGAGCCGGTGCAGGCGCGCACGTTTACATCATCGATACCGGCCTGAACACCAGCCATGTCGATTTCGCCGGACGTATCGGCCCGGGTGCCAACTTTGCATCCAACGGTGGCGGTTTGCTGTGCACGCTGCTCGGCATCGGATGCCCGGCGGCGGATCCATCCAATGTCGAGGACTGTAACGGCCACGGCACCCACGTCTCGGGCACGGCGGTCGGCACGGATTACGGCATTGCCAAGTCGGCGACGGTGCACGCTGTTCGCGTGTTCAGCTGTGGTGGCACGACAGCAACCTCGACGATCATCGCCGGCGTTGACTGGGTGACGGCCAACGCAATCCTGCCTGCGGTGGCGAACATGTCGCTGGGCGGCGGAGCCTCTGCAACGCTCGACAACGCCGTACAGGCCATGATCGACGCCGGCGTGACCGCCGTGGTGGCCGCGGGGAATGATGATGCCGACGCGTGCAGCCAATCGCCGGCCCGACTGCCTGACGCGATCACTGTTGGCTCGACCACCAGCTCCGACGCACGCTCGTCGTTCTCGAACTTCGGTACCTGCGTAGACATTTTCGCGCCGGGTTCGAGCATTGTGTCGGCGAGTTCCAGCAATGACACCGGTTCGACCACGCTCAGCGGCACGTCGATGGCCAGCCCGCATGTCGCTGGTGGTGTGGCGCGCTATCTGATGGACAATGGTTCAGCGACTCCGGCCAATGCGGCTGCCGCGCTGATTGGTACCGCGTCCACGGGTCTGATCTCGGACGCCGGGACGGGCTCTCCGAACCGCCTGATGTATCTGGATCCAGCAGGCTTCTAACTTGGGTGCTGCCAGCCCCGCTGCGGGATGAAGGGGGAGGGGCTGGCCGTCTCGAACAGACGTCTTAGCAACAACCGGAAGGGGTTGGGCGGTCGCGGATCGCTCAGCCCCTCCAGTTCTATCCATCTGACGTTGCCGACCATCTTCCGTGTATTGAGACATACATCTATCGCTACTCTACCACCATAACAATCACACACACATGCAGTCCACTCCAACTGCTCTAGATAGCATACTATAATCCATCACAAGAA
>OOGU01000075.1_pt1 | contig 25039 bp, 17 predicted proteins | sample 1670261 | NCBI WGS metagenome assembly OOGU01 (sample SAMEA98137168, study PRJEB22522) | marine metagenome | biome: marine biome; feature: marine water body; material: sea ice | place: Arctic Ocean | collected 04-Sep-2015 | depth 1.3 m
CCGTTCACGGCTCGCCTGCCCTAGGCGCCCGCCTCGGCTACACGCGCCTCCGCTCACTCCGATGCCCCGGCAACCGCCTCAGCTGCTGCGGCCTCCTCGCCAGCCGCCTGCGCCGCCGACGTGTCCTCAGCGAGATCATCCGCCGCACTCGCCTCTTCTGCAGCTGCTTCTGCCGCCTCGGACTCCTCTGCGCCCGCCTCCTCTGCAGCCGGCTCCTCTGCGGCCCTGCCTTTCTCTGCAACCGCTTCTTGTGCAGCCTCCTCTTCAGCGGGCGCCTCTGTCGCGCCAGTCTCTTCTGCATCCGCCTCTTCCATAGCCTTCTCTGCGGCCGTCTTCTCTGCACCCATTTCCTCTGCAGCCGCTTCAGCTGCAACCGCCTCCTCTGCAGCCGCTTCCTCGGCAGCCGCCTCTTCTGCTTCTGCCTCCTCGCCAGCCGCCTGCTCCGCCGCCGTGTCCTCAGCGAGATCATCCGCCGCACTCGCCTCTTCTGCAGCTGCTTCTGCCGCCTCGGACTCCTCTGCGCCCGCCTCCTCTGCAGCCGGCTCCTCTGCGGCCCTGCCTTTCTCTCCAACCGCCTCTTGCGCAGCCTCCCCCTCAGCGGCCTGCGGCGCGTGGGAGCCCTGCGCGTCATGGGCGAGACACGCCGACAGCGCGGGCAAGTCCTCGTCGTCCTCGGTGGGCTCGACGCCGCGGGCGGCGTTGGCGAGTTCGTCGAGATTCTCGACGCGCGCTTCGGCCTGCTCGGTGTTGTCCTTGCCGTAATGCGCCCGCAGCCCAGCCTGTTCGATCACATGATTGATCTGCTCGCCCAGGGTGTGGTCTGCGGTCTCCTCGGCCAGGCGGTCGATGAGATCACGAAACCCGCGTACCGCATTGCCGGCGCGCGCCGGCAGCTCATCGGCGGTGATGCCAGAGGCCGTCCACATCGTCAGCTGGTCGCGCCGGGCCCGGTAGCGGATCTTCTCCAGCGTCGTGGCACCGATGCCACGCGTGGGCTGGTTGACGACACGTTCGTAGGCGGCGTCGTCACCGCGGTTCTCGATCAGTCGCAGATAGGCCAGGGCGTCCTTGATCTCGGCGCGCTCGTAGAAGCGCAGGCCGCCGTAGACGCGGTAGGGCATCTGCGCGGTGAGCAACGCTTCTTCCAGCGTCCGCGACATCGCATTCGAGCGGTACAGAATCGCGCAGTCGCTGCGCTGTCCACCGGCGGAGACCCAGGCCTGGATGCGGTTGACGACGAACTCGGCCTCGTCGCGCTCGTTGTAGGCGCGGTAAACCTGGATGGCCGCACCGTCCGGGTCCTCGGTCCACAATTCCTTGCCGAGCCGGCCGCTGTTGTGAGCGATCAGCGTGTTGGCGGCCTTGAGGATATGCCCAGTCGAACGGTAGTTCTGCTCCAGCCGCACCGTCTGCGTGCCGGCGAAATCCTTGGGAAAGCGAATGATGTTCTCGACCCGTGCCCCGCGCCAGGAGTAGATCGACTGGTCATCGTCGCCGACCACGAACAGCTTGGCGCGGTCGCCCGCCAGCACACGCAGCCAGGCGTATTGCAGCTTGTTGGTGTCCTGAAACTCGTCGACCAGGATGTGCTGAAAGCGATTGCGGTAATGCGCCTGGATCTGCGGCTGATCGCGGCACAACTCGTGAGCCCGTAGCAGCAACTCGGCGAAGTCCACCAGGTCGGCCCGCTTGCAGGCATCCTCGTAGGCGCCGTAGATCTGGATCAGCGTGCGGCGGGTGTACTCGCCACGGTCATCCAGATCGCCGGGGCGCAAGCCCTCTTCCTTCCGGGCATTGATGAACCCGGTGACCTGCTTGGGCGCCCACTGGTCGTCGGGCAGGTCCATGCCCTTGAGCAAGCGTTTGACCAGCCGCTGCTGGTCATCGGCGTCGAGGATCTGGAAATAAGGCCCCAGGCCGGCGTCCTTGGCATGCAGACGCAGCATGCGATGGGCGATGCCGTGGAACGTGCCCACCCACATCGCCCGTGTCGGGAACTGCACCAGCGATTCAATGCGCGCACGCATTTCCTTCGCGGCCTTGTTGGTGAAGGTCACCGCCAGAATCGACAGCGGCGACACGGCCTCGACCCCCATGAGCCAGGCCACGCGGTGGGTCAGCACGCGGGTCTTGCCGCTGCCGGCACCGGCGAGAATCAGTCGATGTTCGAGAGGGGCCGTGACGGCTTCGCGCTGGGCATCGTTGAGCGGGTCAACGATGGTGGTGATATCGCCATCCATGGCTGCGAATTCTACCTGTCCGGGCGTCACACCGCAGGCGTCAGTTGCTGCGCGTCTGGCCGGCGCGACCGCCGCCCCAGCGCACGGAATAAAGGTCGTGCCGGCGATCCTTCAGGTTCTGCACGGTGCCGGACTTGCGGGCCTGCACCAGCGCATCGAGCGAGAGATCGGCGAAGGCGATCATCTCTACATTCGGCGTGGTGTCGGCGGCGATACCGTCACGCGCAAACGGAAAGTCGCAGGGTGTGTAGATGCCGGACTGGGCGTAATGCATGTCCATGTTGAAGTAGCGCGGCAAATTGCCGACATTGCCGGCGGTGGCCACGTAGATCTGGTTTTCGATGCAGCGGGCCTGCGAGCAGTAGCGCACGCGCAAATAGCCGTAGCGCTCCTCGGTGGAGAACGGCACGAACAACAGATTGGCGCCCTGGTCCACCAGATGCCGGGTGAGCTCCGGGAATTCCGAGTCGTAGCAGATCAGCACGCCGATGGGCCCGCAGTCGGTGTCGATCGCCCGCACGGCGCTGCCGCCGGTGATCTGCCACCAGTAGCGCTCGCCCGGGGTGGGGTGAATCTTGGCCTGTTCGTGCACCGAGCCATCGCGCAGACATATCCACGCGACATTGAGCAGGCTGCCATCGGCCTGCTCGACCGGATGCGAGCCGCCGATGATGTTGACGTTGTAGCGCAGCGCCAGACGCTGCAGCAGATCGCGCACCGGATCAGCGTACTCAGCCAGCTTGCGAATCGATTCCAGCGGCGACAAGGCGGCGTTCTCGATTGACAGCAACTGGACCGTGAAATACTCGGGAAAAACCACGAAATCGCAGCGATTGTCGGCGACCGTGTCGACAAAGTACGTCACGATGCGCTCGAACGCGGCCCAGTCCTCAATGCCGCGCTGCAAGTACTGCACCGAGGCGATCCGCACCGTGGAGGCCGGCCGGTCCGGGGCATAAGCAGCGTGCCGCGAGCGGGGCTGGTCGTGGGTATTGCGCCAGACCAGATGCACGGCATAGCCCAGCGAGGCGCGGTCCGTGGGATCGTAGCCAGGCAACACTCCAATGGGCTCAAAACCGTTGCGCAGCTGGAAGCTCATGACCTGGTCACGCAGGTCGCCGGCCTTCACCGCATCCACGTAATCCTGAGCCGACGGATACTGCTCATGCCGCCGTGCAAACCCCGGCAGGCGCCCGCCGAACACAACGCCCTTGAGGCCCAGCTCCGCGCAGAGTTTGCGGCGCGCGGTGTAGAGCCGCTGGCCGAGGCGATGCCCGCGGTGGCTGCGGTCGACCATGACCTCGTAGCCGTAGAGCCAGTCGCCTTCCGGCTCATGCGTGCTGCCGTAGCCATTGGCGGTAATGCCCTTCCAGGTATGCGGCGCCAGCGCGCGGCTCTCAGGGAGCCGGATGCTCGCGCAGTACCCGACCACGTCGCCGTCGTGCACGGCGACCAGATGCCCCTCGGGGAACCAGCGTATCTGGGCCGAGATCTGCTCGACGGTGTAATTGTCCTGCTCGCTATACGCGATCGAACCCAGCCGGCGGATCGCCGGCACATCGCCCAGGCGCGCCGGCCTGATATCCAGGCGGCGGCTGCCCGGACCGGTTGCATCGCTCATGCATCCCCCGACTTCGGCCCATGCAGCTTCACCGGTCGATGCACCTTGCGCACGCGCAGGTTGACCATCTCCACCGCGATCGAGAACGCCATCGCGAAGTAGATGTAGCCCTTGGGAATATGGAAGTGCAGGCCTTCGCCGATCAGCGCCACGCCCACCAGTATCAGGAACGACAGCGCAAGAATCTTCACCGTGGGATGGTTGTCGACAAAGCGTGACACCGCACCGGCGGCGATCATCATGAAGCCGACGGCCAGGACGATGGCGATGATCATCACGGGAACGTTGTCCGTCATGCCGATCGCCGTGATCACCGAATCCAGCGAAAACACAATGTCCAGAATCATGATCTGAATGATCACGCCGGTGAAGCTCGCCACCGCTTTGGCCGCGCTGTGGGATTCATCGTCGCCTTCCAGCTTGTGATGGATTTCCAGCGTGGACTTGGCCAACAGGAACAGACCGCCGCCGATCAGGATCAGATCGCGGCCCGACACCGTGTGACCCAGCACCGCGAACAACGGCGCCGTGAGCTTCATGACCCAGGTCAGCGACAGCAATAACAGCACCCGCGTCACCATGGCCACGCCCAGGCCCAGCGTGCGGGCGCGAGCCTGCTGCTCCACCGGCAGACGGCTGGCGAGGATCGAAATGAAAATGATGTTGTCGATACCCAGAACGATCTCGAGCGCGGTCAAGGTGACCAGGGCGATCAGGGCGTCGACTTCGAAGAGACCTGTCATACAGGGCATCCGTGGAAGAAGTGGCGTCAGTATACGGCCGCCATCGGCCGCCATCGGTTCCACTTACAATGGGCCATCGGCGGGTTTCAACGTGATCGCGCCCGAGCCCACGACGACCATCAGGATTCATGGAATGATTCGACGATGCTTCCCCCGAGCGCTGTTCGTGGCGCTGATTTCACTGCTATTGGCTGCCTGCGAGGGCGAGTTGCAGATCCGCCTGACCGACGCGCCGGCGGATGACGCCACTGCGGTGAATATCGAGATCACCGGTGTCGAGTTGCTCACGGAGGCCGGCACCGCCGAGACCTACGAATTTGACGAAGCCCGGATCATCGATCTGACCGATCTCACTGGCGGCCGCACCGTCACGCTGGTATCGGATGACGACACGCCGGGCGGCACCTACACCGGCGTCCGGTTGCTGATCAACGCGGCGGCGGGCACCTCCGACTCCACGATTACGCTATCGGATGGCGGCGAGTTTCCGCTGGTGCTCAGCTCCGCCGGCGGGGGCAGCCGTAGCGTCTCGCGCAACTTCACCGTTGAAGAAGACGAGCGCACCGCACTGACCATCGACTTCGACCTGCGCCGCTCCATTCTGGAGCCCACCGGCACGTCCACCGACTACCGACTCGCGCCCCGCCTGCGCCTGGTGCTTGATGACGACGCCGGCACCCTGAGCGGCACGGTCGCCGAGGCCTCCATCACCGATGCCGACTGCGACAACGGCGGCAACAACGACATCGGCAATGTCGTCTACGTGTTCTCGGGCAGCAATGCCACCGTAAGCGACCTCGACAACTCGGTGGACGACGCCATCACCTACGGCGCCGTGGAACTGGACGACGTGTCTGGCGAGTACAGCTACACCGTCGGTTTCCTACCGGAGGGCAGCTACACCGCCGCCTTCACCTGCCAGGGCCGGCTGGACGACCCGCTGACACAGGACGGCATCGAGTTTTCTGGCGCAACCACGGTCGAAATCGAAGCCGGCCGGACCGAGACAATCGAGTTCTAATTCACAGTTGGGGGCGACACGATGCGATGGAGACTGCTCATTGGGTGCGGCGCACTTTGCGCGGTGATCGTGCTTTTCGTGCTTCCTAACCCCGACCGTCCCTCGCCCCCGCCGCCTGTAAGCGCCGGGCCGCTGGAGGAGCCCGCCGACGAGCCTGCTTTCGCGGCCCTCACCACGACCACAACCCTTGTTCAGGTGCCAATGACTGATCCAAGTAGCGAACCGACCACGCTGCGAGGGGAGGCCGTTACTCTCGAAACGCAGCCCAGCGAACCTTTGCCAACAACCTGGACGCGCGCGCTTTCGCAACGGGTCGAATCCGCGGCAGCGGCCGGTTTTACAAGCAACTTAGTCCCTGCATCGACTTACATGGAGAATTTCGATTGCAATGGTGTCGACACCTGCGGTTTTGTAGCGCGTGTCGCTGAGCCGGATCAGGTGTTTAAGGTCACAAGCTCTTTGATGAAAAGCGTGAACGCAAATCTGGCGAAAACCCCCGAAACCAGGAACTTGATGGTTCTTCTTGAGCAAGCGAACCCTGGCCAGCGAATGGCAAGCTTCGTGATTTCACCTCGAGCGCCAAATGTGCCGTGTCCGAACGTGCAACTCACCGAAAACGAGTCCGGTCAGTTGGAAAGTGTCAGCGTCGAATTTAAGGAGGACGACTGCCGACATTGAACGTAGACGGGTTGGCCACGTCATCAGTCGTTCATACAAGTGTCACGGATCGATCAAACTCACTGAGTAGCGTGGGGGAAACCTGTAGCAGGGAATCCACGATGCGAATTGCCTACGGAGTGATGGGATACGGCCGCGGTCACGCGATGCGAACCGCGACGGTATTGCCCCATTTGATGGAGCAGCACGATGTGCGCGTGTTCGCCTCGGCGGACGCGTACAAGGTGCTTGCGCCCCAGTTTCCAACAACCGAGATCCCGCTGTTCCGTTATCACTACGGTGCGAGCGGACGGTATTCACTACGGAAGACCGTGGCGCGGAATCTCAAGCCGATTGCCGACCTGCTGTTCCAGATGGATGGCATGCAGGCCTTGATGAACGAGTTCGCCCGGTTTCGTCCGGATGTGGTGATCTCGGACTCGGAAGCCTGGACCCTGCGCGCGGCCGAAGCGATGGGTATTCCGACCATCAGCTTTGATCACGTGGGCGTGATTGCGCATTGCGAGCCGCATTTCCCCTGGGAGTTGCGCACCGCCGGCCTGCGCGACGCGATGGGCTATCGCTATCTGATGGGCCAGCCCGACCGCATACTGATTTCCAGCTTCTATCCGGCGACACCCAAGGATGCACGGACCCGTGTGATCGGTCCGTTGATGCGCGACGAAGTATTAGGCGTGGTACCCACGCAGGGCGAACACCTTCTGGCCTATTTCAACAAGGGCAAGCACCTGTTCCGTCCGCGCGTGGAAGAAGCGCTGCGCAAGTGCGACCGCCCGGTCATCGTCTACGGCACCGATCGTCGCGGCCAGGACGACAACCTGCTGTTCAAGGCCCCGGCCAATGCCGAGTTCGTTCGTGATCTGGCCAGCGCCAAGGCCGTGGTCGGCACCTCCGGCAATCAGCTGGCCGGCGAGGCGATCCACTTTGGCAAACCGATGCTGGCACTACCGGAAGATGCCTTCGAGCAACGCCTCAATGCCTATATGGTTGAGCGCATGGGTGTGGGCATGCGCCGGTCGCTGGCGCGGCTGCATGTTCGCGATATCGAGGATTTCCTGGCGATGTCGCCTTTCATGCGCAACAACATGGATGAGCACCGTCGTAACGGCCGGGCAGAGGCCCAGCAATGGCTGGACACTTACCTCGCCGAACTGGCGGGTCACCGCACTCGGTCGGTGATCACCCCGGCGGTAAACGGCTGGATGGCCCAGACCGCCTGATTCAGCAGCGGATGCGATCAAGGGCGCCTCGGCGCCCTTTTTTGTTGCCGCTAAGTCGCAACCAGGCGATCCAGCAAGTCAAACAAGATCGGTCGCAGGGTCTCGAACCGCGCGGTGTCGGCGAGCATGGCCTCCGCAGACTGGACCGTCGGCCCCGGCTCGAATGTCGTGTGGTCGATAATGTCCTGCGCGCTGCGCGGGGTCGTTTCCAGATGGCATTGCAATCCGAGCACGCGTTCACCCCAGATGAAGACCTGGTTGGCATATAGCGCGCTGCCGGCAATGCACGTTGCGCCGTCCGGTAGCTCGAAGGTATCGCCGTGCCAGTGGTAGGCCTGAAACGAGACCGGCAAGCCGTCGCAGACCGGGTGAGTCGCGGCGGTGCGGGTTACCGGAAACCAGCCGATCTCCGGCTGCGGCCCGCGGTAGACCCTTGCGCCCAGGGCGCGTGCGATGAGCTGCGCCCCCAGACAGATACCCACCACGCGCACACCGGCGTCAATCGCCCGCCGGATGAAGACCCGCTCTGCGGTCAGCCAGGGGTAGGCATCGGTCTCATCGACATTCATCGGCCCGCCCATCACGACCAGCAGGTCCAGGGTCTGCGGATCCGGCAGCGGCTCGCCGGCCCACAGCGCGATGCGGGGAAACGAGAACTGACGCGCCGCCATCCAGTCGGCGATCAGACCAGGGCCTTCGAAGGGAACGTGCTGCAGCCATGCGGTCTTCATGGCGCAGAGTTTAGGACATTCAAACCGCGGGATTGACCCCACAACAACTACGTTAGCGCCCTGCGGGCATTCGCAGCCACGACAGATATCGCTACCCTGCGACACATAACAAACGGGGCAACCCCGCAGCAGCGAGAGACGACGATGAGCGATACCAAGCGGGTCGGGCTGACCGACATTGCCCGGGGCGTGATCCGGGGCGTGCCGGATGCACCATCGGTGGCACGCGGCCTGTACCGGCTGGCCACGGTGCGGCCCGGCAGCCACCAGTCGATCGGATCGGTGATCGAGCGATGGGCAAAAAAGACACCCGATGCCCCTGCGCTGCGTTTCGAAGGCCGGACTTGGACCTACGCGGAGTTCAACGCCTGGGCCAACCGCATTGCCCACGCACTGGCGCAGGCTGGAATTCGTTCCGGTCAGACGGTCGCAATCCTGATGGAGAATCGGCCCGAAGCCTTGGTCTGCGTCGCGGCCACGCTGAAGCTCGGGGCCGTCGCCGGCCTGCTGAACCATAATCAGCGTGGCGAGGTGCTGGCGCACAGCATCGACCTGGTGAAGCCGGCCGCGCTGATTCTGAGCGCCGAATGCCAGGAGGCACTGGAATCCTCGGGATTTGCCGCCAATGCAGACGCCTGCACCCGGTTCTGGCACGGAGGCGACGATGGCGCGCCGCCTCCGGCCGGGTGGGACGATCTGGACCGCCTCGCCGGCCGTCAGCCAAGCACGAATCCGGCATCGACATCGTCCGTGCGGGCCGACCAGCCCTGCTTTTACATCTTCACCTCGGGCACCACCGGCCTGCCGAAGGCATCGGTCATGACCCATTACCGCTGGCTGTCGGCGATGGGAGGCGTGGGCAATGCCACGCTGCGCCTGCGCGGCGATGATGTGTTCTACGTCTGCCTGCCGCTTTATCACAACAACGCGCTCACGGTGTCGTGGAGCAGCGTGCTGGCGGCCGGAGCCTGCCTGGCGCTGGATCGCAAGTTCAGCGCCTCTCGGTTCTGGGACCGGGTTCGCGACAACGGTGCCACCGGGTTCTGCTACATCGGTGAACTGCTGCGGTATCTGCTCAACCAGCCCGCGAGCGGTCGCGACCAGGATCACGCGGTGCGACTGATCACCGGCAACGGCTTGCGGCCGGAAATCTGGGACGCCTTTCAGCAACGGTTCGGGATCGATCGCATCTACGAGTTCTACGGTGCCAGCGAATCGAACATTGCCTTCATCAACGCGTTCGGGGTGGACCGCACCGCCGGCTTCACCCCCATGGCATTCGCCATCGTCACCTACGACACCGACGCCGACGCGCCGATCCGCCAGGGGGGCAAGAGTCGCATGCAGCGCGTACGCCGCGGGGATGTCGGCCTGCTGATCAGCAAGGTGACCAATCGCCGCCCATTCGACGGCTACACCGACGCCAAGGCCACGGAAGGCAAGTTGCTGCGCAACGTGTTCCGCAACGGCGATTGCTGGCTGAACACCGGTGACCTGGTTCGGGATCAGGGCCTGCGCCATATCCAGTTTGTCGACCGCACCGGCGACACCTTCCGCTGGAAGGGGGAGAACGTCGCCACCGGCGAAGTCGAGGGCGCGCTCGCCCAGTTGCCGGGCATCGAACATGGCGTCGTTTACGGCGTGCAAGTGCCGGGACACGATGGCCGCGCCGGTATGGCCGCCGTGACGCTGGCGGCGGGGCATGCCTTCGACGGCGCCGGTCTGGCGCGGGGCCTTTGCGAAACCCTGCCACCCTATGCGGTCCCGGTGTTCATCCGCCTGCGCGAGGAGCAGGACACAACCGGCACCTTCAAATACCGCAAGGTCGATCTGAAAACCGATGGTTTCGATCCGGTGTCGGTCACCGATCCGCTTTATGTGCTGCTGGATCGCGACAAGGGCTACGAGCGGCTGACCGAACGTGTCGCCGAGGCCATCGCCGCCGGTGGCTGCCGGCTATGACGCCGGTTAACCCGATGGACCTCGGCTTCCTGCTGCTGGAGCGCCGTAACCAGCCCATGCATGTCGGCGGCTTGATTCTCGCCCGGCCGCCGGCCGATGCCGGGGCCGATTACGCGCAGCGGCTCATTGCCGACATGCTGCAATTCAAACAGGCCGAGGCGCCGTTCAACCAGCGTTTGCAACGCCGTGCGGGTGTGTGGTGCTGGACCCAGGACGAAGACTTCGATCTGGAGGCCCATGTCTACCACCTGTCGCTGCCCGAGCCGGGGCGGATTCGCGAACTCCTGGCGCTGGTGTCCAAGCTGCATTCCAGCCTGCTCGATCGCAGCAAGCCGCTGTGGGAGGCCTATGTCATAGAGGGTGTGCAGGATGGGCGGATTGCCCTGTACATCAAGGTGCACCACGCCCTCGTGGATGGCGTGGCGGCCATGCGGCTCATGCAACGTGTGACGTCGGAAGACCCAGCCGCCGAGCTCATCGCACCCTGGGCGCTGCCGCCACGTGAACAGCGGGCGGAATCAGGCGACACCCATGGGTCCGCGCTGACCGCCCTGGTCGACGCCGCATCACAGTTTCGGCGGCATGCGGGATCGGCGAAGACGGTCGCTACCGAGGTCTTGCGCTCGATTCGGGCCCGCAAGTCCGACCCCGACTACGTTTCGGTTTTCCAGGCGCCCCGCAGCCTCTTCAACCAGCGAATATCGGGCAGCCGCCGCTTCGCCGCCCAGTCGTACGGGCTGGACCGCATCCGGCAGGCGGCGACCCGGCATCAGGCCACGATCAACGACATCGTGCTCGCCATGTGCGGCTCCGCACTGCGGCGCTACCTGCTGCAACTCGGTGATCTGCCCGACAAGCCGCTGATCGCCATGGTGCCCGTCTCGGTGCGGCGTGATGATTCCGACGGCGGCAATCAGGTGGCGATGATCCTGGCGAACCTGGCGACGCACCTGGATGATCCGCTCGAGCGGTTGGACATGACCGTACGCTCGGTCAATCACAGCAAGGAGCGTTTCGCCCGGCTTTCGCAAGGCGAGATCCTCGCCTACATGAGCACCGTGATGGCCGCGCATGGCGCCAATATCGCGCTGGGCATCAATCCGGGATGGCAGGCGTTTAACGTGATCATCTCCAACGTGCCCGGCCCAAAGAACCCCATGTTCTGGAACGGCGCGGCGGTCGAGGGGGTTTACCCGGTGTCGATCCCCATCGACGGCGCCGCGCTGAACATCACCCTGAACAGCTATGCCGACAACCTCGAGTTCGGTCTGATCGGCTGCCGCCGCACGCTGCCGCATATGCAGCGGCTGCTCGCCTACCTGGACGAAGGCTTGGACGCACTCTGCTGAGCCGCGCTGCGACCCTTTTCGGGATTCCGACCATCCTGCCCTACAAGGGCAGTTGATCGCCGACGTACGGCGCAACTGGCGATTTTTCCGTGATTTGGCGCGTATCTGCTAGCCTGCGCGGGTTCATTTCAGAGATTTCCTAGTGATCAAACACCTTCTAGTAGGCGGCGCCGTGTTGGGCGTAACCGCCTGTTCGCATTTTCCGTTCGGCGATTCCGTGGAGACAGAGCAACCGGAAGCACCTCTGGCCTCCGGCGTGCTGCATGATCATTTCGACGAAACAGTGCAGCCGCAGCAGGACTTCTACCGCTGGGTCAACGGCACCTGGTTGGACGAAACCGAGATCCCGTCCGATCGCTCGAATTACGGCGCATTCAGCGTGCTCGCCGACCAGGCGGAGCAACAGCTGCGCGACCTCATCGAGACCGCGGCGGCTACCGAGACCAAGGCCGGCTCCGACGAACAGAAGATCGGTGATTTCTACGCCAGCTTCATGGATGTCGAGACCGTCAATGCGTTGGGCGCGCAGCCGCTGGCCGAGGAGTTCGCGAAGATCGATGCGCTGACCTCAGCCGACGATTTCCCGGCCCTGTGGGCACATCACCAACTGGTGGGCATCGGCGGCATTTACGGCGCCTACATCTACCAGGACGCCAAGAACTCCGATCAGTACACCATGTACTTCGCCCAGTCCGGCACCGGCCTGCCCGACCGTGACTATTACCTCGAGGAGACCGAGGCCTTCGCGAAAATCCGCGCCGCCTACCTTGAACACATCGAGGCCATGCTGACGCTGGCGCAGATTGATGATGCCGCAGCCAAGGCGCAGGCCATCTTCGAGCTGGAAACCGCGCTGGCACGCGCCCAGTGGACCAAGGTGGAGAGCCGCGATATTTCCAAGACCTACAACAAGGTCACCGTCAGCGAACTGGCCGACCTGACACCCGATTTCGATTGGGGCAGGTTCCTGGGCGATATGGGTATCGAGATCGATGCCGTCGTGGTCAGTCAGCCGAGCTTTTTCGAAGCCTCGAACACGCTGATCACCGACACGGACCTGGGCACCTGGAAGGCCTATCTCAAGTGGAAGCTCATCGATTCCTATGCGGGCATTCTGTCGGACGATTTTGTCGATCAGAACTTCGCCTTCTACGGCACCACGCTGCGGGGCACGCCGGAAAACCGGCCGCGTTGGAAGCGCGGTGTGAGCAGTGTCGAAGGCTCGCTGGGTGAAGTGCTGGGGCGGCTCTACGTCAAGAAGCATTTCCCGCCCATCGCCAAGGCACGCATGGAGCGACTGGTCGGTAACCTGATGCTGGCCTACGAGCAGTCGATCAATGAGTTGGACTGGATGACCGACGAGACCAAGGTCGAGGCGCTCAAGAAGCTTGCGACCTTCCGTCCCAAGATCGGCTATCCGGACAAGTGGAAGGATTACTCGGCGCTGGAGGTCAAGGCGGACGATCTGTTCGGCAATGTCATCCGCTCCAACCTGGTCGAATCCCAGCGCGAGATCGCCAAGCTCGGCGGCCCGGTGGACGAGGACGAGTGGCACATGACGCCACAGACGGTGAACGCCTACTACAATCCGGTCGCCAACGAGATCGTGTTCCCGGCCGCCATTCTGCAGCCGCCGTTCTTCGACTTGGAAGCTGAGGATGCCGTGAACTACGGCGGCATCGGCGCGGTGATCGGTCATGAGATCGGCCACGGCTTTGATGACCAGGGCTCAAAGTTCGACGGCGAAGGCAATCTGAACAACTGGTGGACGGACACCGACCGTCAGGCCTTCGAGCAGCTCACCACCAAGCTGATCGACCAGTACGACGCCTACGAGCCGCTGCCGGGTTATCACGTCAATGGCCAGCTCACCCTGGGCGAGAACATCGGCGATCTCGGCGGCCTGAGCATTGCCTACGAGGCCTACCATCTGGCACTGGGCGATCGTCCGGCTCCGGTCATCGACCGGCTGACCGGCGACCAGCGCCTGTTCATCGGCTGGGCGCAGGTTTGGGCGCGCAAGTTCCGCGACGAGGCGCTGATCGAACGGATCAAGTCCGATCCGCATTCGCCGAGCGAGTACCGCGCCAACGGCACGCTGGAGAATGTCCCCGCGTTCCACAAAGCCTTCAACACCCGTGCCGGCGACGGCATGTGGAAAGACCCGGAAGACCGGGTGCAGATCTGGTGATCTGAACTCAACACGCAGAACGACAAAGGCCGGGGTTTCTCCGGCCTTTGTCGTTCTGGCGGGCAATCAGCCGGTGGCGCGCTCCGCCGTCATGGCGCGCAGCAGCGCGTCCATGCGCTGCACGACCTCACGGGTGGCGCTGGTCTTGCGGTAGAACAGGCCGATCCTGCGGGTCGGCGCGGGCGGCACGAATGGCAGATAGCGAATGCCCGTCTCGCCGGCACGGATCGCGATCTCCGGAAACAGCGTGATGCCGGTGCCGGCGCGGACCATGTGTCTCAGGGTTTCCAGACCGGTTGCACGCAAATCCTGCTGCTCGCCCGCATCGTGATGGCGGCAGATGTCCAGCGCCTGATCACGCAGACAGTGGCCCTCCTCCAGCAACAACAGGGTGTGGCGCCCCAGCGTCGACTGATCCACCTGTTCGTGGTCAGCCAGTGGGTGGTCATCCGGCACCGCCAGATAAAAGGGCTCCTCAAACAGCGGCTGGCAGACGAGGGAATCATCGTGGACCGGCAGCGCCAGCAAGGCGGCATCGAGGTCGCCGTCCTTGAGCTTCTGCACGAGCGCGGCCGTCTTGTCCTCGACCAGAACCAGCCGCAGCCGCGGTAGCTCGGCCTTCACCACCGACACCAGATCACAGTAGAAGTAGGTGGCGAGCGTCGGGAAAGCACCAATGCGGAACTTGCTGGCGAACGGGTCCTGGGCGCTTTCGGCCGCGTCACGGATCGACTCGACCTCGCGAACAATCCGGCTCGCGGAGCGAATAATGGTTTCGCCCACATCGGTGGGCATCACCCGCTTGTTGGTCCGTTCGAAGATCTGCACGCCCAGCCACTCTTCCAGGCGCTTGATCTGCCCACTCAGGGTGGACTGGCTCACGTGGCATTGCTGCGCAGCCCCACTGAAGCTGCGCAACTCCGCGACGGCGACCAGGTACTGCATGTCTCGAAGATTCATGGCGAGCTATCGGTCGAACCGATCATTTGGATTGGAACATCCCATTGTACATCGATAATACCGATCAATAGTCTGACATTCATCGGTTGGGTGGCTTATGCGCGCCTCTCCGACTCTCTTATTCACGAGCGGCCGCCACAGGGCCGGCCGACAGGAGCACCAGAATGTTCAGACTCAGAGCCATCACGGCGGCCGCACTCACCGCCAGCCTATTCGCCGCGTCCGTGGCGTCCGCCGAGCAACTGACCCGGGCGACCGGCGCACCGGTTGGCGACAACCTGAATTCGGAAACGGCCGGGCCGCTGGGCCCGACGCTGCTGCAGGACCACCAGTTGATCGAGAAGCTGGCGGCCTTCGATCGCGAGCGGATTCCCGAGCGGGTCGTCCACCCGCGTGGCACCGGCGCGAAGGGGTATTTCAAGGCCACGGCCGATCTATCTGAGATCACGCGAGCAGCGCCATTCCAGGCCGTCGGCAAGCAGACGCCGGTGCTGGTGCGCTTCTCGTCGGTGATCAATTCCAAGGGCTCGCCGGAAAGCCTGCGCGACCCGCGTGGCTTCGCCGTGAAGTTCTACACCGAGCAGGGCAACTGGGACATCGTCGGCAACAACTTCCCGGTGTTCTTCATCCGCGATGCCAAGCAGTTTCCGGACATGGTCCACAGCCTGAAGCCAGACCCGGTGAGCAACGTGCAGGACCCGAATCGCTACCTGGACTTCTTCTCGTTCAAGCCCGAAGCCACCCACATGCTCACGCTGCTGTACTCACCGCTGGGCATTCCCGCCAGCCTGCGCGAGATGGACGGCTCCGGCGTGCACGCCTTCAAGTTCGTCACCGACGACTGTTCGGCCAAGTACGTGAAGTTCACCTGGAAATCGCGACAGGGCCAGACCGGCCTGACGCCAGCGCAGGCGGCCAAGGTTCAGGCCGCGGATTTCAACCACCTGACGAATGATCTGTACCAGAACATCGAAGCCGGCAATTTCCCGATCTGGGATCTCTATATCCAGACCATCGAGCTGGATCAGGTTGACGATTTCGCCTTCAATCCGCTGGATACGACCAAGATCTGGCCCGAAAACCTCGTGCCGGCGCGCAAGGTCGGCGAAATGGTGCTCAACGAAGTCCCCGACAACTTCTTCCAGTGGACCGAGCAGGCCGCGTTCGCACCCAGCAACATGATTCCGGGAATCGAACCGTCGGAAGACCGGATGTTGCAGGGGCGCCTGTTCTCCTACGCCGACACCCAGCGCTACCGCCTCGGCGTCAACCACCTGCAACTGGAACCGAACCGCCCGCGCGTCGAAACGCATGCGGTCAGCGTGCAGGACGGCGCCGGCTACTCCAAGCCCATGTCGCGCAGCGTGAACTACTTCCCCACACGCCGGGCCGGTGAAGCGGGGTACGCGACCACCGACGCCGGCTACAAGAGCTGCCAGTACGCGCTCAAGGGCACGACTCAGCAGATTCCGTTCAGCAAGACGCAGAACTTCAAGCAGGCCGGTGAGCTGTATCGATCATTCAGCCGAGGCTACCGCACGGCACTGGTCGAAGCATTCGGTGGCGACCTGGCGGCCGTCCAGAACCAGGAGATCCGCGACATCATCACCTCGTATCTCTACAAGGCGGATGCGGACTACGGGCAGCGGGTCGGCAAGATCGCCAAGGCCGACATGAGCCGCGTCAAGCAACTTGCAGCGTCCTACAACGACTGAAGCCAACCGAACTGCGGCGCCGGCCAACGGCGCCGCAGTTCGCAGCTGGAGAGCACCGCATGAAAACGCTTCAAACCCTGAGATTCCGGGTCCGCTGCCTGTACGTGATCACACTGCTGATACTGCCGTCACTGTTGCAGGCCGGCGATGATCTCGAAGCGGCGCTGCTCGACGCAGCTCGAGGCGGCGACGCCGCCGTGATCAGTCAGCTAATGGATGCCGGTGTCGATGCCAACGTGCAAACGGCCAGCGGCTACACCCCCTTCATCCTCGCCACCTACCACGCCCACACCGCGGCGGCCACGGCGCTGCTGGCTGGCGGCGCCAACCCCTGCGCGACAGACGAGCGGGGCAGCAATGCCCTGATGGGCGTGGCGTTTCGTGGTCACGAGGCGATGGCCGAGTGGTTGCTGGAGCAAACCCCGTGCTCCGTCAATCACCGCAACCTGAATGGGCAGACGGCCCTGATGATCGCGGCGCTGTTCGGCCGCGAAGCGATGATTGAACAGCTGGTAGCCCACGGCGCCGACCCGGCGCTGGCCGATGCCAGTGGCAACACCGCAAGCTCGCTGGCCCAGGCGCAGGGACTGACACGGGTGGTGAACAAGCTGCGCTTTTTGATCCGTGGGTGAAGCGACGAGCCTCTCATCACGGTAGGCAGCGCCTTGGATCCCCTGGCGATCAGCCGAACGTGACGACCCCTGATTCTTCTATACGACACACGGGGCGTCAGCCGGCTCCCTCTCGGGCAGCAACGGCACGACTACACGTGTATTGCGCCCGCCGAGAAGATCGGATTGAACATCCAGCAGCTGGCCGGCAGCCCGTTGGCGGCAACTTGGCGGCGGGAATAGATCAGTGTTTCCCTAGATTCAGTAGCGGCGTATAGCGTTGTGCGCTGCAATGACGGAATGGACGCCCCCCGCCGTTACGAAACCATTTCTTGAGCGCATCGAGAACCCACAAACGTTTTTCAGCTCTGCCTTGGTTCAGGTTCAGGAAGGGGATCGAGCGTCAGGGCTGAGCATTGGAAGGCCCTTGGTGGATGACGAGACGCTGGTCGTACTGGGCAAGGGAATGCGCGTTCAGTTGAAACCGGGGAAACGCGGACGGCGGCGCAAGGATAAGACAGATTCGGAGCAGATTAAATTAGCGTAATTGATAAGGCGTCGCCGTAAATCGCTTTTTCAGAAGATCGAAATAGAAATCGGATTTATTAAAGCTCGAAGTCGAGATTAATTGCGGTTTTTGGAAGTGACTCGTAGGCAGGTTCGTTATAGTAGCTGTTTTGGCTCGGCCCCATCGTTGGCTGTGCCGCGGGAGGTGCGACCGCAATATCGAATTCATCCACCCATGTATGCCCGGCTCCATTTTGAATCGCCCCGAATACGATTCGTGCGGCATCTTCCGGAACAGCGAGTACGATTCGTTTCCTTTGCCAGTCTGTGGTGCCAAAAAGCGGCCTATCTGACATGTTGTCGAGTGAGATCACACGCCCGTCCGCTGCGTCAATTCGTGCCCATAATCCCGACCAACCCTTCAAATCTTCGGTCTTGATAGTGGCTGCGACTTCGATTGACCTACCCAGGTAATTAGCCGCCGAGATAGCCTGACCTAATCCCCCCCATGTGGTTCTCGTTCCGCTGAGGGAATAGATAAACGCACATTTGGCACCGTATGGTGACTCTGTGATTTCGACTGTGTAATCAGTTCCCGGGGCACCTCCAAACGACCACCCCGCAAGACTCGAATCGGTTTCCTGCGCTTGGGCATAGCCAAAGAATAAAGGCACCAAAAAAGCGTAATACTTCACCAATTTAAATCACCCATTTTGTTTCGTGTTGCAAACATCGCAGGTTGCCCGACTTGGAGTTCCCAGAATTCCGTGGACGTAGCCGCCAGCATTATGCTACGGGCTAACGCACGACAATTTGTTAAAACAATAAGGGCAGACCACGTTTTATGACTACTCGCAAGTTTTAGTGGAGCGACACAGGCAAGGCGTGTGACGCCGGGTAAGCCGAGCCTGCAAAGGAAGCAGGTAAGCGATGAATAGGGTGTGTTGCTCAAAACTGCGGTCTGTCCCCTTTTTTTGTTGCATTTTTTGTTTCCTCATAGCGCTGGATTGTTCGATCTAAATACCCCAAAAAATCCTTGGAATCAGCAAAATAATTGGGATAAGCCGCCATAAGGCTGTGAACCGAGGAAGCGGACACCAATACAACGTCGTATTCTGGTTGTTCTTTCGCCTTCTTTTCACATTCAATATATTGCTGCGTCGCCTGTCCCAACGTCTCAGGAGGGAATTGAGTTACCTGAATTTTAGAAGCATGCTCAGTAAGCTCAAGAAGAAAATAGTCAGACTTGCGGTCCGATCGTTCTGCTATGAACTGCGTTGACACCGTGAATGCATTTAGGCGAACTTTGGCATTGAGCTTTTGTTCTAACCGCTTCATTTCGGCGTAGGTGTCAGTTCCAGCAAGTCCCGGATCAACGGTGCTGTTCTCGAGTTTAGAAAATTCCGCGCTCGCGTATCGGAAAAAATCCAACCAGTCTTTGTTTCCCTGGGAAGATTTCAAAGCCTGCTTTGTAAAATGCTCAACAACTTCGACAGCGGTGGCCCATGCGTGTTGCACCTTAGAACGAATCTGTATTTCGACAAAGTAATCTTGATATTCGTTTTTTCTACCGTTGTACTTATAGACTAAGTGAACCCCACGATATCCAGACACTTTCGGCTGCGAAATGTAGTCATCTTCACGGTGTAGTTTGTGGCGAGTACGGCTGTTTACGATTGAATCCCGTAAAGCTCGAACTTTGCGGATACTTGCGACGACAGACCTACAGCCGCTGATATCTTGCATTCGATGTAGCTTCATCCCATCAATGCGCTTCAATTTTCCAACAATGGACGGGGTTCTTTTCAACCTTTGAACAACGATGCTATTTGCATCTATTTTTGCTGATTGATTGCGAAGAAAGATGAGCACTGCATGCATCGGATACGCGTGCGCACTGCGCCAGTTCGAAAGGACATCCATAGCAGAAGAAACCGCATCATCTGATGCGTCTTCATTGATTAGGCATTCACCAGCTCGCTTTACCGCCTTCTTTGAATAATCTGCAGTGATCCACGCCATGCGAGTTCCTTATCTACCCTAATGAGAGCTAACGCGTATTCGGCACAAGATAGCGCCCTAATCCCGACGGACAAAAGCGACCTAATCTTCGAAGATCGGATCGGTCGCTCCGACCTGCGGTTCGAGTAGCGGCGATAGCTGGGCTTTCGCTTGCTGCGTTTAGCACTCGCGGATGCATGCTTGTCTCGGATTTTGTGTCGAGTTATGCCACCGACTATAGCCCACGAATAGGCACCGGCAAGTTCACCGAGGTTTGAACGTGGCCTGAAACGAAAGGAACCGGCGCATGGCCGGCTCCTTTTCATGATTTGTCGCTGCATGCGGGGTGTTACCGCAACGCGAGACATTCCAACAAGGCTTGTCGGCCTAGGCCGCTTTGATCTCAACCCGGGGCGCCCAGGTAAAGATCGTCGACACGGCGTTGACCAGCAAGACCGAGACGATGAAGTAGTACAAGCCGCTAAGCAGCTGGGCTTCGGTAATGCCATCCATCCGTGCACTGACGATGAGGATGGCGATGACGAAGACGTCGAGCATCGACCATTTGCCGAGCACGCCCAGCACCTTCATGCCGAACCCACGTGGACGCCCCAGGTGTGCGAGCACCAGCAGCCACAGGTTCTTGATCACCGGAAACAGGATGGAGAACAGCATGAGCACGCTGCCCAGGAAGGTCTCGCCACTGCGGAGCAGGGTCATCGTGCCGCCCCATAGCGACACGGTGTCGGAGAACACCCAGAACTGCTCGAAGCGGATCATCGGTTTAGTGAGCCCGGCGATCAGTAAGACCAGCGCTACCCACAGCACCAGGATCAGCGGAATGCGATAAAGCCAGGGCATGCGGTCAGGCATGACGCCTCCGCTGGTGGCCCTGGCGAATCACAGGTTCTGATGTCCCAACCCGCTCGGGAGGCGGCCTGTTCGTCACAGCACGACGCGCCGGTAATCGGACAGCAAATCGGACAAATACACGATAAAGCGGGCTGCCGCGGCGCCATCAATCACTCGGTGATCGTAGGACAGCGACAGCGGCATCATGGTCCGCGGGACGAATTCGCTGCCGCTCCACACCGGTTTCACCTCGTTGCGGGAGACCCCGAGGATGGCGACCTCCGGCGAGTTAACGATGGGCGTGAAGGCCGTGCCGCCAATGCCGCCGAGGCTGGAGATGGAAAACACGGCGCCCTGCATGTCGCCGGGCCCGAGCTTGCCATCGCGCGCCTTCTTGGCCAGTTCGGCGGTTTCTGCGGCGATCTCCACGACCCCCTTGCGGTCGGCGTTCTTGACCACCGGAACGACCAGGCCGTTTGGCGTGTCGGCGGCGAAGCCGATATGGCGGTATTGCTTCATGACCAGTGATTCGCCATCTGCGGTTAGCGAGCTGGCGAATTCCGGGAATTTGTCGATGGCGTGGCAAACCGCCTTGATCAGGAACGGCAGCATCGTCAGCTTGGCGGCGTGCTTATCTTTCTCGGCCTGTCGGAAGGCTTCCAGATCGGTCACATCGGCGTCGTTGAACTGGGTGACATGCGGAATCAGCAGCCAGGATTTGTGCAGATGCTTGGACGACAGCTTGCGAATCCGCGCGAGTTCCACGGTTTCGATTTCGCCGAACTTGCTGAAGTCCGCCGACGGTTGTGCGGGCAATCCGGAACCGGCCGCAACGGTGCTGGCACCGCCGCCGGACGGACCTTGCTGCATCACCTGCTTGACGTGCTGCTGCACGTCGTCCTTCAGGATGCGGCCTTTCGGGCCGGACCCATGTACGCCTTGCAGGCTGACACCCAGCTCGCGAGCAAACTTGCGAACGGCCGGTGAGGCATGCGCCGGCACCTGGCTGCGCGTGGTGTCATCCGCCGGTTTGGGCTGGCCGGATGGTGCAGGCTCCTGTTTGGGGGCCGGCTGCTTGGCTTGTTTGGGTTCTTCGGGTTTGGCGGCCGGCTTGTCGTCGCTGGCGGATGCCGACGACTTTGGCGCCGAGCTGCCCTGCGTGCGGATGGTGGCGACCAGATCACCCTGACGCACCGAACTCCCGGACTGCACGGCCAGACTGACCACGGTGCCGGTCACGGTCGATGGCACATCCATGGTTGCCTTGTCCGATTCCAGCGTGACCAGGCCTTGCTCGGTCTCTACCGAATCGCCTTCGGCGACCAATAGTTCGATGATCTCCACGGCATCAAAATCACCGATGTCGGGCACTTTGACCTGGACTTCTTCGGCTTCACCACCGGTTTCCGGGGTGTCGTCGGACTCGGCCGCACCTTCGGTGTCCGCGGCCTGTGATGACTCGTCGGCGGTGTCTGCCACCGAACCGGTTTCGGTCTCGGTGTCGTCGGCGCTGTCCGCTGGCGTGTCGTCCGAGGCGTCCGTCGAGGCGGCTGCATCGTCTTCGCCCTCGGCTTCGATTTCGGCCACGGCGTCGCCTTGCGCCACCTTGTCGCCGACACCGACCAGCAGCTTGCTGACCTTGCCGGCCGCCGTGGACGGCACGTCCATCGTGGCCTTGTCGGATTCCAGCGAGACCAGCCCATCTTCCACCGCAACCGTGTCGCCCTCGGCGACCAGAACCTCGATGATCTCGACCGCGTCGAAATCACCGATATCGGGAACCTTGACCGTGATCGTGCTCATACCGTCACCGGGTTGGGCTTGTCGGGGTTGATGTTCAGATCCTGGATCGCCTTGGTGAGCACCTTCTGCTCCAGCACGCCGTCCTTCACGAGCGATTGCAGTGCGGCGAGCGTGATCCAGCGGCGATCGACTTCGAAGAAATCACGCAAGGCCTCGCGCGTGTCCGAGCGGCCGAAGCCGTCCGTACCCAGCACGTTGTAGGTCTGCGGCACCCAGGGTCGGATCAGGTCGCCGTAGGTCTTCATGTAGTCGGTGGCCGTGATCACCGGGGCATCCACCTGCGCCAGTTGCTTGGTCACGTAGGGATCACGCGGCGTCTCGTCCGGGTGGAGCAGATTCCAGCGATCACAATCGAGGCCGTCGCGCCGCAACTCGGTGAAGCTGGTGACACTCCAGACATCGACCGCGACCTTGTAGTCGGATTCGAGCATGTCCGCCGCTGCCATGGCCTCGCGCAGGATCGTCCCGCAGGAGAGGAGCTGCACGCGCTTCTTCTTACGCTTGTCGCCCTGGCGCAAGCGATACATGCCGCGCTTGATGCCGTCCTCGGCGCCGTCCGGCAGTTCGGGGTGGGCGTAGTTCTCGTTCTCGCAGGTCAGGTAGTAGAAGACATCCTCACCCTCGTCGAACATGCGCCGCAGCCCGTCCTGCACGATCACCGCGATCTCATAGCCAAAGGTCGGGTCGTAGGCCCGGCAGTTGGGAATGCAGTCGGCGAGGATGTGGCTGTGACCATCCTGGTGCTGCAAACCTTCGCCGTTGAGCGTGGTCCGGCCTGCGGTGCCGCCGATAAGGAAACCGCGTGCACGCATGTCACCGGCCGCCCAGGCCAGGTCCATGATTCGCTGGAACCCGAACATGGAGTAGAAGATGTAGAACGGGATCAGCGTGGTCTGGTGGTTGGCGTAGCTGGTCGCCGCGGCAATCCATGACGACATCGAACCCGCTTCGGTGATGCCTTCTTCCAGAATCTGCCCGTCGGTGGACTCGCGATAAAAGGCGAGCTGGTCGGCGTCCTGCGGTTCGTAGAGCTGACCGACCGGCGAATAAATGCCGAGCTGCCGGAACATGCCCTCCATGCCGAAGGTGCGGGCCTCGTCAGGGACGATAGGCACGATGCGCGAGCCGATCTGCTTGTCGCGGCAAAGCGTTTGCAGGATGCGAACGAAGGCCATGGTCGTGGAGATCTCACGCTCCCCCGAACCCTTGGTCACCGAGCTGAAGGCCTCCAGCGCCGGCAGTGGCAGGGATTCGTCAACCACGCGACGCGCCGGCAGCGGGCCGCCCAGCGACTCGCGGCGCTGCTTGAGGTAGCGAATTTCTTCCGAGTCCTCGTCCGGTCGGTAGAACGGGACATCCTTGATCTGGTCATCGCTGATCGGAATCTGGAAGCGGTCGCGGAACTTGCGCAGGGCCTCTTCGCCCATCTTCTTCTGCTGATGGGTGATGTTCTGGCCTTCGCCAGCCTCGCCCATGCCATAGCCCTTGACCGTCTTGGCCAGATCGAGGCCGTCGCGCAGGTGCGGAACGTCGAGTGCAAGATAGATAGGGTTGGTCATGCGGGTTTCGACGGCTCGGGGTCGACCGGATTGACCGGTTCGGGCGGCAGGTCGCTGGCGGGTGTCTCGGCGGGGGGGGGTGGGGTCGGGGCGGCGGGTGGAGCCGTGCGACGGTCGGGCACCGGCGTGGGGTGTCCGGGCGTGTGGTGGTGCGTCAGCTCTTCCCGATGCGACTGCACCGGAGCTGGCCGATCCCGATCGCGGGGGCGGTCCTGTTTCTGCTGCTCGGGCTGCTGCCGCTGCTGCCGAGGATTTGGATGAGAGCGAGGAGGGACGTTGCGACCACGTGGGAACGGGCCAACAAACGGTCGTATCTGTATGCTGGCGAAGCCATGGGTGCACATGTCGCGGTGTGGAAGCAAGCCGCGAGAACGGAGCTGGCCGCCGTGTCCGGCACCGACTACGCCGACTGGTCCGCGCCGGGCGACGGCGTCGTCCCGCTGACCGGCGCCGCGCCGCAGCGCGGCAACAACCCCGCGCCCCGCACGGTCGCCGGGCCCGCCTCGACGCGTCAGCTCGCGTACACGTTCAGTGAGTTCGGTGGGCCGAACAACGCCGAGAATTCCTCGGTCATCGGCGGCTTTGTTAACTGGGACCCCTCGAACAACCCCGGTCGCCTCTATGTGACGCGCACGCAGGCGGCCGTGAACAACCAGGTTCTGAACACCCTCGCCTCGTCCGACATGGCCATCGGCATGGTGGACGCCGACGGGAACACGGTCTTCCGCGCGGACGACTTCGGCGCGAGCGGCCCCAACCAGATCGGCGGCAACGACGTCTACCGCGTCCGCATCGCCGAGCGCGACTGCGGCCAGATCAACTGGATCAACTCGAACCTGGGCGAGCCGAACTACGACGGGGGCGCCACGGATCGGATCGTCAACGACAACCCGGACGCGATCGCGGTGCCGAACATCCTCCCGGAGAGCCTCGCGGCCTCGGGCAACGGCCGGTTCCTGTCCTCGACGTTCAACGGCCCGGAGCTGATCTACGAGAGCGTCCCCAACGGCTCGGCCAAGATCAATCCGTTCCTGAACATCGCCACGGATGACCGCGGTGCGTTCGACGTCGCGCCGTACACGTTCACCGGCCTCGGTGGCGTGGCGACAGGCGCCGTCCTGTCCAAGCCAACGAACGGGGCCGTGTACGGCGGGACCACCGTCGCGAACACGATGTCCGACACGCTCGGGATCTCGGTCTGGGGCGTCGCCAGCGACGGCTCGGTCGCGACGATCGCCAAGCCGATCTGCCTCCCGTGGGCGCTGAACACCGGCC
>OOGU01000077.1_pt1 | contig 24865 bp, 23 predicted proteins | sample 1670261 | NCBI WGS metagenome assembly OOGU01 (sample SAMEA98137168, study PRJEB22522) | marine metagenome | biome: marine biome; feature: marine water body; material: sea ice | place: Arctic Ocean | collected 04-Sep-2015 | depth 1.3 m
TTAGACGAAGCCGACGAAATGCTGCGCATGGGCTTCATCGACGATGTGGAATGGGTGCTCAGCCACACACCGGACGACCGGCAAATTGCGCTGTTCTCGGCGACCATGCCGCGCCCTGTTGCGCGCATTGCCAACGAGCACCTGAACAACCCGGCCGAGGTGCGGGTCAAGCAGGCCACCGCCACCGCGACGACCATCGAACAGCGTTACGTCATGGTGCACTCGGGGCAGAAATCCGAGCTGCTGGCGCGGTTGCTGGAGGTCGAGTCGCCGGATGCCGCGATGGTGTTCGTGCGGACCAAGGTCGCGACCAGCGAGGTGGCGGATTTTCTACGCGAACGCGGCCTCGCCGCCGAGGCATTGAGCGGCGACCTGTCGCAGGAACAACGCGAGCAGACGGTGCAGCGGCTGCGCGACGGACGCATTCAAGTCGTTGTCGCTACCGACGTGGCGGCCCGCGGCCTGGACGTGGAGCGCATCAGCCACGTGTTCAACTACGACATGCCAGGTGATCCGGAGGTCTACGTGCACCGGATCGGGCGCACCGGCCGTGCCGGGCGCGAGGGAATGGCGATTCTGTTCGTGCAGCCGCGCGAGCAGCGCATGCTCAAGCTGATCGGCAAGGTCACCCGCAGCAGCGTCGAACCCATGGAGCTGCCGACGGTAGCGGCGGTGAACGCGCATCGGCTGCAAGCGCTCACCGAACGCCTTCAGGGCCATGCCGCGGCCGGACTCGACACCTACCGTGAGCTGGTTGCACAAATGGCCGAATCCACCGGACTGGCGCCGGCAGACCTGGCCGCCGCGCTCATGGCCGAGCTGAACCGTGGGCAGCCCTTCCTGCTGCGTGAAAAAGACAACATCAAGTCGCCCAGGGCCCCGCAGGAGCGAGGGACCGATGACAAACGCGGCCGCCGCCTCGAACGTGGCCAGCAGGCGGTGCCTGATGGCTACCGCCGCTACTGGATTGCCGTCGGCCGGGAGCACAACGTCAAGCCGGGCAACATTGTCGGTGCCATTGCCAACGAGGCGGGTATCGAGGCCGGTCACATCGGCCGCGTGGAGTTGCGGGAGCGGTTCTCCGTGGTCGACCTGCCGGAGGGGATGCCGCGCGAGGTATTCACGCATCTCAAGGGTGTCTGGGTCTGTGGTCAGAAGCTCTCGATTCGTGACTTTGAGGAGCGTCCCAGCGGCGCACCCAGCGCCAAGGGCAAGCCTACGGGTGGCAAGCCGGCGGGCGCCAAGCGAAAAGGCGCGGGCAAGCCCAAGTCAAAAACCAAGGCAAAACCGAAAGCCTAGGGAAACGCGGGTCTAGGGAAACACTGACCTATTCCCGCCGCCAAGTTGCCGCCTGAAAACAGGCCAGGCAAGGCGCGAGAAGTGAAGTTTGGTCATTCCAAACAAGCGACGAGTAACGCCGCATGGCCTGTTTTCAGGCGCAATCCGTACGGAACGGGCCGGTTTTCCCGCAAGCCTGCGTGCTCGTTCGCTCATTTGGAATGACCAAACCGCGCTCGCTCCGCCTGGGCTTGCGGGAAAACCGGCTCCGTCTTGGTGGTGTGAATAGGTCAGTGTTTCCCTAGAACATCGTGGGCAGGTCGAAGAAGAACGACGTGCCTGCGCCCGGCTCGGATTCCGCCCAGATGCTCCCGCCATGCAATTCGACGATCTTCTGGCAGATCGACAGCCCGATGCCGGTTCCGGCGTAGTCGTCGCTGGTGTGAAGGCGGCGGAACATCGTGAAGACACAGTCCAGCTGCTGCGCGTCGATGCCGATGCCGTTGTCCATGACCTGAATCTGCTGCCGGCCGGCCGTTGTCGGCGACGCGCTGACGTGCACACGGGGTTTGGCGCCTGCTGGCTGAAACTTGATGGCATTGCCGATCAGGTTCTGCAGCAATTGGGTGAGCAGGGACTCGTCACCGGTGACCTTCGGTAGCGACGCGGTTGTGACCGTGGCACCCGCTTCGGTCAGCATGCTTTGCAGTTGCAGGCAGGCGTTGTCGACAATTTGCTGTAGTTCCACCGGCTGATGCACCAGCTTGGTCTGATTGACGCGCGAGAGTTCGAGCAGGCCGTCGATCAAGGCCTGCATGCGCCGCGCGCATTCGTCGATGATGCCGAACAGTTCCTGATCATCTCCGTCCAGCGAAGGCCCCAGCTTGCGTTGCAGGAGTTCGTTGAAACCGACGATATTCCGCAGTGGTGCCTGCAGGTCGTGCGAGGCGACGTAGGCGAACTGCCCCAACTGCACATTGCTGGCTTCCAGCGTTCGGGCGTACTCGGTGAGCGTGCGTTCGGCGAGCTTGCGGTCGGTGATGTCACGGACCGCCGCCGTCGCGAACATGCCGTCATCGGTTTCCAGTGGCGACAGGCTGATCTCGATCGGGAACTCCGACCCGTCCTTGCGGCGACCACTCAATTCCAGGCCGGCGCCCATCTCGCGAACCTTGGGGCCAGTGAAGTAGTGGTCCCGATGGCCGGCGTGAGCGTTGCGCAGGCGTTGCGGAATCAGCATCTCGACCTTGTGGCCTACCATGGCTTCGCGTTGGTAGCCGAACATGCGTACGGCCTGGGCGTTCACCAGAGCGATGTCACCGACGCTGTCGATGATGACCATTGCATCCGGTGCGGCCTCCAGCAGATTGCGAAACTGTCGCTGCGCCTTGCGCCGCTGCGTGGCATCGCGAATGGCCGCTGCGGCGAACAGGCCGCGTTCGGTGTCCAGCGGGCTGAGGCTGATTTCGATCGGGAATTCCGTGCCGTCCTTGCGCCGACCGCTGAGCTCCAGGCCGGCGCCCATTTCCCGCACCTTGGGTTCGCCAAAATAGGCGTCGCGAAAAATGCCATGGCCCTTCCGGAACTGCTCCGGAACCAGTATTTCGACGAGCTCGCCCAGCAGTTCGGAGCGAGGGTAGTCGAACAGGTGCTCGGTTTGCCGATTGACGAGGATGATGCGGCCGTCGCTGTCGATGACGACGATGGCGTCAGGCCCGCGTTCAACGATTTGCCGGAACCAGACAAGTTCCAGCTGCTCATCCAACGCTGCGCGGGCTGTGGTCATGGCTTGTTGTTCCCCTGGCCGACGGTGGTCGTTGGTCGGGCGGGCGGCCAAGCGTCGCGCGACGGAGTCATTGTCCACAGTCCGGCCCGTGATCGCGACCCGCGCAGACCAATGTCATGAAAGGGTCACTGCACTGTCTCGGCAATGTCATGTCAAAGCTCAAACATTCATGGATTAATGTGCCCGAGTTGTATCCGCCATGGCCGAAGCTGATCGCACCCACTACCGCACCGTCTTTATCTCGGATATTCACCTCGGCACGGCAGGGTGCCAGGCCGAGAAACTGACCCGTTTCCTCAAGAGCGTCACCTGCGATGACCTCTACCTCGTCGGCGATATTGTCGATGGCTGGAAGCTCAAGAAGCAGTTCTTCTGGCCGCAGGAGCATACCAATGTGGTGCGCAAAATCCTGACGAAGTCGAAGCGCGGCACCCGCGTGCACTACGTCACCGGTAACCATGACGAGTTCCTGCGCAAGTTTGTCGACTACCGCCTCACGCTGGGCAATATCCGCGTGGTCAATGAGGCGGTGCATGAGACAGCCGACGGCCGCCGCTTGCTCATCTTGCACGGTGATCTGTTCGACGTGATCACGCGGTACCACCGCACCATCGCGCTGGCAGGCGATGTCGCCTACGAGGCGCTGATCGCCTCAAACCGTTACATCAATTTTTTCCGGCGCAAGTTCGGGCTGGGCTACTGGTCGCTGTCTAACTTCGCCAAGCACACGACCAAGCGCTTCGTGAACCTGATCTCCAGTTTCGAGGATTCGGTGGCCCACGAATGCCGCAAGCGCGGCTTCGACGGCATCGTCTGCGGTCATATCCATCATGCGGAAATTCGCGATATCGATGGCGTGACGTACTACAACACCGGCGACTGGGTGGAATCCTGCACCGCGCTGGTCGAGCACGCCGATGGCCGGATGGAGATTCTGGACTGGTCCGAGAACGGCGTGCAGCGCAGCGAGAAGGTCACGCCGATTCGGTCTGCCGCAGCCGGCTGACCCGCGCGGGTCGGTGGCCGCCCGCAGAGATTACGGGCGGGCTTGCCTATACTCCCGCCATGACTGAAACCAAGACCGAAACCCTCGTCGAGGGCCGATTCCTGCGGCTTGTGCGCCGCGGCCGCTGGGAATTCGTGCAGCGTGTGATTGCCCCTGAAGGCGCGGTGCAGATCATCGCGCTGACGCCGGAGCGAGAGATCCTCTACGTCGAGCAGCACCGACCGCCAGTGGGCGGTCGCGTTATCGAATTGCCGGCAGGCCTGATCGACGGCGATGGAGGTCCGGACGAAACCGCCGAGGCCACGGCGATCCGCGAGCTGGAGGAGGAGACGGGCTACGCCTGCGAACGCGTTCGGCTGGTTCATCGCGGCCCGACATCGCCCGGCAGCTCGAACGAGTTCAATGCCTTCTACGTCGCGGAGGACTTGCGCCGAGTCAGCGATGGCGGGGGATTGGACAGTGAGGACATCACCGTGCACCGCGTGCCTCTGGCGCAGGCGCATGCCTGGCTGGCCGAGCAGTCCCAGCGCGGGTTGTTCATCGACCCACGCGCCTATGTAGGCCTCTACTGGGCGCAGCGCGGACTGTAGGCGGCTCGCACCTCGCGAGCGGGTTGAACGCGTTCCCTACAGAAACTGGGTTGGCGCAAAGACTTTGGCTGCATCCAATTTTTTGGCTTCGCTCACGGCCCCGAGCAGGATGCGGTCGGCCTGCACGGGGCCGGCGGCCTTGCAGGCTGCGACGTACAAACCTTGAGCCAGCATGTGCATGCGCGCCGAGTTGCCCCACTGGACGCCGTCCGGCGTTGCGCCGCGCATGGCGATTGTGGCCATGGCATCACCGAGTACGCCTGGCATCCGGCGGTCTTCCAGTGCGGTCCGCATCTCGGCCAGAAATTGCTGGATGACCACCGGTCCTAGTTCGCGCAGCTGCTCGCCATAGTGCTGAACAATCTTCAGAAACACGATTTCGGCGGGGGTGCCTTTCAGTTCGGTGCGAACGGAGGTCGTCGGTGCCGGGCGGCTTGCTGGCCGAGTTGGCGCCGTTGGGCCAGCGGCGGCCTGGATCATGCCGCGGTAAAGCGCCAGCCTCAGCTCATGGCGTTCACGTGCTTCCAGCGTCTGCACCGCCTGGATTTCGTTGACAAACTCGATCAGCGGAACGGACTTACGGCCGGCGAACTTCTGATCCCACAGGTCCAGGGCACTCTGGACGCCAGCCGCGTCCAGTTTGGTACCCAGGACCTGGCTGATGATGGTCCGTTCACGCGCATGCCGCGCGTCTGTGGCCGCCATCAGTCGGCCCGCCCGGCGTGTGGCAGATCTGTCTGGAATTCCGGATAGCCGACTTCCGAGTGCTCGGTGAAATCCAGTCCGCGCTGCTCGTGCAGGGATTCGGCGCGCACCTTGATGACGAGATTGATGCCGGCGAAGCAGAGCCAGGCCAACGGGAAAGCCCACAGGAAGGCGGCACCGATGCCCAGTAGCTGGGTCGCAATCACGCCGGGCTGGAACAGTCCTTCGTCGAGGAACAGTCCGGCGGCCAGCGTGCCCCAGGCACCACAGAACCCGTGGACCGGGATGGCGCCGACGACATCATCGACACGCAGCTTGAGCAGCAAGTCGCCGCCGAACACCGCAACCGGCGCGGCAACCAGGCCGGTGATGACCGCGAAAATCGGCTCCATGGAGCCGCAACCGGCGGTGATGGCGACCAGACCGGCCAATGCGCCGTTGACCGAGCTGGTGATGAGGACGGGGCGGCGCAGGACCGCGAGCAGCACCATGGTGCCGACGACGCCGGCCGCCGCCGCGACGTTGGTATTGAGCAGGACCTTGCCGATGGAGCCGTCCGCGGCCAGCGTGCTGCCGCCGTTGAAGCCGAACCAACCCAGCCACAGGACAAAAACCCCCAACGCCACGCTGGGCAGACTGTGGCCGGGAATCGAGCGAACGCGGCCATCGGACCCGAAGCGTCCGAGCCTCGGTCCGACGACGATGGCCGCTGCCAGCGCACACCAGCCGCCGATTGAATGCACGACAGTGGAGCCCGCGAAGTCGATGAATCCGCGTTCCGAAAGCCAGCCGCTGCCGGTGAAGGCGCTGCCCCAGACCCAGCTTCCGTAGACGGGGTAGATCAATCCCGTCACCGCAGCCGCGCCAATCGCATAGGCGGCGAAGCGCATGCGCTCGGCCACAGCGCCGGAGACGATCGTGGCGGCGGTGGCGGCGAACATCATCTGGAACACGAGAAATCCGGCCTCGCCACCCGCCAGATCACCGGGTACGAAATGCGATGTGCCGAACCAGCCACTGGGGTTGTCGCCGAACATCAGGCCGAAGCCCAGCGCCCAGAAGGCGAGCACGCCGACACAGAGGTCAGCGTAGTTTTTCATGATGACGTTAACGGTGTTCTTGGTTCGGACGAAGCCACCTTCCAGCAGGGCGAAGCCCGCCTGCATGAAGAAGACCAGTGCCGCGCTCACGCAAACCCAGATCAGGTCAGCCGGGTTTTCGAGCAAGCCCTGAGCGCTTGCGGTGGCGGGCGCGACCAATGCCGCGGTGAACAGACAGCGGGCGAGGCGCTTCATACGCATGCGAATCCTTCGGTGGCGATCCTTGCTGTCGCAACGCAGGTGCAGGCGTGGTCATGGCGTGTGGTGCGCGGCTTCGCCGCCGTGGGTGCCCGGCCAGCAGGCACCCACGGCGTTGAAGACTTGCCGGCCTAACCCCGGAGTCGGCCGTCCCCCTTCAAGGGAACCAACGCGTGCTTCCCAAACCGCGGCCTGCGCCGCGATTCCCCGAGCTTTCAAGCTCGACTGAAACCGCAAGCAATGCCGGGGCCAACTCGATGGAACGCTCCGTGGTTCACGCCGCGAGCGTTCCATCGCGGTAATCGGCGAGCGCCTGTTCGATTTCCTCGCGGGTGTTCATGACGAACGGGCCGTATTGAACCACCGGCTCACCCAACGGTGCGGCGGCGAGCAGCAACAGACGGGCACCGTCACTCTCTGACAGAATTTCGACTCGGTCGCCCTGGCCCAGCAATCCCGCTGCCCGATGGGGCAGCGTCTTGCCTGCGATGCTGGCACTGCCTTCGTACACATACGCGAAGGCGTGGTGATGCGCCGGCAGGTCGGCCGCGAAGCGAGCGCCGGGCTGCAGATGAATGTCCAGCAGGGTTGGTTCGGTGATCGGCCGCTGAATTGCGCCCTCTACGCGGCTGCCATTGAGTTGCCATTCCCCGGCGATGACGCGTACGCGGCCGCCGTCGAAGGATGCCTCCGGGATGGCCGTGGATGGGATGTCCCGATACCCGGCCGGTTGCATCTTCAGCTTGGCAGGCAGGTTCAGCCAGAGCTGGAAGCCGCGCATACGGCCCTCGGTTTGCTGCGGCATTTCCGAGTGGATGATGCCGCGGGCCGCCGTCATCCATTGCACGTCGCCCGGACCCAGGTCGCCGGTATTGCCGAGGTGATCCTTGTGCTGCATACGGCCATCGACCATGTACGTCACGGTTTCGAAGCCGCGATGCGGGTGCGAAGGGAAGCCGGCGATGTAGTCGTTGGGGTCGTCCGAGAAGAACTCGTCCAGCATCAGGAACGGGTCGTGGCGTAGCCCTTGGCTGGCACCTAGGCTGCGGCGCAGTTTGACGCCGGCACCATCGGATGCAGGCATGGACGGAATCACATGGTTCAGTTCGCGTAGGTTCATGGAACAGCTCCGGTGGGAGACGAGGAGAGGGGCCGCTGACCGTTAGGCCAACGTTGTCAGGCGGCGAGTTCGCTGAGGGTCTGCCGCGCGCTTTGCAGGGCCTGTTCGCGGTGTTCACCGCCCATGGCCAGGCCTTCGGCGTAGACAAACTCCACTGCATCGATGCCGAGGAACCCGAGGAAGTCGCGGACGTAACGGGTCTGCGTATCTCTTGGGGTGCCGACATATCGGCCACCCCGAGTCGCCAAGACGATGGCGCGCTTGCCTGTCAGCAAGCCTTCAGGGCCCTGCGCGGTGTAGCGAAAGGTGATCCCGGCACGGGCGATGTGGTCGAAATAGGCCTTCAGCGTCGACGGTATGCCGAAGTTGTACATCGGCAAGGCGATGACAATGACATCACTGTCCTGCAATTCGTGAATGAGCGCATCGGACAGCTCGACTTCAGCCGCCTGCTCAGGCGTGCGCTGCTCAGGCGGGACCGCGAAGGCCGCAAAGCGCGCGGCGGTGAGGTGTGGCACCGGATCGGTCGCCAGATCGCGATGGCGAATGGTGGCGTCACCGTGTTCGCGCTGCCAAGTTTCGATGAACTGCTGACCCAGCTGCGTGGAGCTGGCGTTGGCGGAATGCAGGCTGGTGCTGAGAAAGAGCAGATTGGTCATGATCGAACCCCGGAAGCTGGTGTGTATGTCGAGCATTAAACAATCAATTGATATGGAGAAAAAGCGCAAATTTATCGGTAAACTCATCGAAAAATTCGAATGGTTTGTGCATGGCTAGAATCTCCCTGGAGCAATGGAAAGCCTTGGTGGCCGTCGTCGACGCTGGGGGCTATGCGCAGGCGGCAGCGCAGCTGCATAAGAGCCAATCCGCCGTGAGTTACGCGGTTCAGAAACTGGAACGCACGCTCGATGTGCAGGTGTTTCAGGTGCGCGGGCGAAAGGCCGAGCTAACCGAGGTGGGCGCCGCACTGCTGCAACGTGCCAAGACGTTGCTGGAAGATGCGGAACAACTCGAGCATGGCGCGCAACGGCTGGCTGCGGGCATTGAACCCAAGCTGCGTCTGGCGGTGGAGATTCTGTTCCCCACCTGGTTGTTGCTGGAGTGCTTCGCGGCTTTCGCGACCCGGTATCCGAACACGCACCTGGAACTGGAGGAGTCGGTTCTGGGCGGGACCGACGAGGCGATACTCTCGCGCCGTGTCGATCTGGCCATCGCGCCGGGTGTGCCGGTCGGGTTTCACAGCGAGCCATTGATGGACGTGCGCTTCATCCCGGTGGCCCACGCCGATCACCCGCTGCATCGCCTGGGCCGGCGGCTGGAGTATCGCGATTTGCGCCAACATCGTCAGATCGTGATTCGGGATTCTGCCGTGCAACGCAAGCGGGAGAGCGGCGCCTGGCTTGGGGCAGATCAGCGTTGGACTGTCAGCAACAAGGCCACGTCGATTCAGGCGTTGACCATGGGCTTGGGATTCGCCTGGGTGGCCGATCACATCATCGCGCGAGAACTGGAGCGCGGCGTGCTAAAACCGCTCCCGATGGTGGGAGACGACCAGCGGCGCGCAACGCTTTATCTGATCTCCCCTGAACCTGGTTTTGCCGGCCCGGCCAGCCAGGCCCTGGCGGATATCCTGCGCCGGGAGACGGCGAAACAGTGCGCGGCGCAATCGACGCGGCCCAGGTGACGAGCCGCCAACCCGCCCGCCGCCACGTTCGGTGATCAGATGCACTCCACCGAGCGGCCGACCGGCGGATGAGCGCTTGTCCATGGAATGTTTCATGATTGTTCAACCACTCGAAGCACTGCGCGTGCCGTCCAATCGGCGACATAGGCGAGCGCAGTAAAGAGAACATCCGCATTTCTATCGAACTCGACAAGCTGAATAGCCGCTACAGCGGCTTGGCGTATGCGTCGGGCATGCTGGTGTTCGCGGGGGCCATTTTCGTCGAGCGCGTGTTTGCCGGTGCGCGCTTCGACCAGTTCGATGCCGTCATTGCGGCGTGCATTCTGCTCCCGCAGTTCGTCTTGCTTTCGAAACCGGTGCTGCGGCGGTTCGAGGAAGGTGCGCGTTCGGCGTTGAGCGGCGCGATCGTGGTGAGCAACGGCCTGATGTTGGTCGCGTTCTGTGTTCGGCACACGCGATCTACCGATGGCCTGCCGTACATGCTGGAAATGGTGCTGATCCAGACGGTATTCGCCTACATTTTTTCCGGCTTAAGTCTGCGGGCAGCCGTGACGGCGGGCGCCGCCATGTGGGGGGCATTGCTGCTGGGCCTGTTCTGGATGGTCGACCTACCGCCTAGCGCGTTGGCGCGGACGGCACTCGTGATCACGGCCTTGAACATTGTCGGGTTGATGGGCCGGCTGTGGACGACCGCGCTGGCCCGGCACTACGACCGCGTGCGGCAGGAACTCGATTACGAAGCCTCGCACGACCCGCTAACGGGCACGCTGAACCGTCGCGGCATTCAGGCGACGCTGGATCGCGTACTGAAACATGCCTATCGGGAGCGGCTACCGGTCGGTGTGCTGTACCTCGACCTCGACGGCTTCAAGCGCATCAATGACGACATCAGCCACGCCGCCGGGGATGCGATGCTGGCAACCATCGCGAATCTGCTCAAGGACGCGTCGCGTCGCCCGCTGGACGCGGTGGCGCGCATGGGGGGCGATGAGTTTCTCGTGATCTGGCCCACCGCCGAGTCGGGCAAATTACTCGCGCATACGCAGCGCCTTGCGCAGGCCATCGCCCATTCTCGGCAGGTATCCGACGGCGGCCGCGAGTTCGGTGTCACCGCGAGCATCGGCGTGTTCGTGGCTCAACCGGGCTCGCAGATGTGGTCGGCCGAGGCCGTTGTGACGGCCGCAGAACGGTTGGCCATGACGGCGAAAGCCGCCGGTGGGGATCGAATCGAGTTCAGCGGTGCAGGACCGCAGGCCGCGCTGTCGTTGACTCACGGCGCAGCCTAGCTTGCAGATCGGTGGCGCGGGCTGTGCGCATGCCGAGGAATGTTCTAAGCTGATCAGACCGTCCCAGGGGTGCCCGTCGCGGCTGAGAGAGTCCCTTGGAACCTGAACCGGATTGTGCCGGCGTAGGGAGTGGACGCAGGCGCTGCACGCAGGGTCCGTCCGTCCCGTTCGTTGGGCCAGGAGAGTACCCATGAGCGCGACCCCCAAGACCATCCAGGCTGATATCGCCGAAAACGCGCGCCGCGTTCGCGATGAGATGCGCGAGCCATTCGCCCAGTCGCAGAAGATCTATGTCGCCGGCTCCACGCCCGACATCCGGGTGCCGATGCGCGAGATCGCCTGCTCGCCGACACGGACTGAGACCGGCTTCGAGTCCAATCCGTCGGTCACGGTTTATGACACGTCCGGCGTCTACCAAGACCCTGACGTTGCTATTGACCTGCTGGAGGGCTTGCCGCCGCTGCGCGCGCCCTGGATCGAGGCGCGAGGTGACACCGAACAACTCGCTGGGCCGACGTCCAGCTTTGGCCAGGGGCGGGCCAGTGACCCGGCGACGGAAGCGTTGCGCTTCGGCCATATCCGTCCGCCGGCCCGCGCGGTCGCCGGTGCCAATGTCACGCAAATGCACTACGCCAAGCAGGGCATCATCACGCCAGAGATGGAGTTCGTCGCCATCCGTGAGAACACCCGGCTGGCGGAGCTGCGGGCCGAGTACGAGGCGGCCGGTTATCTGCGGCGCCAGCATGGCGGGCAGGGTTTCGGCGCCCGGCTGCCGGCCGAGGTCACCCCTGAGTTCGTGCGTGACGAGATCGCTGCCGGCCGCGCCATTATTCCCAACAACATTAACCACCCGGAATCCGAGCCGATGATCATCGGCCGCAACTTCCGGGTGAAGATCAACGCCAACATCGGCAATTCGGCCGTCACCTCGTCGATCTCGGAAGAGGTCGAGAAAATGGTCTGGGCCACGCGCTGGGGCGCGGATACCGTGATGGACCTGTCCACCGGCAAGCACATCCACGAAACCCGTGAATGGATCATCCGCAACTCGCCGGTCCCCATCGGTACGGTGCCGATCTACCAGGCGCTGGAAAAGGTTGACGGCAAGGCCGAAGACCTCACCTGGGAGTTGTTCCGCGACACGCTGATCGAGCAGGCCGAGCAGGGGGTGAGTTACTTCACCATCCACGCCGGCGTGCGCCTGGCCTATGTGCCGATGACAGCCGACCGCCTCACCGGCATCGTCTCGCGCGGTGGCTCCATCATGGCGAAGTGGTGCCTGGCGCATCACGAGGAGTCCTTCCTCTACACCCATTTCGAAGAGATCTGCGAAATCATGAAGGCCTACGACGTGGCCTTCTCCCTGGGCGATGGTCTGCGCCCTGGATGTTTGTCCGACGCCAACGACGCGGCTCAATTCGCCGAGTTGGAAACCCTCGGCGAGCTGACCAAGATTGCCTGGGAGCACGATTGTCAGGTGATGATCGAAGGCCCCGGCCACGTGCCCATGCAGCTCATCCGCGAGAATATGGACAAGGAGTTGCGCGACTGCTTCGAGGCTCCGTTCTACACGTTGGGTCCGCTGGTCACCGACATCGCGCCTGGCTATGACCACATCACCTCGGGCATCGGCGCCGCCCAGATCGGCTGGTACGGCACGGCCATGCTCTGCTACGTGACGCCCAAGGAGCATCTCGGCCTGCCGGACAAGGACGATGTGCGCGAAGGTATCGTCACCTACAAGATTGCTGCCCATGCCGCCGACCTCGCCAAGGGCCACCCCGCTGCCCAGGTGCGTGACAACGCGTTATCCAAGGCGCGGTTCGAGTTCCGCTGGGACGACCAGTTCAACCTGGGTCTGGACCCGAACAAGGCCAAGGAATTCCACGACGAGACCCTGCCCAAGGACTCTGCCAAGGTCGCCCACTTCTGCTCCATGTGCGGACCGCATTTCTGCTCGATGAAGATCACGCAGGACGTTCGCGACTACGCCAAGAAGCAGGGCATCGCCGCGATTCCGGTGGCGGTGGAAACCGGCATGGAAGAAAAGGCGCGCGAGTTTCGCGAGCAGGGTGGGGAGGTTTACCGACCCGCCTGAGCGGGTCGGGGCGCTCGGCGCCTCGGTTCGTGGTGAATTTTCGCCGGATTGGCTGTCAGACCGTGGACCACCCACGCCACGGAGCAGGCAAGTGAAGATTCAACTCGAAGGCAAGACCGCGATTGTCACCGGTTCTACCAAAGGCATTGGCCTAGCAGCGGCCAAGGGCCTCGCGGCGGCCGGTGCCAAGGTGATCGTCAACGGCCGGACCGAGGACTCCGTGAAGCAGGCTCAGCAAGCGGTGGCGGGCGCCGTCAGCGGCGCCGCGGTGGACCGATTTGCGGCCGATGTGGGCACAGTGGAAGGCTGCGATGCGCTCATCGCGGCGCATCCGCATTGCGACATTCTCGTCAACAATGTCGGGGTCTTCGGTCCGCAGGATTTCTACGAGATCCCGGATGACGAGTGGAGCCGATTTTTCGAGACGAATGTGATGTCCGGCGTCCGCCTGGCGCGGGCCTATACGCCGGCCATGGTGGACAACGGCTGGGGGCGCGTCGTGTTTCTTGGGTCCGAATCGGCGTTCAACATCCCGCCTGACATGATCCACTACGGCATGACCAAGACGGCCTGTGTCGCAGTGGCGCGCGGCCTGGCCAAACGGCTCGCCGGGACGGGTGTCACCGTGAACTCCGTGCTGCCCGGCCCGACCTTGTCAGAGGGCGTACAGGCGATGATCGCCGACGAGATCGAAGGAACCGACAAGACCATGGAGGAGGCCGGGGCCGAATTCGTTCAGGCGCACCGGCCGTCGTCCATCCTCCAGCGCGCAACCCGGGTGGAGGAGGTCGCCAACATGATCGTCTACACCTGCTCGTTGCAGGCGTCCGCGACCACCGGTGCGGCGTTGCGTGTGGATGGCGGGGTTGTGGATTCGATTTGATTCGCGGCGCCGCGAGGCTCGCTATGCTGTATTCCCCTTCGCACGAAAGGACGAGACCATGGATGTCATCCGGATTCTGCTCGCGATTGTCCTGCCCCCGGTAGGCGTGTTTCTTCAGGTCGGCATCGGCCTGCACTTCTGGCTCAATATTTTGCTGACGATTCTCGGTTACATCCCGGGCATCATCCATGCGGTCTGGGTGATCGTGAAAAAGTAGCGGACAGAAAAAAGCCGCCGAGAAAGCGCGGCGGCTTTTTCTTCTGAGCGGCCTTCAGGCGACGCTTTGCTGCTGTGCCTTGTGGCGGCCTTCCTCGATTTCCTCAATCAATTTGGCATTGAAGGCCGGCAGGTCATCCGGCACGCGCGAGGTCACCAGGCCTTGTTCGCAGACCATTTCGCGGTCGTAGACCGTGGCGCCGGCATTGCTCAGGTCCGTTTGTACGGCAGGAACTGCTGTCATCTCACGATCCTGGACGACGTTGGCGCTGATCAATACCTGCGGGCCGTGGCAGATGGCCGAGACGACCTTCTTCTGTTCGAAGAAGTCGCGGACAAAGCTCAGCGCTGTCTCGTTCGTGCGCAGCGCATCCGGCGAGAACAGCCCGCCCGGAATCACGATGGCGTCGTAGTCCGCGGCATTGGCCTCGCTCAGGAGCGCGTCGACCTTGAATCGGTCGCCTTTGTCAGTGTGGTGCATGCCCTGAATCTCGCCGTCCTGGTCGGAGACGATCTGCGTGGCCATGCCCGCATCTTCCAGGGCTTGTTTGGGGGATGTGAGTTCGATCTGCTCGAATCCGTTGGTGGCCAGAATCGCCACGGTATTGGTTTGCTGTGAGCTCATCGTTTCTCCTTGTGGGTGCACATAGTCAGCGGTTGGGGATTGACCGCGTATCCATGCGACAGGGTTCACGCGCAGCCGTTCCATGCGGGTTTTGGCGAATCACCGCGTGCGGAGCGCGATAGCCCGTGTTGGAATACGCGGCATGACCGAGACCGAACAACCGGCCCCCGAATCCGCCGACGCGATCAAGCGGCGGATGGCCAAGCAGCGCCGCCGCGCCCGTGCTGCGGCCCGCGCCAAGGCGCGCAGCACCCATATCGCATTCGTGCTGGTGATTATTGTCGGGATGGTCCTGGTCGTGCCGCGCTATCCGGGCATTCTGATCTTTATGTTGCCGCCGTTTGCGGTGCTGGCAGCCTTTGCTATTGGCGCGGGGCTGTGGCGCCTGCCGCCGATCAAGCGCTGGTATGCCCGCCAGTTTGGGCGGCCGCCATCCTTTTGGCACAGTCTGATCACCGGTGCGGCGCTGCTGGGCGTGGCATTGTGGATCGCCATCGCGGTGAGCACGTCGTCCCCTGCCGGAGCCTGGTGAATTGAGCGAATCCATGACGAGTGTGCGTGAGCGCGGGCCGCTTTACGGCATACAGCTCGCGATTCTGGTGATTCTCTTGCTTGGTCTGCTTCGACTCGGGCGGGATGTTCTCATGCCCATCGCCCTGGCCTTGCTGCTGAACATCACGCTACGCCCGATCATCGCTCGACTGCGTCGGGTGGGCTTGCCAGCGCCGGTTTCCGCAGGGTTTGTCGTGGTCTCGCTGGTCGGGCTGGTCAGCCTGTTTGTCTACGCCGGTTACGATCCGATGTTGCACTGGCTTGAGAGTGCACCGAAGTCTATTCAGGAGTTGCGCATGCACGGACAGGGCGATTTATCCGGGGTGAAGAAGGCCACCGAAGCGGTGAGCGAAATTGCAGCAGGCGGCGAGGAGGGCGAGCGCCCGATCGTGGTGCAGCAGGCAGATACCACGTTCACCGCACAGTTGGCCGAGGCAGCCAAGACCGGCGCAGGCATTACCGGCATCACCTTGATATTACTGTACGTCCTGTTGGCGACGGGCGATCTGCTGCTGCGAAAACTGGTGCAGCTCGCGAGCGGATTTTCGGCCCAGCGCCGTGTCGTCGTAACCGTTCGCGCCCTCGAAGCCCACCTGGCGCTTTATCTCGGGACCATGTTGCTGCTGAATCTAGGCGTTGCGCTGATCGTCGGCCTCGCGCTTTGGCTGGCGGGATTCGATGATCCCATCCTGTGGGGCATGGCGGCCGGCCTGCTGCGTCTGATTCCGTACCTGGGCAACATCGTCGTCGTGGCGATTTTGCTGACGCTGGGCGTATTGGCCTACGACCCGTTCTGGATGATGCTGGCGCCGCCAGTGGCGTACCTGGCGTTCATTACGATCTACGGCAACGTGTTCGAGCTGTTCGTGCACGGTCGCCGACTGGCACTCAACCCCATCATGCTGTTCGTCTACGTGTTGTTCTGGGGCACGATCTGGGGCATCCCCGGTGCCTTGATCGCCGTGCCGCTGCTGGCGGCAACCAAGGTGATTGCGGAACAGGTGCCGGCGCTGCGGCCACTGGGGCGGTTCGTGAGCGCCTAGCTCTCCTAGTTGAACTGCAAGGTGGTCTGCAGCCCGAAGCGGCGGTAGACCTTTTCCATGACGAACAGCGGGCCGATGAGCAGAAATACCAGGTCCTCACCAAACGAGGGTTTCGCACCCTCGACCTCGTGGCCGTAGAACTGCACGGCCCATGCCGCAACCCACAGCGCGGCTGACACGCCGGCCAACCACCAACCGGCGCCGCCCAGCGCCAGAATGCCGATGACGGACAAGGCGAACCAGCCGGTCATCACCAGCGCGCTGCGCAGCGACAGCTTCAGATAGAACAGCCCGGCGAACAGGCCGCCCACCGTCGCGGCGTTGACGAATTCGGCGATTGCGGCACCCAGGCCCAGCCACTGCCCGATGGGCACGCACCACAGCAGGCCCAGCGTGGAGAAGACGATCACCGGCACGCAGATCATGTGGATCAGCTGGTTGGTCGGATTCTGGTGATCGCGTTGGTAGGCTTGCAGAAATTCTTGTTGGGTTCGCATGGGTTGTCTCCTGACGTTGCGTTGAGGCTAGATTGCGCGCTGAGCCCAAGAGAATCTGTTGTCTGGATGACAGTTTGCGGGAATTTCGTGGGTAGACCGCCTGAATGTCCGCTTTGTCCCCCGTTATCCGTTTTGTGGTGTATCGAGTCCTCCTCTGCAGGCGACCGTCATGTTCAATACACCGCAACTGGATATCATCACCGCGCAGTACTGGTGGGCGACGCGCGTCGACCCGTGCCGGCTGGCGAAGATCATGCTGCCGAAAATCTGTCATGTGCTGTCAGTTCGTCTGGCGCATTGGGCCTGCGTGTCCGACGAGCGAGCGTCCACCACTCACATCGCGACTGAGGCGGAGTTGCTTTGTGATCGACAGTTTCCGATCGGGCTTGCCGAGTGCTACCAGGCTTTGCTGAACCGCATTCGCGCCGACGGCGCGCTCCACCGACTTCCAGTGGTTTTTGACGCCAGGGCACTGGGTAATGAGTCCGGTAGCGCAAGGCTCGCGCCTCGTGTTCAGCACGCTCTGCTCAACTATCTAGTCGCCATGGTTCGTCCTCCAGGTGGCGGCCCGACGTTCGCTCTGACACTCGTCCGCGATCGGGCCGATGTCTTTACTCAATACGAAATGGACTTAGCCGCAGAGTTGGGTACCTTGCTGGCAGACGCTTGCTCCCTTTCGTTTTTTCACCGCCTTGATGAACACGCGCTGGTCGATAGAAATCGTCATGCGGCTGTTGTACGTGAGAATGGTCAAATTATTGACGCACAACGGCAATTCATTGAGGTTGTTAAGTCGGAACGTCCCGAATGGGACGGCTGGAGGTTGCCCTTCGAGCTTCGCATGCAACCGGCCGACCGGATCAAGCTTCACGCTGATCTGTTTATATGCGTGGAGCGTTTCGGCCAGGATTACCTTGTCCGAATATGGAAGCCCTCGGAACTGGATGTGCTGAGTGGACGCGAATTGCAATGTGTACTCGGCATTTGCCGGGGAATGAGCATGAAGGAGATTGGTCGAGAAATTGGCGTCTCACCATCGACAGTGTCGACGTTCATCGGCCGTGCGATGCGAAAACTCCACGTCAATGGCCGTGCGCAACTACGCCAGAAAATCCGGGCGGCATCTCCATTGTCTACACGGCAGGAAGACGCTGCGGCTCCATGACATTTGTGCGCTGCCACCGCCGTTCGATTGCCTTGCTGCTCATGGCCCTTCCAGCCATGTGTGCAAGAGCCGAGGTGGTCAACGCTGACCTGCGCGCGCTGGCGGCCGAGCAATTCGTCAGCCCGGTGCAGTTTGCGGTGGTGGTCGAGCACCCGCTGTCCACCAGCACGTCCGGGCAGTGGATGCAGGAAGAGCACCAGTGGACCTGGACCCACTCCATCACCGTGCCGGGCGCTCGCTCTGTGGCGATCCGATCGCAGCCGTTGGATTTGCCAGCGGGAGCTGTTCTGCATGTCGAAGATGCATCCGGAGCGAATACCGGTGATTACCGGCGCGACGACCTGTCGCCCAGCCGCCGCTTCGCCAGCCGCCACGTGCCGGGCGACACGATCAAACTGACGATCACCACATCAGAAACAAACCGACCCGAGATCACGTTCACGCAGCTACTGGCTTCACCCAGCCAGGCCGCGTTGCGCAAAGACGGCGAAGACCCGCACCGCTGCGACATGAACTACAGCTGCGTGAAGTCCCCGGCCAACGAACTGGCCGGCCGGGCCACGGTGGCCTGGAGCTGGGACGCCGGCATCGGCTGCACCGGCACCCTGATCCACGTAATCGGCGATACCCCCACCGACATCACCCCGTTGCTGCTCACGGCGGACCACTGCACCAAGAAACCGGAGGGGACGTCCGAGGGCGACCCCGAGCGGGAGGAAGCCGGCGACACCATGGTGCTGTACTTCCTGCGCGAAGAGATCTGCGGCCAGCCGCTGGATGGCCTGTTTGCCATCGAAGGCCCGACGCTGTTTGTCGATGCCACCCCGGTGTACTGGTATTCGGATGTGGTGATCTTTGATCTGGGGGAACTGCCGCCGAGAGAGACCGAAGCCTACTTTGCGGGATTGAATCTGCTGCATCCGCCGAGGACGCAAGAAGAGGAGTTTCCGGGCAGCGGCAACGGTGTCGAGAACATCTACCTGTCCGACATCGGGTATGTCTTCGGCATTCACCACAGTGCGTTGGTGGAGAAGCAGTACAGCGATCTGGGACCAGGGTTCCTGGTGGAAGTGGAGGAATACGCAGCCAATAACAACTATTTGGAAGACCCGCCTACGTTTGCCTTGCCCGGCGCGTACAACATGTACACCGGCAAGGATCGTCCGGGCACGATGCGGGGCGGAGGCTCCGGCTCCGGGCTGTTTGATAGTGAACAGCGATTGTTGGGCACATTGGGTGCCGGAGGGCCCGAGAGTTGTGATGAGCGTGAAGATGAAAATCTGTCAGATGGAGGAACCCAACATAGTTACACCTCCATCTACACCGCCTACGAACAGGACACGCTGGCAGACCTGATCGATCCGCTAGGCACCGGCGAACGGACCTATGCGGGCATCGCTCCCGACTACCCGCCCCATGCGAGGCTGGCGGCCTCCTGCAACGGCCTGACCTGTCAATTCGACGCCCGCGGCTCCAGCGATGAGACCGGCATCAGTGCCTATGCCTGGACCTTCGGAGATGGCGCCAGCGCCGACGGTGTGTTGGTCGAGCACCGTTTTGGCGGGGCCGCTGACTATCCCGTGACATTGACCGTGACCGACAGCAGCGGGCAGCAGGAACAGGTGACGGAGACGGTCACTGCGGAACCTGTGGGTGGGTCGTCGGGGTCTGGCGCCTGGTCGCTGACCAGTCTGTTGCTGTTGATTCCTGCCGGGATGCTTCGGCGCAAATCTCAAACTCCCTACTCATAGCGCTGGCGCGGATAGGAAAAGACCAGGCAATGCCCGGTCTTTTCGTTATTGCGTGATGGTCATTGGCAACCGTTGTAATAGGCCACAGGCCCTTCGCTTTGGGAGTAGGCGCTGCACCCACTGCTGTTGCAGGCACGGACCTTGTAGTAGTACTGCGTCGGGGCGTTCTCCAAAGTCTCGAAGTAGAACGGATTCGAGCCCTGGTAGCGTACGTAATACGTGCTGCTGGTGCTGGTGCGCCGGGCCAGCTGGTAATAGTCGCTGCCGGATGATGTGCCCCAGCTGAACCGGTGCGCGCCGTTGCAGTACATGTGGGTCCAGGTGAAGTTGGATGGCGTGGACGGTGACGTCCCCCCGATTTCAGTAGCACTCGGCTCTGGAGTCCGCGGGTAAGCTAGCAGCCCTTTGGGCGAGTTGCTTGGCGTATTGAGCGGGCGTGGACCACCTTTGCTCGGTGCGCGACACCGATGACTCCAGTGGAATTCGCTAAAGCGGCGATGGTCCCTGCGATGTGTGTGCCGTGCCATGTGCTTCTGCGGCCAAAGCCTCCGTTGCTTCTTCGCCTAGCCCCTGATCTGTATCAATGCTAAAAGAGGGGGGGCGGCCTTGAGGGTTGTGGTTCGATATCAGCACACTCGGCACTTGAAGAGCCTTCGTCCTGCGGATTGGAATCTCGCCCCTTCCCGTCCTTGGCGATGGCAGGGTCGGTGATGAAGTCATAGCCTCCGAGTGTGTTGCCATTCAGATCGTTGTGCGATGTTTGCCCGCTATCGACCACCGCTACAACTACACCGCTGCCGTCGGCGATATCCCAAGCCTCTGGTCCGACATTAGTACGCGGGCGGGCGTGGGTCTGTAGCTATTTCAGCTACATGGGCGTGGTGCAGGAGATATGTAGCTGTGAACATCGATCGTGGCGCGGCCAAGGCGCTGATCGCATCCAGCGAGTGGTTTCGGGAGCTGCCGCCAGAGGTGGTGTCGCAACTCGGTCGGTTGGCCCGCCTGCGCCAGCTGGACGATGGGACACGCCTGTTTGCCCAGGGGGATGAAGCCGACGGACTGTACGGCGTGCTGCGCGGGCAGGTTCGCATCAGTAGCCAGGGCGCCGACGGCCGCGAGTTGCTGGTCAATGTCTTCGAGCCGGGCGGCTGGTTCGGCGAGATTTCCATGTTCGATGACCTGCCGCGCACGCACGATGCCGCGGCACAAGGGGCCACGGATCTGCTGTTGATACCGAAGCGGGAGTTCCGCGCACTCCTGGAGTCCGACCCCGGCCTCTATCCCCATTTCATGCGCATGCTGTGCCGCAAGCTCAGGCGCAGCTTCGGCTATATCGAAAGCGCTGCGTTTCTGCCGCTACGGGGCCGCTTGGCCTATCGCCTTGCGGAGCTGGTCGAACTGCATGGCCGGCAAGGCGAGGACGGTCGCATCGTCATCGGGCTGCACCTGCCTCAAGACGAGCTGGCGCGAATGGTTAGCGCGACGCGTCCTAGCGTGTCCCGCGAATTGAAGGCATTGGAGGCTGACGGATACATCGCGTTGGCCTATGGCCAGATCACGGTGCTGGACCTCGATGGGCTGAGTGAATTGGCGGCGGCCTGACTCCCCCGGCAAGCTCTGCCTGCTGTTCCCGGAGCCGCGAACTGTTGCCCGGCCTCTCCGCGAGTTGTAGCGTGTTGAATGAGAGGAGCACGGCAAGGAGGCTGTGATGAAAGCAATCATCGCGTCGATCATATGCGCGAGTATGTCGTTGGTTGCGTCGTTCCAGGCGATCGCTGAACTGCCCGGAGTGTCCGCCGGACCCGTTGCGCTTGGACCCGCTTTTGAGGTTGCCGCTGCAGCCCCGCAGGGCGCGGTTACAGGGGTCGCTGCTGCGGCGCTACCGGGCAACCGATTCGTGGTGGCCTGGACTGACAGAAGCGGGACCTCGCAGCAGACGGTGCGTGTTATGGCCGTTGTGCTCGACGCTGTGGGAGACGCCGTCGCGCCACCCTTTGTTGTGAGCGGCGAGGGCGGCCGATGGCCGGTGGTTGCGGCCTCACCAGACGGTGGTTTCGCGATTGGCTGGTCGCAGAGCGACAGCTTTTGGGGGAGGACGTATCGCGACGACCTGCAGCCACTCTCCGCGGCCTTTCGCATCGACAATCCTGCCGATGCCCTGACGACGCGCATCGGCACCTTTAATGACGGTCGCACCTACGACCTGGCGTTGACGGGCAATCAGTTGTTCGCGACGTGGGTGACCGATGTGGATACGGTCTGGCGCCCGTTCGCGCCCAGAACGCCCGCCAGTGAACTACGAGTGATACGCATGACGACCAGCGGCATGCCGTTGATGCCTCAAGCCCTGTCGATCGAACACCCGGCACTGACCGAGATGTACACGCCAAACATTGCAGTTGGCGACGGCCAGTTCGTCGTTACCTGGACCGTTGGCGGGCGGCTCCATGTGCTGATGCCGCCATTGCCCAATACTTCGGTGGCGCGTGCAACGGTGCGGTTTCAGCGGTTCACATTCGGGATGCAGAAGATCGGCGTCGAGAGAGTGGCTGCGTATCCGCTGGACGAAAGTCCGACGATGAGTGCCGCAATGAACCGAGGCGATCAGTTTGTGCTGGCATGGAGGGCAACTGTCAACACCCGGTTCCGCCTGACATCGCAATCCTATGAGGCTGACGGAACCGCCCGGTTGCTGCGTCAGGACATCGGCGTCAACGAAGACGGCAGCATCAGCAAGACGGCGCCCAGCGTTGACCTGGACGAGTCGGGTGCGTACGCAGTGGTCTGGGACGACCCCATCGGCGCTCCGGCGGTGTTGTTGCAGCTTTACCAGCCCGTCACAGGTTCTGACGTAATTCAAGCGGCTGGCGAGACCCTGACCGTGGAAGCGGGGGTTGAACCGGATGTGGCCATGGGTGACGGCGGATTGCTGGGTGCGTTCTGGGTCGAACTGGACGACGGTTACAAGTCGATCCGCGGCCGGTTCTTTTCCTACTGACCGGCAGGCGTTCGGTATCGTCGCCAGGGCTCAGATCGACTCGGCGAGGCGTTGCCCCCAATCAGACAAAGCCTTGAGCATCTGGAGCTTGTCGGGGTCTTCGGCGCAGTGTGTCTTGAGCAACTCGACACGGGCGTTGTAGTCGCTGAGACTGAGCCCGCCGTCCGGCGCGAATTCCAGCCGATTGCTGCGAAACTGGTTCCATTCGTCGCGTTCTGCGTCGTTCAGCGAATCCGGGTGGTAGCGGCCCCGGTAGCGGAACAGCAGATCGTGCAGACGCTTGTCGCGAAACGGTAGCTCGAGGTTGTCGAACTCCGCCGGTGCGAGACCCGGAATCCGCTCGCAGAGGCGGCGGTCCTCGTCACCGACGAAGCCGCCGTACAGGTCTTGTTCAGGGTCGCTGGGCGCATCGAACTCGGCCATTGCGAAGACCGCGACGGCCTTGTCGGCAACGTTGTCCATGGCGTCCGCGAGCTGCTTCCAGTGCCTGCGGCACTGGTCCAGATCCAGCGCTACACGCTCGGCCTGTTCTGGCTTGAGCGTGTTGACAGGCACCAGAACAGGGGCGCGATTCACATGCACGCCCTTGAGAGCGATGCGTTCGACATCATCGGGCAGATCGGTACGGGGCGTGAAGATGCGTTCGTGGACATCGACCGCCGGCAGGTCGATCAATGCGCTGGGATCGTGGCGCAGGTCGTAGCAGATGACGGCATTGCTGTTGGTCGGGTGCGGGCAGAGCGGCATGATCAGGCTCAGGCAACCCTGAGTCGCTGGAAACTTTTCCGATACATGTAGCACGGGCATGTGCCGGTCCAGGTCCAGCATGGACCGGGCGGAGGCCTTGTCGCGGTGTGACCAGACGAAATCGTAAAGGCGGGGCTGTCGCTTGCGGATCAGTCCGGCCAGCGCGATGGTCGCCCTGACATCGGAGACCGCGTCATGCGCACGCTGCTGCTCCAGCCCGTTCGCCTGCGCCAGGTGTTCCAGCTTGAAGCTGGGCTGGCCATCATCGCGCAGCGGCCATTCGACGCCGTCGGGGCGCAGCGCATAGGTGAGGCGCACCATGTCGATGAGGTCCCAGCGCCCACAACCGTTGCGCCACTCGCGGGCGTAGGGGTCGTGAAAATTGCGCCAGGCGGTATGACGGGTGACCTCATCGTCGAAGCGCAGGCTGTTATAGCCCACCCCGATCGTGCCGGGCGTGCCGAGTTCGCCGAGGACCAGGCGGATGAACTCCGGCTCGATCACGCCACGCTCTGCCGCAGCCTGCGGTGTGATGCCGGTGATCAGACAAGCTTCGGGGCTTGGGGTCTGGTCCAACGATGGCTGGCAGAACCATTCGATGGGCTCGCCGATGGGGTTGAGCTCGGTATCGGTGCGGATGGCGGCGAATTGCGCCGGTCGGTCGAACCGCGGATTGACGCCGAAGGTCTCGTAGTCGTGCCACAAAAAGCTGGTCATGGGCTCAGTTTATCGGCTGCGTGGCGGCGCATGTCCGGGTTGGGGCGATTTTTTCGTATTAGCAGTCAGAGCCATTCAAACGGGGTGTTCCCCAAGGCAGGCAAGATGCGATCGCTTCTATTCACGTTGTTCGCCGTGTTGCTTTTCAACACCGCGCAGGCTGGCGCGGTGAATATCAACAAAGCGGATGCGCCCACGATCAGCCGTGAGCTGGACGGCGTCAGCCGCCCGTTGGCACAGCGTATCGTCCAGCATCGTCGTGACCACGGGCCGTTTCGCTCCGCGCAGGATCTCTCCCGAGTGCCTTACGTGGGCGACGCGCTGATCGAACGCAACCGGGCGAATATTCTTTTCGAGTAGGGGCTTGCGAGTACGGGTTTGACGGCGCGAGCCGGGCGGAGCGTCGCTCCGGGTCAGGGCTGAACAACGGACGGAACAGTGGCTCGGTTATGCTGCCCGAATCCCCGGAGGCCGCATGTACCCACAGACGCGTTACGCACAATCCCATGGAGGCGATGTCGCCTACCAGGTCATCGGCGAAGGCCCGGTGGACCTGCTTTATTGCGGTGGCCTGCTGTCCCACCTGGAGTTGGTCTGGGATTACCCCGAGGCCGAACGTTACCTGGCGCGGCTGGCTGCATTCTCCCGGTTGATCCTGGTTGATCGGCGTGGTGTGGGGGTCGTGGAGGAACGGGTCGAGGCAGTCAATGAAGTTCGTGCCGTTGACGGGGTCACCGCCGATGCCGATGCAGGTCGTCTGGCCGAGCCCCGCCGCCGTCGTCTGCGCCACCGCTTCGTAAGTGAGCGTGCCCGAGCGCGA
>OOGU01000080.1_pt1 | contig 23861 bp, 18 predicted proteins | sample 1670261 | NCBI WGS metagenome assembly OOGU01 (sample SAMEA98137168, study PRJEB22522) | marine metagenome | biome: marine biome; feature: marine water body; material: sea ice | place: Arctic Ocean | collected 04-Sep-2015 | depth 1.3 m
GGATACGCAGCCGGTCCAGATGCCCCCCAGCCCGATCAAGCCGAGGTTACATACCGGCGACTAGCCCGGGATTCTCGCGTGCGGCCAACCGGGCGCGACGACGCAGTGCCGCAAGCAAGCCCAGCGGACCCAGCAACCAGACGCCGAGCATGCCGCCCTTGCCGGTCGCGGCTGGCGTGGGCGTCGGCGTCACGCCTGCCTCCTCGAAGCTGTAGCTCCAGATATGGCGGCCGAACGTGGACGCAAACACCCTCAGTGGGTCGCCGGGGTCCTGCACGATCTGCGTGACCACGACATTAGGCAGCGAGCCGCCCCCCAGCACGCCCCACTCGGAGCCGTCCGTGTCCGAGGAGATGAACGCGCCCAGATCGGTGCCGATCAGCAGCTGCCCGTCGTGCAGCAAGACCGTATTCACCTGCAAGTCGGGGAGGTTGCCCGAGATATCGATAAAGCTTTCCCCAGCGTCGGTGGACTTGAACACGTTACCGGTGCCCAGCCCGTCATTCGTATCCAGATACGAACCCGGTGGCACCCAGTCACGACCGGAGTAGCCGCCCAGGGTCACGTAGATGGTATTGACGTCTTCGGGGTCCTGCTCGATGGCGGTGATGTAGCGGTTCGGCAACCCGGCGGCCGTCGCGATATGCCATCCGTCGGATGAACCTGGATTCGGCGGCAGATCGCCACCGACATTGGTCGCGATGCCGTTCTGGAAGCCCAGATCCCAGCGATTGAGGATGTCGCAGACGCCGCAGAAACCGACGTAGGCCGCTTCGTCCCGCAGGTGGATGGTGGACATCTGCCTCAGCCCCCCGGTGTCGGAGGTGCCCAAGGTGAAGACCTCTGTCCAGTTGTTGGTTGTTCGGCCCTGCAGCGTCTCCACGATGTTTGAGCCGCCGGTCATCACATGCTCGGCATTGGTCTCGTTCATCGTGAAGTAATTCGCGAACATCACGTCCGCGGCACCGGAGCTGACGCTGGACAGGCTCAAACCGCCATCAAGAGTGACGTTCAGACCGCCATTCTGCGTGGTCAGATAGGCGTAGTTGCTGTCGTCAGGGTCGACCGCGGCAAAGAAGCCGTCACCACCCAGGGACTGATACATCTCGCGGGTATCACCCTCGATGTGGCCGGAACCGTTGTCCTGCAGGCCGAAGTAGACGCGACCGTCTTTCGCCACGGCGAGCCCATACGGCAGCAAGGTGTAAAAGCCCTCGTTGTGGCCTTGCGCCCAGCCGTTGTTGTTGATCTCCTCGCCCGCACCAACGCATTGGCGGAACACGCCGCCGTCGTTCCCGGCGAACAGGCACACACCGCCGTCACCGGTCGGAATCCACATACCGTCATGCTGGTCCGGATGGGTGGTGGTGTCGGTGATCAACTCGGAGTTGGTCGGACAGGCCGGCACGCCCGTCGTGAGCAGCTGGCAGGATTCACCGGCGTAGTACACGCCGACGACGTTGTAATCGTTGGGTCCGACCTGCGCCAGACCGTCCTGCCCGACCCCGGTCGTGGTCCGGGATTGCCAAACCTCCTCAAGCCCGAAGGTCAGTCGCGTGGGCACACCGCCGAGCAGGTCGGCGCGCGTCGGGTCGGGGGCAACCCACAGGTTGTACCAAGCCTGGACCCCGGGGCCATTGAACAGGGCGGCGCCCACGACGGATAACCCGGAACCGCTGGCCGGGTTGGCGGCGATCTCGATATCGTCGGCCAGACGCATCCAGCTATCACCGAAATCGGTCGATACGTACACCCCATTGATTGAGGTGGAGTTCAGACCGACCCCCGTGTTTCCGGTGCCGTCGTCCGGCACATCGATCCCCTGCACGCCGCCGTTGAACAGCACGGCGTCACCCACGATGGCGTAGACGACGTTGTGATCCTGCTCAGGTCCCGTGGCGATACCCAGCTCGGTTCGCCCGATACGTTCTTCCGTGGTGAACCCGATATTGGTCAAGCCATCGCCGGAGACATCCAGGCGCACGAACGTATCCGGATCACCGGAATCCGAACGATAAAGTCCGTTGCCCGGCGAATGGATCGTCCCATCCGGAAACACGGCTTTGCCGGCGCGGTAGCCAACCGCGGCGAGCACTTCACCGCCTGCCTCGTCAGTGATGCCCCCAGGCTCCTTGACGACCACATCGGTGACGAAATTCGCGAACTGGCAGGCGCCATAACCCACAGCGCCAGCACATTCAGCCGAGACCGGCAGGTTGACATTGGTGAAGCTGGATCCTGCGTCCAACGACTTGTAGAGACCCATCGAAGTCGCGACATACACCTCATCGGTGTTGGTTGGATCAACGGCGACCTCGAAGCCCATCGCGCCATCGGGCACGCCGGTCGATTGATTCCATGTCACGCCCAGGTCATCCGACCAGAACGCGCCCAGCCCCATGTAGGTGGAGCCGCCCATGACGTGTTCCCCGGACACGACGACCAGGCGCCCGGGCCGATCGCCCTTGGGCGCCACCCATTCCACGGCGCCGTTCACCAGCGTGGGCATGGTGTCGCCGATCGGCACCCAGAAATCTCCCAGGGTTTCGACCGAATCGGTATCGCTCATCCACAGCCCGCCGGTGCCGATCAGCGCGAACAGCCGAATGTTTTCCGGGTCGTAGGCGAAACTGTCCACGCGGCCCATGGAACTGGGAATCCCCTGCCCCGAGGTGCCGTAGCGCGGATCGCTGGTGATTAGCACCCCGGTCCCGTACTCCTCCCAGAGACCATCGGCGCCTGCGATCGCCTTGCGTTCCAGCATCGCGTTCTTGGCCTCGAGCGCGGCGCGCACGGAGCCTGGTTCCACCAGTCCAACACCCGGCGAGCGAGCCTGCATCGCCTGCTGGACTTCTGTGAACGGCTCCGGGTGCTTCTGATTCAGGCAAGCGGTATCGCCATACTGTCGCCGCAACTCGTCAATTTGGCCCTTATTCAGATCAGGACGGAATTCACGGGCGTAGGCCACCGGGTCGACGGGCGAAAACCCCGGCGCGCAGTCGGCATCCGGCGTATCTCGCCATCCCAGCATGCTGACGGCCATAGCCGCAGCAATCGCCGCGACCGGTGTCGCCACGAATATTGGTTTCATGTTGTATTCCCCAGAATGTACGTTCGAACAGAGCGAAGCAGTCGCCGCTTCCTCACGTTGGCAACACGGGATACAAACGCCATGCCATCCGAGGGCTAAAACTCCCGCGGCGGTGGCCAGCAATCCCGCAGATGAACCCGAGACGGATCGCACCCGAATCAATATCCAGCGCGTTAATCGCACTGGAAACATGGGATATTTATACCAGTTAGCCGCAAGATCGGGACAAAAGGCCCGCATCGGCGCGATCTGTGCTTATGCTGTCGCCGTTCCGGGTGGTCCGGCGGTGCCGATTGGCGTCCGCGATCCCCGACTTGGCTCAATCTAAACCGTCCACGGCCGACACTGGGGCATAGCATTTCCTGTCGGGGCCATGGACCAAGAGGACATCCATGAAAGCACCTCGCATCGCGTCGCTGGTAGCGGCAGCTGTGATGATGGCAGCAGGCCAACCGGCCGCTGCCGCAACCAAGCACGATCTTCTCGCCAAGCTGGATGCAGCGACCCAGGGTTCGCTGGTCAGCACGGCGCGACCCAATGAGCGGTATTTCGCGGTTTCGACGCCCGATCAGCGTGTTTTGATGACGCTTGATGCCGCGGGCTCGCCTTTGGATCGCGCCACCGAGTTTCTGGCCGAATACGGCGCGCTAATCGGCGTTCAGACGCCGACCGAGCAGCTGGCGCTACAGCGCGTGTTTACCGACCGAGCCGGACGCACGCATGTGCATCTGGATCAGCGCCATCAGGGCGTGCCCGTTTTTGGTGCGCGTACGGTGGTGCATCTGAGCGAGACAGGCGCGCTGGGGCTGAACGGTGTGTTCATCGAAGGGCTGGACAGTTTGGCGATGACGCCGCACAAGTCATCCACCGAGGTCGCGGCCACCGCCAAGGCGATGACGCGCAAGTTCCACCCCGGCGCCGATCCCGTGATCGAGTCGAGTCGCCTCGTCGTCTATCCGATGGGCTTGCTCAAGGGCGTGCCCGGCGAGAATCGGCTGGCCTACGAGGTGAATGTCGTCGACAGCTACCGCCGTCCGGCCGACCCGGTTCGGGAGCAGCTGTTCATTGATGCCACCACGGGTGCCGTGCTCAATCGGATCAACAATATTCAGCACACGCTGAATCGATCGATTCACACGCCCACCATCGATGTGCCTGCGGTGGTCACCGAAGGCAGTGCGCTGGCGCCGGCAGATCCGGAATTCGCGGGCGATGTCACCGGTTCGGACCGTACGCCAAATACCCCGCTCAACAACCTTTATATCTACGCGGGTGGCACCTACGACCTCTATCGCAATCTGTTTGGCCGCGAAGGCTACGACGATGGCGACACCGCTCCGGAAGATCAGATCCAGTTCAGCGTCTATCTGGTCAACGAGAACTGTCCCAACGCCTATTGGGATGGGCAGTCAACAAACTACTGCCCTGGCTTTGATGCCGACGACATCGTCAGCCACGAATGGAGCCACGGCTACACCGAATACACCCATGGACTGATCTATCAGTATCAGTCCGGCGCCCTGAATGAAGCTTATTCGGACATTTTCGGTGAAATGTACGATCTGGTGAACGGCCTGGAAGGCCCGCTGGGCGTCACCCTCACCGAAGGCGAGTACTACGAGAACCGGGGCAGCCGCTGGGTGCTCGGCGAAGATCTGAGCGAGGTTGCCGCTGCATTGCTGCTTCGGGACATGTGGGACCCGGACGGATTCCCGTCACCTTCGCCCGGCAGCGTGATCACCTCGGAGAATTACTTCTGCGGCACCTCCGATGGCGGCGGTGTGCACACCAACTCCGGCGTGCCCAACCATGCCTTCGCCATGCTGGTTGATGGCAAGAGCTTCAACGGCGTGGATATTCCCAGCATTGGCATGATCAAGGCCGCGAACATCTACTTCCGCGCCATGACGGTCTACCAGACGCCGACCACCAACTTTGCCCAGCACGCCGACGCGTTGGAGCAGTCCTGTGCGGATCTGATCGGTCAGCCGCTCACCGATGTATTCGGCGACCCGTCGGATCAGGTCATCGCCGCCGCTGATTGCGACGCCGTGGCTGCAGCGATGCTGGCAGTGGAGATGCGTCAGGATCCCACCGAGAAATGTGGCTACTTGCCGGTGCTTGCGCCCGAAGCCGAAACGCCATCCGTATGTGAGGAAGGCAGCGGCCCTGTCACCGCCTTCTCGGAAGACTGGGAGTCCGGCGCCCTGCCCGCGGGCTGGTCGATCGCCAGCAATGGCACCGGCGATTCGTGGCCGGGCACGAACTGGGAGGTCAGCGCTGACGTTCCGGAGGCTCATTCCGGTTTTGCCGCCTTCGCGCTGGATTCGCTGGACGGTACCTGTGCGGCTGGCGGTGATATCTCCGGCAACTTCACGCTGGATGCGCCGGCCGTGACGGTCGACGAAGACAACGCCTACCTGTCATTCGATCACTACGTGCAAACGGAAGCCGAGTACGACGGGGGCAACGTCATGTACAGCGTGGACGGAGCCGACTTTGCCGTGGTCCCGGCCAACGCGTTCCTGCACAAACCCGATGGCGCCGCGTTGGAAGCCGCCGCCACCAACACCAACCCCAAGGCCGGCGAGCTGGCCTGGTTTGGTTCGGACCAGGGGCTGGCGACCGGAAGCTGGGGCACGAGCATCGTCGACTTGTCGGCGCTGGCGGCTGCCGGCGATGCCGTCGTGTTCCGCTGGGATTTCGGTCAGGATGGCTGCAACGGCAACCTCGGCTGGTATGTGGACGAAGTCCAGACCTTTAGCTGCAAAGCGGGTGTGGTCGACCCGACCGACCCGACCGATCCGACGGACCCGGTTGATCCCACCGACCCTGGCGGCTCAGCCGGCGGCGTCTCGGGCGGTGGCAGTCTCGCGGTACTGGATCTGTTGACGACGCTGATGCTCGCCGGACTGCTCATCCGGGCCCGGCGTTCGCGCCGCGGCTAGTTCACCGCATCCGCAATTAGAAGGGCCGGTTTTGCCGGCCCTTCTTTTATTCAGGCGCCGGCTTCGGGTGGCTGCGGTTCCCGGTCAAAGCCGAGGCTTGTCGGCATTGCGTTGGCATCCAGGCGCATCACCGCGATCGACCTGTCACGCCAGTCCAGGCGCAGGGTGGTCTGCGAGCCAGACGGCAGCCCAAGTGCCGCGTCTACGGCAGACTCAACCGAGCCCCCACCCTGCACGTCCAGGTGTTCCAACACCCAGGGCAGGTCTTCGCCATCCAAACAGCCTGCGCCCAGATCCGTGTCCAGCACGACACTGCCATCGCTATCCAGGCAGAACTGGCGGATCTGCATGGGGGTTTGGTCCGTGTGGGCGATCAAATCGCCGCCCGGCTGCACACGAAACACCAGCGGTGTGTATGCCAGCGTCACGTAGCCTCGTTGCGGACCATTCTGAAAGAACCAGCAGCCTCGATCGTCGGCCGCATAGTTGAATCGCATCATGTCGATGAGCTTGGGTCGGTCCACACGCTCGCCTTGCAGAAACCACTGCCCTCGACGGTCCAGATGGATCCACCCGTACAGGTGCGGAACATTGGGCCATTTCGCCAGGGCACGTTGTACCCAGTCTTCCATATTGAATCTCCTTCGCTAGCCCTACCCTATGCGTATTCGCACTCCTGGGATTGATTGGGTAGGGTCGTCGCTCAATGGAATGAATGCATTTTGGCCCTTTCCGGCTACCCGCGGTGGTCTTGCGCGGTAAGCGACATGGGTCCAGGGAGCGGACATGAAACGGATTTGGCTGAGCGCGATCAGTATCGGTGCTGTGCTCTCACCCGCGATCAGTGGCGCAGACTCGTCGCTAGGTGCGGGCGTGTGGGCAAACTATCGTTACGTACTCGATGACAATCGAGATGACGAGACGTTCGGTGATGTTGCCGATGAAGCGCTCATCATCTACGCCGACGGCGCAGCGGATGAGACGGATGAGGGCTGGAGCTATTCGGCCGAGCTACGCATCGGCCCTGGCAGCTTCACCGACACCGCCAACAATTCCACCGGGGATACCTTCGCCTTGCACAAGGCCTGGGTCGGCTTTGCGCTGACCCCGGCTCACCAGCTGATTGTGGGCAAGAGCCAGGTGCCATTTGCCTGGAAAACCGTGAATTTCTGGCCCGGAGACGGGTTGCAGGCCGGCTATGGCGATCAAATGGACGTGGGAGTGAAGCTCGTATCGGCCACTCCCATCGGTTACCAACTCGCGTACTTCCATGCTGACGACTGGGGCGAAACCAGCACCGACACGGTGGACGATAACGGCCACTGGGGTTCTTCGACGACATATCGCAAAGTGCAGACCGTAGTCGGTAACGTTGATTGGCCGCTGACTGAACACCAGACCCTGTCCCTGTCCGTGCAGGCGGGTCGGCTGCAGGCGCTGGTACCGATGATGGAGCAAGCGGTCGATGGCCGGCATCATGCGCTGGCGCTTCACTATCACGGCAAGTTCGACGCGTTTTACGTCAAAGCAGAATTCATCGACACGCAGCGCGAGTTGCCGGATACCTATCTGGCCAGCGAACCAGCGTTGCCCCGCGAGATCGCCAATCAGCGTGCCGGTTTCGAGCTGGGTTACGAGCGCGGCCCGTGGTTCTGGTATCTGGACGCGCATGCCGCACTGCCCGACACGGCGGGATCGACCACAGACACCGTCTACTCGTACAGCCCGGGCGTCAGCTACGACTACGGGCCCGGCTGGATTTACGTCGAGTACCTCGGCCAAACAGGTTTTGTCGACCGAAACGGACAGGTTGGCGAAGGCGACTTCGATGCTGTCTACCTGTCCATGGATTTCTATCTCTAGCCACTCACCGGCTGACCGCGGCACCTGCCGCACGTTCTCGCCCCTGAGGCGATAGCGATCATCCCACCGCCCATCGCGACAGGAGAAATCGCAATGTCAGATGTTTCAACCTACGACACCGAGCATTCGATCGGCGAAAACAACGTGCAGTTTCTCGGACTGGACATGCACAACCCGGTGTTCTTCATCAGCGCCGTTCTGGTCGTGCTGTTCGTGATCGGGACCATCATGTTCCCCGAGCCCGCCTCCGTGGCACTCAGCGCTGCCAAGGCATTTGCCATCAACAACTTTGATTGGCTGTTCATGGTGAGCGGCAATCTCTTCGTGTTGTTCTGCCTGGCCCTGGTGATCCTTCCGGTCGGCAGAATTCGCCTGGGCGGGGCTGATGCGACACCGGAATTTTCCACGCTCTCCTGGTTTGCGATGCTGTTCGCGGCAGGCATGGGCATCGGGCTGATGTTCTGGAGCGTCGCGGAACCGCTGGCCTACTACACCGACTGGTACGGCACGCCCCTGAACGTGGAGGCCGGCACGCCCGAAGCCGTTCGTAAATCGCTGGGTGCGACGATGTACCACTGGGGCTTGCACCCCTGGGCGATCTACGCTCTGGTTGGCTTGTCGTTGGCGTTTTTCGCCTACAACCAGAACATGCCGCTGACCATCCGTTCGGCGTTTTATCCCCTGCTGGGCGAACGCTGCTGGGGCTGGCCCGGACATATCATCGACACCATGGCGGTGTTGGCGACCATCTTCGGGCTCGCTACGTCGCTGGGCCTGGGTGCCAAGCAGGCCGCGAGCGGGCTCAATTTTCTGTTCGACATCCCGGCGACGCTCAACACCCAGATTGCCATCATCACCGGCGTGACCGCCGTAGCGGTGATGTCGGTGATCCGGGGGCTTGAGGGTGGGGTCAAGCTGCTGAGCAATCTGAACATGACGCTTGCGATCATCCTGTTGGCTTTTGTCGTGGCCGTTGGCTCCGGGTTCGGCATCTTCGGTGACATTCTGACCACGGCTAGCGCTTACGCGACGAATATTGTGCCGCTGTCCAACTGGATCGGCCGAGAGGACGAATCCTGGCTACACGGATGGACCGTGTTCTATTGGGCCTGGTGGGTGTCCTGGTCACCATTCGTGGGCATGTTCATCGCGCGGGTGTCGCGTGGACGAACCGTTCGCGAGTTCGTCACCGCTGTTTTGCTGGTGCCGACGGCCGTCACGGTGCTGTGGATGGCAGCGTTCGGTGCCAACGGCTTGGAGCAGGCTGCAAACGGGACAGGCGCCCTGGCCGACGGAATCGACAAGGTGTCGCTGTCGCTATTCCATATGCTGGATCAACTGCCTTGGACGTTGGTCACATCGTGTGTCGCAATCGTGCTGGTGTTGGTGTTTTTCGTCACGTCGTCCGATTCGGGTTCCCTGGTCATCGATAGCATCACCGCAGGCGGCAAGTTGGATGCCCCCATTGCCCAGCGCGTGTTCTGGGCAGTCATGGAAGGCATGATCGCCGGCGCCTTGCTGTTTGGCGGAGGCAAGCAGGCGCTCGACGCACTGCAGGCAGGCGCCATCTCCACGGGTTTGCCGTTTGTGGTGTTGCTGTTGCTGATGTGTGTGAGCCTCTACATCGGCCTGAACCGTGAACGGCGCCAGCTCAAGGCTGCCGCCAGTCAGTAGCCGGGCGGCGGTTTATCGCGTCGGTGCCGGACATACAGCGTCTTGTGTACACGGGCGATGCGCCGGCCGCCTGAGTCGGTAATGTCGACGGTGCGCTCCGGGTGCACGGAGCGCGCCCCGTCGGCCAGTGCACTGCGAATGTCGTCCACCTGCCCTTGGCTCCACTCGAAGCTTGCGAATACTGCCCCGCGACCGGGCTTGAGGAATTCGACGCTCGCAGCCTTGTCCCATACCTCGTAGCCCGGCCCTAGCCGCCCGACGAGGAGTAGCACCCAATGTGGATCGCACATGGAGTAAAGACTGCCGCCAAACTGTGTGCCGAAGGCGTTGCGGTTGTACCAGCGCAGGTCCATGCGTACATCCATGCGCGAAAAATCCGCGGCCAGCGCCGTGACCCGGATGCCGGTTCCCCAGTACGGCGGATAGACGTTAAGAAAGGTTTTGAACAAGCGAGGATGCTTGTAGAGTCTGCTCGGCATTGAGTTGGCTGCGCTCCTGTTGTCCGTGCGTTCATGATCGACCGTCACCGCACTGTATTGGCTCGCCGCTTGCAAAGGAAACACCGTGAAGCACAGCCCGGCCCAACGCGATCAGGGGTTTGTCACGCCCGCATACGATGCGGCGGTGGACTCATTATGTACCGCCATCGCGCGGTGGCATCGCGACGGCGCCACGGTCATCGGCCTCAGCGGCGCACAGGGAACGGGCAAGTCGACTCTGGCGTCGCACCTTCTTGATGCATTGGCCGCCCGCCATGGTTTGCGCGGCTGCATTCTGAGCCTCGATGACCTCTACCTCACGCATTCCGCACGACTCGGCCTGAGCAAGCGCGTTCACCCGCTGTTCATCACCCGCGGCGTTCCGGGTACGCACGACGCGATGCTGGGACTGGCGCTGATCAAAACCCTGCTCGCAACCGACAGTGAAAGCGAAGTAGCAATCCCGCGATTCGTGAAGGCGATTGATGACCGCGCCCCGATTTCGGACTGGCACCGGGTACAGGGTCCGATCGACATCGTGTTGTTCGAAGGCTGGTGTCTTGGCGTTGGTCCAGTGGACGCCGACGAGGATGGCGCGCCCATCAACGCGCTGGAGGCATCCGAGGACGCAGAAGGCCTCTGGCGCACGTACATCGAGCGTGAGTTACTCGGCCCCTACGCTGATCTGTTCGCCCGTTTGGACCGGCTGGTTTTTCTGCAGGTGCCCGATTTCGAACAGGTTCAGCAGTGGCGCGGTCAGCAGGAGCAGGAAAACGCCCGACAGGTCGACGGCGCGCAGCCGATGTCGCCGGAGGCGCTTCAGCGCTTTATCAGCCACTACGAACGCCTGACCCGACGAGCCCTTGCGACCTTGCCGGATCGCTGTGATGCACTGATCAGGATCGCTCATGACCATAGCTTTGAGCAGGTGGACGTGCGTTCGTGACAACATCGCAGCCGCAGGCCGTTGTTTTCACCGATCTCGACGGCACCCTGCTCGGGCACCACGATTACAGCATTGCCGGCGCGCTGGCCGGTCTCTCACGTTGCGAGAAGCTGGGCATCCCGGTGGTCCCAACCACCAGCAAAACCGCGGCAGAAACCCTTGGCCTGATGGAGCGGCTGTCGCTGCGTTGGGCCTGCATTGTGGAGAACGGTAGTGCCGCGATCATTCCTGAACAGTCTCCGTGGCGTGCGGCCGCGCCGGAATCGGGCGCGCTGCGTTTCGGCGCCGAACGCGCTCAGATACTCGATGCCTTGCCGGCATTACGACAATCCACCGGTGCGCGATTTGTCGCGTTCAACGAGATGCCGATCGCGGGCATTGCCGAGTTGACCGGCCTGTCGTTGGACGACGCACAGCAGGCAGCAAACCGCGGCTACTCCGAACCCTTGCACTGGCAGGATTCGGATGCGGCGCTTGATGCCTTCGAGACAGCCGTCGAAGCCGCTGGCCTGCGCTGTCTGCGCGGCGGACGGTTTGTCCACGTGCTCGGCCCCACCGACAAGGGACTCGCCGCCAAGGCCTTGCTGGACGCGGTTGGCCTGTCGGAAGTGCCGGTGATCGCCCTGGGCGATGCTGGCAATGATGAAGCCCTGATCAACGCTGCGCATATCGGGGTCTGGGTCCGCTCGCCCCGCGGCCCGGCACCCTCGACGACAGCCCGAGTTCGAACGTTCCGGACGCAGGCCCTCGCGCCTGACGGCTGGACCGAAGGCGTCAATGCCGCCATCAATATCTGTATTGGAGACCACGGCGACGCCCCCACGGCGTTCGCGCAACCGTTATGAGTGATTTTTTCCAGAACGGCGTCATCACGACGCTGCATCAACTCCGGCAACGGCCGATTGATGAAATCGAGAGTGAACTGCTGCGGTTCTCGCAAACCCGACCGCTTTCGCTGGTGCTGCCCTGCCTGATCGACGAGCTGTCGCGACCTGCGCTGCAGACCATCGTCTCGGAGATCGCCAAGGTGCCCTATCTGAGCCAGATCGTGGTCGGTCTGGACGGTGCGGATGAGGCCGAGTACCGCGCTGCGCGTCAGTTCTTCGCGCAGCTGCCGCAGAACACGCGGGTCATCTGGAACGACGGGCCACGTCTGCAGGCACTGGACGAACGCCTGCGCTCCGAACTGCTCGCGCCCGAAGCCCGCGGTAAGGGCTGCAACGTCTGGTATTCGCTGGGCTACATTCTGACCCATGGCGAGACCTACACCGGGGCCGTGGCGCTGCATGACTGCGACATTCTCGGCTACGACCGCAACATGCTGGCCCGCCTGCTCTACCCGGTGGCGAACAACAATTTCAGCTATGAGTTCTGCAAGGGTTACTACGCGCGGGTTGGTCAGGAGCGTCTGAACGGCCGGGTGTGCCGCTTACTACTCACGCCGTTGATCCGCACGCTGCGCAAGATCTTTGGCCCGCTGGAATACCTCGACTACCTCGACAGTTTTCGCTACGCGCTGGCTGGGGAATTCTCGCTGAGGACCGGGGTGGTCTCCGATTTGCGAATTCCAACGGATTGGGGCCTGGAAATCGGGGTGCTGTCCGAGATGTACCGGAACTACTCGACCAACCGGCTATGTCAGATCGACATTGCCGATCAGTACGATCACAAGCACAAGGCGCTGTCCGCCCACGACGACAGCGGCGGGCTGGCCAAGATGTCCATCGACATCATCAAGGCCATCTATCGCAAGCTCGCGACCAATGGCGTGGTGTTCACCACCGAGAGCTTTCGTTCGATCAAGGCGACGTATTACCGGGTGGCGCTGGATTTCGTCAGCACCTACGCGGCCGACGCGCGGGTCAACGGTCTGAGTTTCGACAACCACCGGGAGGAACAAGCCGTGGAGTTATTTGCGAAGAATATCGTCAAAGCCGGTGAAATCTTTCTGAAAAATCCGATGGAGACGCCATTCATTCCGAGCTGGAGCCGGGTCCGATCGGCCATGCCGGATGTGCTGGATCAACTGTCGGACGCCATCGAAGCGGACCATCGGGACTATGGCTGACCCTTCGCCCGGGCGGCTGCGCGACCGCCTCCAGGATCACATTCGCCTGCTCTACCCCGACCAGGACACCGGGGCGCTGGTTGAGGCCTGCATCGCGGCCATGCGGCTGGACCCGGAAACGCCGACGCCGGAATCGCGCCGCAACCTGTGGAGCGAAGCCGATTCGGTGGTGATCACCTACGGCGATACGGTGACATCGCCCGACGAGCATCCGCTGGACAGCCTTGCGGCGTTCATGCGCCATCGCCTGCGCGATACGGTCTCCTCCGTCCATATCCTGCCCTTCTACCCGTGGACATCGGACGACGGCTTCGCCGTCTCCGACTATGGCGTCGTTCACCCGGAACTGGGGGATTGGGATGACATCCGGCAGATCAGCCAGGATTTCCGGGTGATGGGCGATTGCGTGATCAACCACTGCTCGGCCTCGCACCAGTGGTTCAAGAATTATCAGGCGGGTCTCGCGCCCGGCGACGGCTACTTTGTCGAGGCCGACCCGGAAAAGGACCTGAGCGCGGTTGCGCGGCCACGTACGTCCCCACTGCTGCGGCCGGTGGAAACCAAAAACGGCACCCGCCATGTCTGGTGCACCTTTGGGCACGACCAGATCGATCTGGATTTCGCCAATCCGGAATTGATGCTCGAGATCATTCGTCTGTTCCGGCACTACCTGGATCGCGGGGTGACGGCCTTCCGGCTCGACGCCGTGGGCTACGTCTGGAAGGAAGACGGCACGTCCTGTCTCAATCTGGCCGGTGCCCACGAGGTGGTTCGTCTCATTCGCACCCTGGTCGAACATGCTGCACCGGACGCCTGGATCATTACCGAGACCAATGTTCCGATCTTCGAGAACCTGGCCTATTTCGGTAATGCCAACGAAGCGCATCTGATCTACAACTTTTCGCTGCCGCCACTGCTGCTGCATGCGCTGTGCACCGGCAACAGCCGTCATTTGCGAGCCTGGATGATGAGCATGCCGCCGGCCCGCGACGGCACGACCTACTTCAATTTTCTCGCCTCGCATGACGGGATCGGCCTGCGTCCGGTCGAGGGCTTGCTGGACGACAATGAACGCGACGCCATGGTCGCGGCGATGCAGTCATTTGGCGGTCTGGTGTCCTGGCGAACGGTAGCCGGCGGCGAGCAAAAGCCCTACGAAATCAATATCGCATTGTGGGATGCCTGTCGCGGTACGGTGGACGGCGAGGATCAATGGCAGCTGGAACGCTTCATCTGCGCGCATGCCGTCATGCTGGCGCTGGAGGGGATCCCCGGCATTTATATCCATAGTCTGCTCGGCACCGGCAACGACCTTGCAAGCGTCGAGAAAACCGGGCGAAGTCGGTCGATCAACCGGGCCCGATGGGACCGGCAAACACTGGAATCAGCGCTGGACGATCCGGAGAGCTCCCACGCTCAGGCGTTTGCGAGGATGTCGCATCTGCTCGCGGTGCGGCGACTCCAGCCGGCATTTCACCCCAACGCAACCCAGTTCACCCTGCAGCTGCGCGACGGCTTGTTCGCCTTCTGGCGGCAAAGCCGCAGCCGGGATCAGTGCATCTTTTGCGTGAACAATCTCACGCCCGAGCCGCAACGATTCGCCCTCGCGGATCTGAATCTCATGCGCAACGAACAGTGGTATGACCTGATCTCGGACCAGGCCATGCCCGATGTCTGGAGCGAGCTCGAGCTGTCGCCGTACCAGTGCCTGTGGATCACCAACCGGCCGCGAGATCACTGAATCGAGCCCGTTCGGGCTGGGTCACGCTGAGCTCAACACCTGACGCAGTCCCGGTCGACCGCCGCAACCTCTGGCTGCAGGGTCGGGTGATCGATATCGAAGGCTTGGTGCAACCGGTGACGGATGGCAGCAAGGACCGCCGGCCAGTCATTCATCGTCTGCATCTCTACATGCGCCGACAAGGCGATGGTCTCCGAGGACACCGACCAGACGTGGACATGGTGCACATCGGCAATCGACGGGTGGGCGTCTTGCATGGCGGCCTGGATCTCAGCGAGATCCAGCCCGCGGGGCACGCCGGCCATGACCACGTTCAGCGCATTGAGCAACAAACGGGTCGACGATACGACGATCAAGGCGCAGACGAATAACGAGAGCAGCGGATCAATGGGCAGCCACCCGGTTGCCCAGATGATCACACCCGCCGTAACAGCAGCCAGCGAGCCCAGCAGATCACCCATGACATGCAGTAGCGCGCCCTGTGTGTTCAGGGTTTGCTCGCCGCGATGAAGTAGCCAGGCCACCAACAAGTTGATGCCAAGACCCAGCGAGCCGACAAGAATCACGGCCGACGCATCCACGTCCACTGGATTGCCCAGGCGCCGCAATGCTGACCAGGCCACCAGGACAACAACCGCATACATGAACAGGACATTGATCAGCGCACCGACCAGCTCGGCACGCTTCCAGCCATAACTCAGCCGCCGCGTGGGTCCCAGCGCCGACAGCCGCGCCGCCACCGCGCCGATGCCGAGCGCAGCGGCATCGGTGAGCATGTGACCGGCGTCGCCCAGCAGTGCAAGCGAGCCCGCCCACCAGCCGGCCACGGCCTCCACAGCGGCGAAGCCCAGCGTGAGCGCAAGTGCCAACCACAGTGTGCGGCCTGCGCCATGCGATCCGTGATCATGGTGATGGTTCGGGTGATCGTGGCTCATGATTCTGTTATGCCGATCCAGCCGCCAGCACTCAAGCCGGGCCTGCGAACATGTTCAGGCGACGCCGCCTGCGCAAGGGTTGTTTGGCTGCTGCAAATCGGCGTCGCCAGCGCAGCAATGTTCTGTCAGAAATCGCATCAATTCATGCATGGCGCGAAATTCCGGCGCGTAGAACACATGCCGCCCCGACTTGCGGCGCGTGACCAGACCGACCTGGCGCAGGGTTTTGAGATGGAACGACAGCGTTGGCTGGCTCAGTCCGATCTCCGGGATCAGCTCCCCGACACACAACCCGTCGGGCGCGTGACGTACCAGGTGACGATAGATGCTCAATCGCGCGGGCTCGGCCAGGGCGGCTAGCTGAGCCGAGGCTTCCTGCAACCGGGTTGTATCGGGCACGGCGTCGGTCATGAATCATCTGTGGTTGAAAGCCACTGATCAGACCCATCGTCCAGGCAAAGCCGGTTTTACTCGAGAGGCGCTGGCAGCGTGTAGACCGAAGCGTATCGCATAGCGTGTTTACAAAGAAATGACCACAAATGCACTGCACCAGCATTTCTCTGTAATTCCATCGGTCAAGTCTCAACAGTTCAGATAGATAGACGCTTCCTGGCGACTCGATGGTTTAGTTTTCGACCGTCTCTTCCATCAGCAGCGTTTCGTAAAAATTGATCATTCGAAGATATTCGGGCACCGCGATTCGCTCGTTAATGCCGTGGATTCGCTCTGCAACATCTGCCGTGTACTCGAAGGGCGCGAAGTAATAGGCATTGTCGCGCACGGCCGCGTAATGGCGATTGTCGGTGGTGGCGAGAATAATCCCGCTGGCCACCACCGCTTCGGGAAAGCTGCGGTGAATGGCCGCCCGAATTCTCATGAAAGCCGCGGACGAAGCATCGGATAGTGGCGGCGGATTGCTACCAAAGACGTCGATGGGCTCGATGGTCACAGCGGGGTCATCGATCAGTCCACGGACCGCGTCGGTGACCGATTCAATGGTCTGCCCCGGCAGAATGCGGAAGTTGACGGTGGCGCTGGCCGTCGATGGCAGCACGTTGTCCTTGACCCCCGCGCGCAGCATGGTTGGCGCGGTCGTGGTTCGGATGAGTGCGTTCGTCGTCCGGCTCGACGCCAGACTGTCCAGCAGCAGGGGTTCGAACAGCCAGCGATTGGCGATGAAAAACCGATTCAGCCACCCCATATGCGGCGCCAACTGGTCAAGCATCGTACCCACCGGCTCGATCAACTGCGCGGGCAACGGCTGCGTGTCCAGACGTGCAAGGCCGCGTGCGAGGCGCCCAATGGCGCTGTTCCGTGAGGGTGTCGAGCTGTGCCCGCCATCGCCCTTCGCCGTGAGCTGCAGCGATACATAACCCTTCTCCCCGACCATCACCGTCGCGACCGGAACATCGACTCCACCGATCAGGCCGCGCGTGATGGCGCCACCCTCGTCCAGGGTGAAGGCCGCCCGAACACCCCGGTCTTTCAGCAGCGCGGCGATTTGCAACGCACCCCGTGTGCCGCCGGTTTCCTCGTCATGTCCGAAGGCGAAATAGATGGTTTGCGGTGGCGTGAAGCCACGGCCGAGCAACCGCTCGATTGCCTCAAGCTGCGCCCAGACACTCGCCTTGTCATCCAGGCTGCCCCGGCCCCAGATGTAACCGTCCGCCGCCCGGCCGGAAAACGGCGGGTGCGTCCAGTCCTTGTCGGTGCCAGTCTCGACGGGAACCACATCCAGGTGGCCCAGCAGGATGATGGGAGCGCCGGCGCTCTCCTGCCCGGTCCAGGTCAGCAGCAGGCTGTGGCCGGAGACGATCTCTACCGTCAGCTCTTCGAACACGCGCGGAAAATGACTGCGCATCAGCGCATGCAATCGCTGAAAGTGCTCGGCCGCGCCCCCCTCGGAATCCAGTGACACGGTGGGTATGCGCACGGCTTCGGCAAGATGTCGAACCGCGGCGGTGTCGATTTCCGGAGGCGGCGGCGCCGTCCCGGGATGGTAGTCCGCGCGTAGCTGGATGGTCTTTATGACCATGACCAGCAGACCGACGGCCACGAACGCTGCGACCCACGTCAGGCCGCGCACGATGATCCTTCTTCCCCGCATGACTTCTCCCTTACGGAAACACCGATCTACTCACATCACCAAGACCGGGCCGGTTTTCGTGCAAGCCCAGGCCGAATGAGTGGCTTCAGTATTTCCTTCGCTTGGCGACGGCAGAAGTGTAGGCCGGAATCGGCTCAGAGTTCGCCGGCCGCACTGGGACGCGCTGCCGTCACCCGCGCCGAAGCCTTTGGATCATGGGCGGCTTCCAGCGCGTCAATCGCTTCGCCCACCTCGCGCTGGAACTGGGCGAACTGCGCTTCATCAAGCTCGGCAGGCACAAAAATCGGCGCACCGTAGTGCACATCGATACGCGTGAACGGTTTCGGCAAGCGGAACCGGTCCCAGCTCCGGAAAGACCAGTAACGACGCGCAAGCGGCAGATACGGGATGATCGGCAGGCCGGTCTGGCGCGCCATTTCGATAATTCCGGGCTTGCAGACATGGGCCGGCCCACGAGGGCCATCGACCGTGAGCGCACCCGGCAAGCCGCTCTGGAGTTGGCCGATCATGTCGCCTTTGGCGGCCCGCCCGCCCTTGTCTCGGTTCCCGCTGCGCGAACTGCCGCGCGCCACCGAATGCCCGAGCCCTTCACAAAGCCGGGTGACCGGATCGCCGTCGCGGGATTTGGACACGATCACAACATGCTTGCGTCCGGTCTGCGCGAGGATTCCGGCAAACAGGTTCTGATGCCAGATCGCCAGCAGATAGACCGGGCAATCGGCGGGGCCGCGCAAGCCGCGCTCGCCATCAAAGCGGAAGCGGTAAGTGACGTAAAAAAGGCGAAGCAGGGCGTGGAGCAGCCAGCCCGCAATCGAGTTGAGCATTGTGATCGTCCCCGCCGCGATCACGATGCCTAGGTCCAATGCATCGAGCCGGGCATGCGCCGGATACGGCGCGTGGTTGAGTCATCAGCAAGCGCCCTTGCCTGCTGGAGCGGCACCGAGATTACAAGGGATGGCTGCTCACGGCGACCCTGATCCGCCGGCCGGCCTGCTCCGGCGGATCAATGCAGCGGCTACCGGTTAGGCCGGCTTGCGGTAGTGGAGAATGCCCCAGTCCAGCGCGCCCTGGTTGCCGGCGGTCACCCAGTGTTCCAGTCCGGCCGTCATCCGGTCGATGTAGGCCGGACTGACGAGTTCACTCAACTCGCTCTTTCGAGCGCTGAGTTCACGGTGCACGCTGCCATAGTGCTTGACGATGGCGTCGGGCATTCGCTCCAGGGCAACGGTTTCCCAGCCCAGCTCGCGGGCGTAACGCTCGTACTTCTCGACCGACCCCATCGAGGGCAGGTGAATCCGTGCGAGAACCGGTGCGAGCACGTTGGCATCCACGTCGGACTGCTGCATGGGGTCGGTAAAGATGAAATGGCCGCCGCGGCGCAGCACCCGGTCCACCTCGCGGAACACCTGGTCACGTCGAGCACTGTGCAGGATCGAGTCCTGACACCAGACCACATCATAGGACTCATCGGTAAACGGCAGCTCCTCGAAGCTACCGTCGATGACATCGATCTTGTCGTCCAGCCCCTGCTCCACATTCATCTCACGCGCCCGCCGGTTCTGCACCGGACTCAGGTTCAGCGCGGTGACATGGCAGCCGACCTCGCGTGCGATCACGCGGGCCGAGCCGCCGTATCCGGAGCCGATGTCCAGCAGCCGGCTGGATGGCGTCAGGTCCAGCGCATCCACCATGCAACGAACCGTGCGGTGGCTGGCATCGCGAATCGGTTCTCCATCGGACAGATAGATTCCGACGTGGATGTCCTCGCCGCCCCAGACGTGGAAGTAGAAATTGTCAGCGTCGGGGCTGTCGTAGTAGTCGCGGGTGGTGTCCACGACGGCTTGATCGTTAGCGCTCATCGTCGTCCTCAGGATTCGTCGGGATGCAGTTTTTCGGCGATATGGACGTAGAAGTCCGGATCGTTCTGACGATAGGTCTCCTGGAAATCCGCTGCGGTGGTCACATTCTGGAAACCGACCTCGTGCATCAGGCGTGTGACGTAGTCCTTGCGCAGGGGGAACATGTTGAGGTGGTACTCGGACCCGTCCGGAAAGTTGTAGCGGAATCGGGCGAGGCCCTCGTCGCAGTGTTCCGGCTCGGCGCGAACGTTGTCGCCGCAGTAGTAGAACTGGTGCTTGGACTTGAAGCCGTCGTCCAAAATCATGTCGTAGTTGCGCTGATCGAGCATCAGCACACCATCGTGACGAAGTGCGGCGTAGAACTCGGCCAAAGCCTTGCGGCGGTCGCGTTCCGAGAACAGGTGGGTGAACGAATTGCCCAGACAGATCACCGCGTCGAACTTGCCGTGTACGTCGCGATTCAGCCAGCGCCAGTCGGCCAGTACGGTGCGCAGCACGTGGCCGCGTCGGCGACCATTTTCGAAGGCCATGGCCAACATCTCGGCGCTGCCGTCCGCAGACACCACTTCGAAACCGGCCTCACGCAACCGGACGGAGTGAAACCCGGTGCCGGTGGCAACATCGAGTACCTTCTTGGCGCCGCGGGCGCGCAGCGCCTCGATGAAGAACTCGCCTTCGCTTTCGGCGCGGGCGTCCCAATCGATTAGCTCGTCCCATTTCTCGACGAAGCTTTGAACGTACTCGGTTTGATACTTGTCGGTTTGTCGCACCTGAAGGGGATCATCCCCGTAGTTCTGTTCCGTCGGTGCAACGGTCGTTTCCTCGTTGACATCGGTCATGCCTCAGACTCCTTGGCGTACCTGATTGGCCAGACGCTGGACCAGATGGCGGTGACTCGGGCGTCTGGCGCAGGATGTAACCGAGTCACGCATGACAACCGCTGATTACGCGGTCGATTGACAGAGCTTTCGCTCAGGTGCGGCGAGTCCGGGCAACAAGCCGGACTGGCGACGTCCCCGGTCGCTCACAAGGACTGCACACGGTGGTTCGGGCAGGATGCAGCGTGGGCCGCTTTCACTGCCTCGCGTTACCCTAACGCATACTCGGATGAGTTTCAGAGCACGGTGGCGATGCACAGGCTCACCGCGCTCGCGCTATCACAAGGACCGTGAAATGCAACGCAATCAGTGCAAAACCAACGGCGTCGAGATCTCGTACCTCGATTCCGCACCCGACGACGCCGCCCGTCCTGCAGTGCTATTACTCCACGGATTTCCTGACTCGGCGGAGATGTGGACCGCGCAGATCATCGCCCTGCACGCCGCCGGTTACCGTGTGCTGGCGCCGGATGCGCGAGGCTACGGTCAGTCGCAACTGACGACTCGCGTCGAGGACTCGGCGCTCGAACAGATCGTTGCCGATCTCTGCGGTCTGCTCGACGCGCTGGACATCGAATCGGCCCACGTCGCCGGGCACGACTGGGGGGCGGTGTTCGCCTGGGGCATGGCGGCGCAGCAGCCCAAGCGCGTCCGCCGTCTGGTGGCCCTGTCCGTCGGTCACCCGCTCGCGTACACGCAGGCCGGCATCGAGCAAAAGCTACGCGCCTGGTACGCCGTCGGCTTCCTCGTGCCCGGGCTGGCGGAGCGCCTGTTACCGGTCGGTAACTGGCGCTTGCTGCGCTCCGGTTTCACCGGGCACCCCACCCCGGATGCGGTCCGGGATCAGATGGCACGGCCTGGCCGCCTCACCGCTGCGCTGAATGTCTACCGTGCCAACGCTCCACTGTTGATGCGCCATGGCCTGCCGTCCGTCCAGGCTGACACGCTTGGCATCTACAGCACGGGTGACGCCTTTCTCACGGCCCGTCAGATGCGTGATTCGCATCGGTTTGTCCGGGGACAATGGCGTTATGAACAGCTACCCGGGGGCCATTGGATGCCGCTGTCGCAGCCGGACCGCATCAGTGAGCTTCTGCTGGAGCACTTCAGCGCCTGAGGCGTGCGGCCCGATTCGGTGACATTGCCGACTGCAACAAGGCTGTCATAAGCCTCGGTCAGCCTGTAGCCTGTTTTAGTCAAGGTTGAACCTCGACTTGGCCGTTATGCAAGCAGCCTTCCGTCGCAGTCTTCGGGTCCACGCGAAGATGCTGCGCTCCGCGTTGGCACCCGATCCTGCCGCTCCACGCGGCCCTGCCCGCCTTGCCCGTCTGGCAGCGTTGATGCCGCCTTATCTGGCCGTGCAAACCATGCACTGGGCGGGTTTTGCGCTCGATGAGCTGCTGTATGCCGGCTACCGGGGCGTCCGCGTCGACCAGCCGCTGTTCGTGCTCGGCATCCCCCGCAGCGGAACGACGTTCGTGCATCGAACGCTGGCCGCAGACCCCGCATTCACCACCTTGAGCACCTGGGAAGCGGTGCTCGCGCCGTCGATTACCGAACGTCGTGTCTGGCTAGCGCTGGCCCAGGTGGATGACCGGCTCGGACGCCCCGCATCACGACTGCTCAACCGCTTCGTCCGGCGGCTTGCTGGCGATTTTGATGACATCCATGGCGTCGATCTCACGGCGGCTGAAGAAGACTATCTGGCGCTGATACCGGCGGCCGGCTGCTTTCTGCTGGCCCTGGGATTCCCCGCCTCGAAGGATCTGTGGGGGCTGGCGACGTTCGACGAAACCCTGGACGACGCCGACCGCAGCATCCTGCTCGATTTCTACCATGCGCTATTGCAAAAGCACCTCTACGTCCATGGTCCCGGCAGGCGCATCCTGTCCAAGAACGCCGCGTTCGCGAGCTGGGCGCCGGCATTGGCTGCCCGCTACCCGGAGGCGCGCTTCCTGGTTTGCGTCCGTGATCCGGTGCGCGCGATCAGCTCGCAGCTCTCGTCCATCACTGCGGCTCGGGCCGTGTTCGCCAGTGATCCGGCTGGAACCGCATTTCCGCCGCGTTTTCAAGCCATCTACCGCAGCGGCCTGCGCGCACTAAGGCAGGCGATACAAACGGAACCGGCGCGATTTGCGGCCGTGGACATGACCGAACTGCAGCGGCGGCCCGGCGCCACGCTGCGCAAGGCCTTGCGGCATGTCGGGGAGACCGTCTCCACGCAGCTGTCGCAGGCTTTGACCGGCGCCGATCGCCAAGCGGCGGACTATCGCAGCGCACATGCCCACCAGATCGACCATTTCAAGCTCGACAGACAGGCAATTCGCCGCGAGATGCAAGACGACTATGACGCAATTCGCGCCTCGGCCGAGGCGCGTTGGCAAGAGGTGTCCTGATGATGGCCAAGCAAGCGACCGCAACCGATTTATTGCAGTCTTCTCCTGATCGTTCGCACCCGGCGCAGCGCCTGCGGGTCGCGTTCTTCTCGGATTCGGTGGCCGAGCGCAATGGCGCGGGCACCTACTACCACGATCTGCTGCCGCAGCTGGGCGAGGTGACGTCCGGGGTGCGGATGTTCCAGCCATCCGACAAGTTTCGCGTCACTCGCCTCACCGTGCCGATGCCCGGTGACCCAACCCAGCGTCTGCTCACGCCCAACGTACCGCGGCTCTGGAAGGCCTTCCGTCACTTCCGCCCCGATGTCGTCGTCTCGATCACGCCGGGACCATTCGGCCTGCTCGGCCATGCGCTGGCGAAGCGACATGGTTGCGGGCAGCTGGTCGGCTTTCACACCCAGTTCGAAGAACTCTCTCGCCTGTACTGGAACCCGGTTTCGCGGCGCGTGGCAAACGGCTATCTCACGGCGGCCAATCGCGTCATCTGCCGCAGCGCCCACGCCACCTTGGTCAACAACCGCGGGCTGATTCCGACGGTGCGACGACTGGGCGCGGATCAGGCCGCGGTGGTCGGTACGCCGTTGCCCGTGGAATTCATGCGCGCGCCCGTCGTCCCACTGCGGGCGCAGCTCAATCAGGTGTTGTTCGCCGGGCGCCTGGCGCTGGAGCTTGCGACGCAGTGGCCCATCGCCGGCAATCGCGAACCGGACATCGGGGCAGGCCCGCGCCGCGTCGATCACCGCGGCGAGGTTTTTTTCGGGCGCCAGGCGCCAGATCTGCTCAACCACTGTTTCCATCGCCGGCTGCAGCGGCCTGAGCCCCAGGCCCCCATGATCGTATCCGACTTCCTGTTGCGGGTGTACCGCTGGGACACGT
>OOGU01000083.1_pt1 | contig 23024 bp, 22 predicted proteins | sample 1670261 | NCBI WGS metagenome assembly OOGU01 (sample SAMEA98137168, study PRJEB22522) | marine metagenome | biome: marine biome; feature: marine water body; material: sea ice | place: Arctic Ocean | collected 04-Sep-2015 | depth 1.3 m
GGTGGATAGGGTGGGAGGGGTCGATGGGGGAGGATGCGTGAGTGGTGGCGCGAGGCGCGTGCGTGAAGGGGAGAGTACGCTTGGACACCGCGCGGCGCCTTGGGCTCGCGATCCATCAGAGCGGCACCGGCATGGAAGTCCATTTGCCGTATCGCGATGCGCTGATAGGCAACATCATGTTGCCGGCCCTGCATGGCGGCGCTATCGGCGGGTTGATTGAGATTACGGCGCGCGTCGCCGCGCAAAGCCGCGATGCACAGGCTCGCCGCCCCCGCATCCTCGACTGCAACGTGGACTATCTGCGTTCCGCGCGGGCGCGGCCCACCTACGCCGCCGCCGAAATCTTCCGCCAGGGCCGGCGTACGGCGCTGGTCCATGTCAGCTGCTGGCAGGACCGGGCCAGCACACCCGTCGCCCATGGGCGCGTGCAGCTGCTGTTCGAGACCGCCCCCGGCGGTAAAATCAGGGAAGAACAATGACGTCTGATAGCAACACGCCGGTGCTGGTCGGCGCCAGCCAGATCACCGCGCGCGAACCCGATGACCAGCGCACACCGATCGGTCTGATCGCCGAGGCCGCCCGGGCCGCGGCGGCGGACTGCGGCATCGACGGCGTCTTGCGTCATATCCAGTCGTTGACCTGTCTCAACATCCTGGCGCCGGCCTATCCCGACGCGCCGGCCAGTCTGGCCCAAACGCTGGGTATCGACCCCGGCGAACGCTTCTACACGCCCATCGGCGGCAATATGGGCCAATGGCTGGTCGGTTACTATGCCGACCGCATCGCCGCCGACGAACTCGATTGCGCGCTGATCGCGGGTGGCGAAGCGCTGGCCACGCAGATGCGCGACAAGGGGGCGGGCCTGTCCGGGGTGATCGACACCGAAGCCGGCGAGGGTCCCCGGCTGCTCGGCGACGACCGTGAACCGACCAACCCCGCCGAACAACGGCACGGGCTTAATTTGCCCGTGCAGATCTACCCACTGTTCGAGCAGGCCTTGCGCGGCCAGTACGGGCGCGACCCGGCCGCGCACCGGCAGGCGCTGGGCGAGTTGTATGCCGGTTTCAACGCCGTCGCCATGAACAACCCAAAGGCCTGGCGCCGCGAGCCCTTGTCCGCAGCTGATATTGCCGAGCGTACGCCGGAAAACCGCATGGTTGGCGCGCCTTACACCAAGCGCATGAACGCCATCATCGCGGTGGACCAAGCGGCCGCGCTGGTGATGATGTCGGCCGCCAAGGCTCGAGCTCTGGGGATCGACCCGAGGCGTTGGGTGTATCCCATGGCCGCGGCGGATGCCAGCGATCGCTGGTTCGTTTCCGAACGGGCGGAGCTGTCCCGCTGCCCGGCGATCGCCGCTTGCGGCCGGCGCCTGTTCGAGGCTACTGGGCTGGCCGTAGATGACATCGATTATCTCGATCTGTATAGCTGCTTTCCCAGCGCAGTGCAGATGGCGCGCAACGCCCTGAGCATCGCCGAAGATGATCCCCGGCCGCTCACCGTCACGGGCGGTCTCGCGTACCACGGTGGGCCCGGCAGCAACTATTGCACCCACGCCATCGCTGAAACCATGGCCCGTATCCGCGCCGAACCCGACGCTCTCGCACTGGTCAGTGGCGTGGGGTGGTACATGAGCAAGCATTCGCTGGGGCTGTACGGGTCGCGGCCACCGGCCGGCGGCTGGCGGCGGGGCGACGCGGCGGCCGTGCAGGCGGAAATCGACGCCGGCCCCGGTGTAGAGGTTGCGGCGCAGCCGGAAGGTGCCGGGCGCATCGAAACCTATACCGTCATGCACGACCGTGACGACCGGCCGGCCCAGGGCATTGTCCTGGGCCGCCTGGACGATGGCCGCCGATTCATCGCCAACACCCCTGCCGACCCGGACCTGCTCAATGCCATGACCGACGACGAGTTTCTCAACCGCGCCGGCCACGTGCGCAGCGACGGTCAACGCAACCTGTTCACCCCGAAAGGGTGAGACGAGGAGGATCGACAATGAGTGCAGCACCCGAAATTGAATTCGACCAGGCCAGCGTGGCCCAGCGCATGCGTGACACCCGCGAGGCCACCCGCGGCGTGAGCGAGGGCTTTAGCCGGGCATACATGCGCGAGTGCATCGATAACCACCGCTTCCCGCAGGAGGCCTGGGAAGCTCTGGGCGAGTACGGGCTGCTCGGCATCACCATACCGGAGGAATTGGGCGGTTCAGGCGGCGGCCAGGTGGAACTGGTTGCGCTGATGGAAACCCTGGCCGAGGCCGGACTGGTGCTGCCCATGCTGCTCCTGACGGGCTTCGCGCGCGTACCGATCATCCGCCAGGGCACGCCCTCGCAGATCGAGCGCTTCGTCAAACCGACCATCAGTGGCGCAGAAAAGCTGTGCTTCGCCATTACCGAGCCGGATGCCGGCACCAACAGTTTCGCGATGTCCTCTTTGGCGGCACAGGATGGCGACGGCTACCGGCTGACCGGCCGCAAGGTGTTTATCTCCGGCGCGGCAGACGCCGACCGCATGCTGGTGGTCGCCCGCACGCAAAAGGCGGGCGAGGTCGAGCGCCGCACCGAGGGCATGTCACTGTTCGTTGTGGATACCGACGCGCCCGGCGTCGAACTGCAACCCCTGAATATCGACGTCGGCTGGCCGGAGCGGCAGTACCTGGTGTTCTTCGATGAGGTCAAACTTGAAGCGGACCGCCTGATCGGCCAGCCGGGACAGGGCCTGGCCGGCATGTTCGAGGCCCTGAACTCGGAACGCCTGCTGGTGACCGCCATGTCCGTGGGCCTGGGCAACTACGCGCTGAAAAAGGCCGTGGCCTACGCCAACGAGCGCAAACCCTTCGGCGTACCCATCGGCAGCTACCAGGCCCTGCAGCATCGGCTGGCCGAGGCCAAGGCCGAGCTGGAAGCCGCGCGGCTGATGATGATTCAGGCCGCCGCGACCTTCGATGCGGGCGGCAATGCCGGCGCCCATGCCAACATGGCCAAGTTGCTGGGTTCGCGCGCCGCGGTCAAGGCCGTCGAGGCCGCGCTGCAAACCCACGGCGGCTACGGTTTCGACCGGGACTACGACATCATCACGCTATGGCCGTCGGCGCGACTGATGGAGATCGCGCCCATTAACAACGAAATGCTGCTCAACTACATCGGCGAACATGTCCTTGGCCTGCCCAAATCCTACTGAGACGCCCCGCGTGATCGAGCGCGACGGGTTCACGGCCCCAGACGGCCAGGATATCGCCCTGTGGCGCTGGCCGCATACGCCAGGTCGTCCCACCCTGCACTGGGCGCATGCGACGGGTTTCCATGGCCGCCTGTACCAGCCGCTGCTCGACAAGTTGGCGCACGATTGCAATGTGCTGGCCTGGGACATGCGCGGCCACGGCGCCAGCGCCGGGGCGGCGGACATGGGGACATTCCGCGGCTGGGAAACCTACTACCAGGACCTCACCGCCTGGCTGCAGAGCCTGGATGAGCCGGTCTGGCTAGCCGGCCATTCCATCGGCGCCACAACCAGCGTCATGGCCGCCGCCCGACGGCCGGAGAAAGTGCTGGGCCTGATTCTGGCGGAACCCGTAATCATGGATCGCTGGCAGGGCTGGCAGTTATGGTTGGCGAAGTTGCTTCGCCAGTCGTACCGCTTCTCCCTCGCCGCCGGCGCGGCACGCCGGCGCCGGGAGTTCGACTCGCATGCCGCAGCCCTTGACAACTTCCGTGGCCGCGGTGGCTTCAAGACCTGGCCCGAGGCCTGGCTTGAAGCCTATGTCCAGCATGGCCTCGTACAGAGTGGTAATCGCGTTCGCCTGGCCTGCGCGCCCGAGTGGGAGAGCACTACCTTCGTCCATACCGAACACAACCCCTGGCCCGGCGTCCGTCGGCTGCGGTGTCCTGTGATTGCGCTGGCTGCGGATCGCGCATCAACCTTCTCGCCCACGGCGCGCCAACGCCTGCGCGCCATGCTACCTATGGCTCAGGTGAACGCCCTCGCCGGAACGACCCATTTCCTGCCCATGGAGCGACCGGGCGCGGTACGCGATGCCGTACTGCAGACGATCTCGCCCAAATACAGCCGAATGTCACCATAGCTATGGGCTGTGTACCCCGCCAGCCCTGTGGGCGCCCGAGTTGGGCGGGCATGGAGACCGCCACGCACTGGTCAGGGCATCACGGTCGTGCCCGGCAGTCAGGTGATCGGAGAGGCGAAGTGATGCTCCAAAATGTGTGCGAGCGACTGAGATACGGCCGAACTTGGAGCCAGAATGATTCAGGACTTCTTAAACCTGCCGCCACTCCAAGCCTTAGAAATCGATGACTGGAGTTCCCAGGATTTCATGGACACTTCGACGAAGGCGATACAATCGCCTCGCGAAGGATATGAATCGAATGGGCCGAGGGTATAGCTTCGATGTGATACGGGCGCGGTTGGTGTAGGACGAGAAGGCACGCCGGCCGAATCGTAAGACCCTACGACAACGCATCCGGTCGACTTCTTCGCCATCGGATGCCGCTGCGACCGATTACCTGACATTCACCCGGGCTGCTGCTTCGACGACGACTGAAAGCCGGACAATCAACTATGGTCCCCATATTCCTAGGCTCTGTGGGCTTCTGGGAGCGGGTTACTTCGAATAGGCGTTCTGAGAACCCACATCCTCTGAATCTGCCGTGACTTGGCATAAACCACGAAAATCCACATGCGTGAGAAGGAACGAGCTCCAGCGCTGCTTACCCCGTCCACAGTAGATTCCGGATACCCCGTTTTTTGCGTGGGTGCCGTGCGGCCCGCCGTCGTAAAGCCGCCAGCGTATGGCGCTGGCTATTGATCTGTTTCCGGTACTTCGACGCCAATCTGGGGCAGCCCTTGACCCGTGGGCGCCGACACCGGACCTGGTTGCGGCGTGGGCTGATCACGGTAGCGAGCCCCGCCGACCGTCGCGGTGCCGTGACCGCTGCGCAGCCCCGGATACTGGAAACTCTGGTCGAGCTGTTCAAGCGCTTCGGCCAAATCCTCGGCCTCGGTGGTGACGACATCCTGGGGGGCCGCATTGACCCGATGCGCCAGCAATACGAGCGCGGAGACCCGGATAATCTGACGCGGCAATTGAGAGCGATGCATGTTGGTACTCCTGCGTAGATGAAGAAAAAAGACGATCAGGGCTGGCTGTTCAAGCCTTCGCCATCAGGGGGGGTGGATATCCACGTGTCGCTGTCTGGTCCCTGATCCATGGGCAGGTTGACGACAAAGGGCGGCGTGAAACGATCCAGTGCATTCAGGCCGCTGTCGTTGGGGTCAGGCACCCATTGCGCCGCCTGCAGGCTGGCGTTCGTCTCGCAATAAAGCTCCCCGGCCAATGGCTGCAGGATGGCGTCGAGCAATCCGCCGACCAGTCCGTCCAGCAGCCCCAGGTCATCCAGCACGTTGGTCAGCAGCGTGTAGACGACTGCGTTGACCAGGTTGCCATCGTCCCGCAGGCGTGTTCCCGACGGGCAACACACCTCGCCGACATCGACCGTGGGCACCGCGCCGAGCAGCACCGCATTCAACGCCGCCGTCGTGGTCGTCAACAACGCATCTATGGGACCGAGATAGCGGGTCAGTATGTCGCCCTGGTCGTCGTAGCCCGAGGGGCAGCTGCAAACCCCGCCGAGGTCGGCGAGACAGGATGTTTCCGGCTCACCGGGCTGGCCGAGCTGAAAGGCTTCGCAAGGTGAGCCCGACACCACGCGCTGCGACAGGTAGCGCGACCGGATCTCGGACACCTCAACCGGACAGAACTGGTCGGTACTCCGATACAAGTCACCGCGGAGCCCGCCCTGCGATGCTCCGATCCCGTAGGTCGGTGAATTCTGCACGCCATACAGGTAACTCACGGCACCGGTTCCGGCGATGCCGTCGTAACCGATGCTGTCGGTGTCCTCATCGCTGGCGAGCTTCATGCACGGCGTGCCGGTGCAGTTCTCGCCGGAGTAGTACACCGGTTCCCGTGTGGTGAATCGGTCGTCGCGAACGCCAATCAATGCCCGGTAGTTGCGATGATCGGGGTCCGGCGCAGCAGGCGGCACCGTACGGTCGATGTAGCTCACCAGAGGGGCTTCGTGTTCGTCAAAACCCAGTGCCTCACCGAGCACCCGGCCGCTGTCATCAATGACGAGCACGGCCTGCGACCGCTGCTGGGCGATGCGCTTGACCAGGGCGTCGCGAATCGCGATGACCCCGACAATGGAACCGATGACCAGAATGGTCGCGATCAGCAAGAGCTCGACCGTGATGATGAATCCGCCCTGGCGGCGCTTGGCGGCGCGAGCGCGCGTGTGAGTCTGTGTCATCTGCATCAGAACCTTGATCGTGCCTAGAACAGTTCGCCGATCATGCCGAGTACATCCATTAGCTGGATAGCTGCGGGAAACATGACCAACACCAGAAACATGGGGAAGCACACGAGCACCATGGGCAGCATCAACTCCATCGACTTGCGCTGGGTCAGTTCGGTGACCTGCTGCGCCTGCTCATGGCCCAGCAAGCGGGCCTGGGCATCCAGGGTGTCCGCGATCGGGGCACCCGCCTCATGGCCGACACGAAGCACGGCGGCAAGACGTTCCGTGGCGGGCACGCCCGTGCGTGCGGCCAGATGCGAAAAGGCGACGTTGCGGTCACGGCCGGCATTGATCTCGCGGCTGATCAGCTCCATCTCCTGGCCCAGCGGGTCCTGCGAATCCGGTCGCAACCGGGCAACCTGGCTCAATGCCTGTGTCAATGGAACACCGGAACGCAGATACGCGACGATCAGGCTGATCAGAAACGGCAGGCTTTGACGAATGCGTTGGCGCCGCTGATGCCGGCGCAACAGCAACCAGAGATCCGGCACGAAACCCGCCGTCAGCACACAGGTCACGACCGTCACCGGTTGCGTGCCGTCGGTCCATTCCAGGATCAGCAGCCCGGCCAGTAGCGCCAGCGTGAACTTGACCGCCCAGAAAACGCGATACGCCTGTCGCGGATGCAGCCCGGCCTGCCGCAAGCCTCGAAGGTACAGGCCACGCTGGGGCTCGCCTTCCAGCGTTTCCCGGCGACGGTTGCCGGGGCGGCGCAGACTGCTGCGCTCCATGTGCCAGAACAGCAGGCCGCTGGCGATCATCAGCCCCAGCGCGAGCATATCCACCCACATCGTCATCATCGTCATTCCTGCATCCTCAAGATTCGACGTAGCCACACGAAGCCGGCCACCTGGCACAGCGCCGCCGAGAGCAGCAGTGTCACCCCCTGCGGGTGTTCCAGCAGCACATCGAGCCATTCGGGCTGGCGCCAGAGGAACACCGGAATCAGCAAATAAGGCAACGCCCCGGCAAACAGGGCGGCATAGCGCGCCCCGGACAGTTGACTCTCGACCTGACGGCGAAGCTTGAGCCGCTCATGCAGCAGAGCGCTGACTGCACGCAGCAGGCTGCGAAAGTCTGTTCCGTCATGCCATTTGACCACCAGGGCCTGAGTCAGCAGGCGCGTGCCTTCACAGTCGTAGCGCTCGCGCATCCGGCTGAGCGCCTGTTCGATGGGCAGCCCGAGATCCAGCCGGCCCAGCACTTCCGCCAGTTCCTTGCGCACCGTCGCCGGGCCCGACAGCGAAGCCGTCTCGATGGCTCCATGTGCGTTCAGTCCCGCCTGCACGGCCGCGTTCATCAAATCGGTCGCATCCACCAGCTGGGCTTCGAAGTGACGGCAACGCCAACTCGCAGCATCGCGCAACACCAACAGCATGAGCGCAGGTAGGCCAACACCCACGACCCCCGCCAGGGAAGGCAACTCCGGCTTGAGCAGCGTGGCGGCGGTCACGGCCAGCAACCCCGGCACCAGAATCAAAGCCAACACGACCAGCGCGGCCGGCTGGCCGGGCAGCGCCGCCCCCAGCCGCTGTAATGCGTTGGGCCGCAGCGACTCGCGGGCATCGGGGACGACATAGTCGCCATTCGCCGGTGTGGTCAGCACCTGCCTCAGCCGCAGGGCACTGACCCCACAAGCCAGCAGGCAGGCGATGATGGCTACGACTTCAAACGGCATCCCGCAGCCCGGTGTAGCGATCGGGTGTCAGATACCCCAGCACCTGTGCGCGCTCCAGGAACCGCGGCGGCGCACCCGTGCACTCGTGGTGACCGACGATCCCACCGCCGATATCCGCCCGTGCCAGCTTGTAACGGTAGAGTTCGTTGACCTTGAGCGAGCCCTGATCGTCGTGGACTTCGCAAAGGCTGACGATGCGGCGCTGGCCATCCCGGAAGCGCATGACCTGAACGATCAGGTGCACGGCTGATCCGATCATGTCCCGAATCGTCTCCCGCGGCATACCGGCGTCGCCCATGTGGGCCAGCGCTTCCAGACGCCGCAGAACATCCTGCGGACTGTTGGCGTGCACGGTGGTCAGACTGCCGTCATGTCCGACGTTCATCGCCTGCAGCATGTCCAGCACCTCGGCTCCACGCACTTCGCCGACAATGATCCGATCGGCGCGCATGCGCAACGCGGTGCGCACAAGTTCGCGCAGCGGGCTGGTCTGGGCCACTTCGCCAACCTGCTGCCGGGCTTCCAGCGGAATCACATGGCCATGGTCCAACTTGAGTTCGGCGGTTTCCTCCACGGTCACCACCCGCTCGTGCTCCGGGATGAACCCCGACAGCATGTTCAGCAGCGTGGTCTTGCCGCCCCCGGCGCTGCCGGCCATAACGCTGTTCTCCCCGCAGCCGACCCCCAGTTCCAGCAGCGTCAGCAAGCCCTGGTCCAGCATGCCGCGCTCCACCAGATCCTGAGGCTTCAGCGATTCATTCTGGAACCGCCGGATCGATACCACCGCGCCCCGCGGACAAAGTGGCGGAATCACCGCATGCAGGCGGCTGCCGTCCGGCAGCCGAGCGTCAACCTGGGGATGACGGGCATCGAGATGACGGCCCTGACCGGCGACCAGCCGATCGATGAAGCGGCGCAGATGGGCGTCGTCATCAAAGGCCAGATCGGTCCGTTCCAACTGGCCGCAGCGATCAATCCAGACCTCGTCCGGACCGTTGACCAAGATGTCGGTGATGCCACGATCCAGCATCAGGGACGCCAGGGGGCCCATGCCTTTCAGATCATCAAGAATTTCCGATTCGATCCGGCGGCGCTCCGGCAGGGAGACCGTCAACTCGGTTTCCCGTGACAGATCCCACAGAATCTCGCCGATGCGCTCGCTGACAACCTCGGGTCGATCCAGGGCGTCGGCCGACTCTCCGTCCAGCGAATCGATCAGCCGCGCATGCACCTGGCGTCGCAGATCGCGCAAATTGGTCGGCCTGCGCACAGCCACTGGAGGCACTTCGGTGTTTTCAAGCAATCTGAGCATGACGATCTCCGATTAGCGATTGACGTAAACAGTGGAACGCTCGAGTCCGGCCACCACCTCCACGGGTCGCTCCGTACGCGCCGGAGTGACCGTTATCTGGCGGCCCAGCGCGACATCGAGGGCGCTGTGGATAACCAGGGAAACCTGGTCCGCGGCAGCGATGTGCGCCAGCGGGTAGACGTGTTCCGGCTGTACGGCCAGGACCAGCGTGGTGTTGCCGCTGGCGGCGGCCTGCCTGCTCGAACGCTGCGGCAACAGGCTGGTGATAGCGCCGCCGTCATCCGTGGACGGTGATGACCCGCGCGGCTTGAGCACGCCGATCAGGCGGACATCGGTCGCGGCGGTGCGGACGCCATTGCGACCGCGCACCAGCACATCCAGCCGATCGCCGGCGTGCAGTTGCGACAATGGCGTCGTGGCGTGATTGCCTAGCGGCAGGGAGTAAAGCACCCGACCCTGGGGAACATGCTGGGCCAGGGTCTTCTGTTGCGGTGGGGCCGGCACGATCAGATCCCCTGGCTGGATCGCCTCACCCGCGCCCTTGCTGATGCGCAGGCGCTTTCCAATCAGCGTCTGGGGATTATCGATGCCGACCTCGTCCCGCGGAATTCGGGATTGGGTCAACTGGTCTTGTGTCAGAACGTCTCCCGCCTGAACCGGCGCGCTGGTTACCCAGGCCGGCACGGAGGTGACGCGGTCGTACTGTCGGAGCCCGAGCACCGATGCCATCAGGCCCGAAGTGACAAACAGGGCAATACTGGCGGTTGCACTTCCTCTGGTCTTGGATTTCATGTCAGGACTCCGGGTTGAAGCGAGGAATCAAGCGGCCCCGAAGGGCCGCTTGGCTTGGGTGGCGATTACTGCGTGCCTGCAGCAGCGGCGCTGGACGATCCCGCAGCGGGGGTGATGCTGGTCACGCCTTCGGCGTTGTCGTTGGCCACAAACGTGAACTCGGAGTTGTCACCGGCGTTAAGATCCACGGCGTCGCCGTAGCTCGAGCCATCCACCAGGGCGGTGTTGTTGGCGCTCTTCAAGCCATTGAACGCGTAGCTCTGATCCAGCTGGCCAATGGCCTCGGCGACGTCTTCCATCTCAGCCGTGGCGGCATCGCGCATCGTGACCAGGCCGACGATCATGCCGACCACCATGATGGTCACCAGCAAGATGAGTTCGGACGTCATGATGAAGCCAGCCTGACGACGGTCGTTGCGGTTTTCTTTGCTCTGCAGTTTCATTTCGATATTCCTTGATAAAAAAGTCTAGATTTAAAGTCCGTTCAATATTTAAGCCTGAGTGAACAAGGCGTTCTGCGTCCTGCGATATCTATATTGCAGGGCTCGTGCCATAAAGCGCCCATTCCTTGACTCTCTATAAATAATGGTAAAAACAATGGCTTATAGATGTTTCACGAAAGTAGCGCCCATCTCGTACGGCCGGCTGGCGCGCGACATTCCCAATTTGAAAACCGCCTTGCGAATACTATTGAGATAATCCATATCTTCAGGGATTCGACCGGCGACGATAATCCGACAAAACCAAAAAAAACGGCCCATATAGGGCCGCTTGTCGCTGTTCCTGAGCAAGTTCAGGACATGGGTCTGTCAGATTGTCGAACTGCACGTAGCGCGCGCGCGCAATCCGGCTGGTGACTGAGGCCAACCAGCCTCGCCATGGGTTGGCGGTAACCCGGATTCTGGTTCAGGCTCTTGCGATACACGTCGCAGGCCTGGACCGTCTCTTTCTGGCCCTCCAGCAGCAGCCCCCGGTGATAATTCGTTCGCCACTGCGGCGCACCCAGCAGATCTGCGCGGCGCAAGGCCTGGTCTGCCTTGGTGTAATCCCCGGTCAGGTAATGCACGCTGGCCACGGCTTCGTGGAGCAGGGGTTGGCCCGGGGCCAGCACGATCTGCTCCTCCAATACCCGGCGAGCGAGACTCAGGTTCCCTTCCCGTAACGCGAGCTGGGATCGCAGGATGCCGGCCTGTGGAAAGCTGCCAGGCCGGGCCAGGAGTTCATCCAGCAACCACTGGGCCGCTTCGGGACGCCCATGCTCGAAGTGCATGACGGCATTGGCGAGTAACACGCGCTCGGCCTGGGGGTATTCGACGTAAAGACGGTCGATTTCACGCTGGATGGCTTCGCAATCCATAACCCGATTGTTGTCGTACCAAATCTCGCGACACATGCGGCCATGTGCATAGGCGTTCTGATCCAGTTCCAGCATGGCGGCGAGCCGATCCTGCGGATCAGGCTGGTGTTTGCGGGCGTGGTCCATGGACGTGCAGGCACTGCTCAGCGCCATTGCGATCAACAGCAGGCCTTGTATGCATTTTTGAGCATTCATCAGGATATCTCCGGTGCGCTTGCAGTACTGCGCAGGTGACGGTGTTGAGGCGATAGTCCTTCGCGGAGTAACAGCCGCGGATTCGGAAAATGCCAGAGATTCAGATCGTGCTTGGGTTCGCGCACGATGGTCGGGGTCACGACGATGATCAGTTCGCGCTCGTTGTCGCTCTGGCTGGTCGATTCCGCCAGACGGCCCACCAGCGGAACATCGCTAATACCCGGCGTGTGCGCGCTTCTGTCCGAGATGTCGCGGCTGACCAGACCACCCAGCACCAGCGGCTGGCCGTCGCGGACACGTGTCGAGGTGCTGATGCTGCGTACATCGAATGCCGCAGCATTGAGGCTGGCACCGGTGCTGTCGGCGATCTGACGGGTTAGCGCGGTATCCGGCAACGACACCGTGGGATTGATATCCAGGGTGATCTGGTCGTTCTCGTCCACCATGGCGCGAACCTTCAGCTCGACGCCAAATGCCTTGAACTCGGTGCCGCTGAACACGCCGCTGGTGTTCTGCCCGACGCTGTCGTCCGCAGAGAGGCCGGACGGCGCAAACGCGCTGGGAATCGGCACTTCACCACCGGCGCGAAACACCGCCGATTCACCGGCCAGCACGGTCAAGGTGGGCCGCGACAGCGTTCTTGAGATCCCTTCCTCCTCCAGCAGCGAGAAGAGCATGTCGAACGCAAATCGTCCGTTCGCGATCTGCAGATTGTTGGACAGCGCGCCGCCGACCATGCGCAACGCATTTTCCACGGTAGAAGCACCTTCCACAGGCTGTAGGCCCGACTGCGTGAACCCGCCATCGCGCCGGTAACCGCTGCTCATCGCAGAGATATCCGGGCGCCACGACTTCAGGCGCAGTCGATCCACTTCATGCATCTGCACGGACACACGCACCTGGGGCAGGTCGCGGACCTCGATCATGGACAGAATGCGACCGCCGGCGGCGGAAATCAGCTTGGAGCGGCCGATATTGGCGCGGATGTCATTGTCCAGATCGTCTGCCGATACGCCGAAACCGGTAGCCGCATTTGCCGCGGACTGACGTCCGTTGAGCATGGCGCCTGACTCATCCGTCAACGGTCTGATCTGGACACCACCCGGCTGATCGGCGGCCACTCCGAGGAACAGGCGCGACGCGATATTGAGCACCCGCGTGAGAACGACCTGGTTGGCGACCTCACCGGCCAGCACTAGCGTGTCGACGCCGTTGTCCACCAAATCGCCCGTCTGGATTCTGCGCACCTTCACGTCGTGGCCACCCACATCGCGGATAGCGGCAAGAATCTTGTCCTCGTGGCTTTGCGGCAGCTCATCGACCTGAATCAGGTTGATGATGGATGCACCAAAGCCACTGGCGCGCGGCCCGCGGTCCACGCGAACACCACCAGGGGCCTGCAACACGCTGTCGGCCGGACCGGCGTCACGATTCCGCTGGCCCGCAAACAGGTAGTTTTCTGCCACCCCCTGCGCGCCGAGACGATACTTGACCGTGGGCACGCGACCGCGCAGCACCAGTGCGGCGCGGTCGGGAGCGAGTTCAATGCGAATCCGCGGGTGAACGTCAGACAGGGCTCGCCGCAGTACGCTCAGATCCTGAACCACGCTGAACAAAAAGGTTTCCGTGGTCTGGTCGGCGTACCAGACCATGATGCTGGTCCGGCCTACGTTCTTGGCTAGGGCCAGAATCTCGTACTCACCCAGCACTTCGAGTTTCAGGGTGCTTTCCTGCCCCACCGCCACCCGCTCGAGCGGCTTGTCGAAAACCAGACGGGTGTGGGTCCATTGCACGAGATGCCGCGTAGAAGAACGCTTGGCACCATCAGCCGTTTCAACATATTTCAGGCCGTCTGCATGAACAAGCCCTGCCATGCACAACAACAGGCCGCTCACGAGGGCGCGATACCGAGTCGCGATCATGGATGCTCCTTGCCCGCCAGGCGCGGGTCAGTTTTCAGGTTCGCATCCTGGTTTGCAGCATCCAAGCCATGTTCTCAGGCATCGATAGTGTCTATTTTTTCTGTTTTATATCAATGATTTGCATTGAATATGGTTTTTGATAAAGTTAAGAACTACCGCGCAGTATCAGCCGAATTTTCAGAATGCCTCGCAATTTGCAAACTGCTTTTCCAGTCAGGGCGCCGGCTGCCCGTTTCTGACAATAAAATGACGGCCGTTCAGCGACACCGTCACCGCGGTGACGATCAGACATGAAAAAGGCCGCTGAACAGCGGCCTTGTTGGGCAATGCGCCAAAGCGCCGGAGACCAGAACGCTATCCGGCCGACAGCTCGCTCGACGCCATCACGGTGGCGTAGAGTGGGAACACGTTCTCGCAGTAGTACTCCTGCTCGAAAACCGTCCTCCCCGTCGTGCAATCGGACAGGACCGTCACGGCGAAGCCGAGATCGGCGGCATGACGACCGGTGGAGTCGATGCAAATCGAGGTGACCGCACCGGCTAACACCACATGGTCGATCCCGCCTCGGCGCAGGGTTTTTTCCAGATTCGTGTTGGAGAAGGCGTTCAGGCCACGTTTTCCCGGAATTTCGGTGATGATGGCCTCGTAGGGCTTCAGCTGGTCAATGGTGCGGCTACCAGGCCGGCCGGCCTGAAACGCCCCGACCTCTTCGATGGTCTTGAGAATGCCGACCGGTTTTTCCAGCTCACGGTAATCGGGAGAAAAATTGATCGGCGTTGACACCACCTGGGCAAACCGGTCACCAAGCCGCTCCAGCAAGCCGAGCGTGTTGCCCAGAACGCCGCCCACCCGGGCCGCTTCCTCGATGACAGGGTGCAGAATGCCATCGGGCGCAAAGTAGTCATTTTGGTAGCCGATCAGAATGAGAGCGGTTCGATTCAACGTCATGGGTCGAGGTCTCGTGGGACTTTGTCCATAACGAATGGCAAATGGCGTTCCAACAAAGGAAGCAAAATAAATGGCTGATTTATTTGACGAATTTGATCGATCCGCCCTGGGTCGATGCGAGACGTCGAGCCGCATGGCGGATCGCTTTGCATTTTGCATCGCAAATCGAACATCGGCGCCCCCGCGACGGTGCGCCGACGCCGCGGTATCAATCGGCAGGCAGCGCCACCGGTAATGCAAAGCTGACGGTCACTCCTACTAGGGCGTTGGGCTCGATCCAGATGCGGCCACCGGCTCGTTCCACCACCTTCTGGCAGATGGCCAGTCCGATACCGGTGCCCTCGACCTCACTGCCATGCAAGCGCTCGAAGGGGCGGAACACACGTTCGGCGTACCTGGGATCAATGCCCCGGCCGTTGTCAGTCACCGAGAACACCGCCTCGTTGAGTTGACGCTCGCAATGCACGGTCACCCGCAACCGCCGCGTTTCATCGCGAAACTTGATCGCGTTGACGAGCAGATTTTGCACCAGCTGACGAATGCCGACCACGGAGCTCCAAACAGGCAGCAATTGGCCGGTAACGACCTCGGCATTGACGGCATCGAGTTCAGGACCAAGGTCGAACAGGACGTCACCAATCACTGTCTGGGTGTCCACGGGCTGCGATCGCGGTGCCTGGCTCACACGCGCCAGAGCCAGCAAATCGTCCACCAGGGCATCCGCGCGGTCGATGCTCGCATCGATCATCTCCAGATACTCCTCCGATTCGCCGGGAAGGCCGCCTGCCGTTTGCTCGCGTAACAGCTTGGCGAAGCCCCGCACCCCGCGTAGCGGCGCCTTGAGATCATGCGAGACAAAGGCGGCAAACTGCTCCAGATCGCGGTTGGACTGCTCCAGTGCGGCCAGCGCGGACTTTGCCTGCGTGACATCCTCGATCTGGGACACGAAATGCACCGGGCCGCCCGCGGCATCACGTACCAGTGACACGCTGAGCACGATCCAGACAATGCGACCGGTCTTATGGAAATACCGTTTCTCCATCCGGTAGGACGGAATCTCCCCCGCCACGAGCTGGCCGAGCAGGTGTAGATCCGTGTCCAGATCATCTGGGTGGGTGATGGTCTGGAAATCCGTCACCAGCAGCTCGTCGCGCGAATGGCCGACGATCTCGCAAAGCGATGGATTGACATCCAGCCAGCGGCCTTCCATCGAGACCAGCGCCATCCCAATCGCCGCCGTCTCGAACGCACCACGAAACCGCTGCTCGCTTTCGCGCAGCTGGGCGATCAGGTCGCCGGAGCTTCCGCCGGGTTGGTTAGACACTGGGCATGGTGGGTTGGGGTTAAGGTCTTTGTAGGGTCGACCACAGCTGAAAAAGCTTGAGCCACGATAACAGGCCGGTCCGACCTGCCCAGCGGTACGCCTCGTGATTCCTTAGAGCCCGCCCAGGCGGAGAAACGCGACCAGCACTCCGACCAGGCTTTCGCCTGCGACCAAGCCAGCTGCCAGTGCGATCACGAAGCGCGCGGACCAGCGGGGCGCGACGACCGCGGCAATGGCGGCCGCGACCGCGCCCAGAAACAGGCTGATCGAATTGGAGGCGGGAATCACGAAGGCCAACCCTGCAGCCGGTGCGCTGGGCGCCAGGCGGCCGATCAGCCCCGGCCCGAGAGCACGCGCGCAGGCGATCACCACACCGAGCACAGCGGCCAGCCCCATGGCCGGAATGGCGCCGGCGGGCACGGCCGACAAACCGCCCGACAAGACCTCGGCGACGGCTTTCCAGGTCACTACAGCCGGGGCTGGCCACTCGGCCGTGATCAGCATGGTCTGCGGGTCCGGTATCAGCGCCAGATAGGCCAGCGAGCCGACCACGCTGCCGGTGAGAATGCCGAACAGCTGCGCCGTGATCTGCAAACGCGGCGTGGCGCCAACCAGGTGCCCCGTCTTCAGATCGTTGAGCAAATCGGCACACTGACCGGCCGCCCCGCCAGCCACGTTAGCTGTCATCAGGTTGGCGGTGAGATTCGCCGGTGCCAATACACCAAACGTGAGCTGCGACACCTTGCCCAGCGCACCGATCGGCGGGATGCCGGTTTCCCCCACGACGCGGGCGGCCACCACCGCCAAGCCATAGGCCAGCAACACCGCGAGCACGGCGGTGATCCAGTCGATCCCGAACAAGCTGGTCTGGGCGACAACCGCCAGCAGCAAGGTCGCGCCAAAGCCGATCCAGAACGCACGCCGGGAGATCGGCTCATCGGTTGCCGCGGCCGCTGTCTCGACAGCCACAGGCCGACGCCGCGCGATCGCCAGCGCAAAGGCGGTGAGTGATGCGGACACCATTAGCGCGACACCGGGCCACAGCAGCCACTCCACCAGCGCCGGGTACCAGAAATCACCGGCGTCGGCGCCGAGCTCCACCGCACCGCTGGCCAGCAGCATCGGCGCCAGTACGCCCCAGGCGAGGATGGCACCGACCAGCAACGACAACCCGGCGCGCAGGCCGATGATCGCGCCGAAACCGACCAGGAGCAGCGACGGGTCCAGCGCGAAGCCCAATTGACCGCCGCTGATCGAACGCCCGGCCATCATGCCGCCACCGGACAGGCGCAGCGGCAGCGCCCAGGACGATAACCAAGCCGTGAAGGATTCCAGTGCCTTGACCAGACCCGAGACCAGCAGGGCGGCCAGCAGCACGCGGACTCGCGCTGCGGCTTCCGCACCACGGCCGTAAATCTCCTTGACCGTCTCTGCCGTCGCCACGCCAGCAGGAAACGTCAGCTGCTCGACCACCAGCAGTTGGCGACGCATGGACACGGCCACGCTGACACCCAGCAAACTGACCACGCCCACCCAGGCGACCAGCCAGTGCAACGGCAGTGTCTGGCCGGTGAGCAGCGCCAGCGCCGGAATCGGTGCCACCAGGCCGCCGGAGATGATCGACGCCGCGGACGAGGCCGTGGTCTGGTTGATGTTGTTTTCCAGCAAGCCCCAATGACGTGCGCCCAGCGGCGCGGCTGCCAGATTCCAGAATCCATACGACAGCAGCGCGGCGACGATGGACATGTTGAACGACCAGCCAATCTTGAGGCCGGAATACACATTGCAGGGCGTCAGGATCGCGCCCAGGACCATGCCGGTGAGAATACTGCGGCGCGTTAGCTCGCGGGCTGCGCCGGCATCGGCTGGCGCCCGTTCAGGAATGAGCCATCATCCAGTTAACCGGCAGGTTCGTGCGCAGTCGGTCGAGATGGTCGGTCAGGGATTGGCGACCGTAACGCTGCGCCTGGCCGTGGCCCCAGACGGGCCCGGGCCAGGCGGGGTCGCCCGCGACGCGGGCGATGACATGCACGTGCAGCTGCGGGACCACGTTGCCGAGGGCCGCAACATTGAGCTTGTCGGCGTGGTAGATCCCCGTCAGCACGCGGCCCGTGTCGGTGACCTCACGCCATAGCTGGGCCTGTGCACCGTCACCGAGCTCGTGAATCTCGACAATGTCAGCCACGCGGGGGACCAGGATCAGCCAGGGATACCGCGCGTCGTCCATGAGCCTGACGGTGCAGAGATCCAGGTTGCCGACTTCGACCGAGTCTTCCTGCAAGCGGGTGTCGAGGACAAACGAGGCCATCCCGCTAGCCCGACTTGAGCAGGGGCGGCATCAGCTTCGCCAGCTCGCCACGGCGCCGGGTGGCTGCGCCGGTGAGGGCAAAGCCGCAGGCTTGTCCGGCATCGTCGGTGAAGATTGCGCTCAGATCACGGCCTTCACCCTCGATCTGGCCCCAGCTGCCCGTCGCACTCGATGGCGGGCAGACCACGGTGGGGCACATGGGTGTCTTGACCACGACCGGCATGGCCGGCCAGCTCAGCGGCGTGGCCTCCCCGGCCAACGTGGCGGCTAGCGCCCGTGCTGCATGAGTCGCCGGCATGATGTACGGCAATACGTGGCCGCCAATCTCTGCACAGTCACCCAGCGAATAGACGTCCGCAGCATTGGTGGCGAGATGATCGTCGACCACAACGCCCCGGTTGCAATGGATGCCGGCAGCGCTGGCCAGCGTCGTGCGCGGCGCCAGCCCCACGGCCGACAGGACGATATCGGCCTGAATGGCGTCGCCCCCCGATGTCTCGATGCTCAGCGTCTCGCCGTTGCGTTCGATGCGCTTCACCGACTGGCCTAGATGCAAATGCACGCCGCCTTCGGCCAGCGCCTCACCCAACGCCTGACCCAATGGCTGCGGGAGCAATCGCGATAGCGGCCAGTCCGCGAGGTCGATCAGGTGAACCACGTGATCGGTCGCGGCCAGATCGTTGGCAAACTCACTGCCGATCAGCCCCGCACCAATGATGGCGACGCGGCCGCCTGCGGGCAGATTGTCGCGAAAACTCCGGTAGTCCAGCAGGTCGTTCACCGAGCGGACTTCGCCGGCACCACTGCCTTCAAACGGCAGCCGAACCGGGTCGGCGCCCAGGGCCAGCACGAGTTTGCTGTACGCGATCCGTTCGCCACCGGTCAGCTCGACATGCTGCGCCGCCGGGTCGATCTTGCTGACCTGGCAGTTTGCGCGCACCGAGGCGTTCAGCACCTCGCCGAGCTTGTCGGGGCTTTGCATCACCAGGGCGTCCGGCTGCTTGCCATCGGCCAGGGCCTTGGACAGGTTCGGCTTGTAATACGCAGCGCCGTCGTCGGCAGTCAGGTAAAGCAGTGGGGTTTCGGCGTCACGCTTGCGGAATTCGCGGCCGAGCATCACCCCGGCATGACCCGTTCCGATGATGACGATGGGAGCCATCAGTCGATCGGGATCATTTCAAAATCGGCCTTGCCGGCACCGCAGTCGGGGCAGGTCCAGTCGTCCGGCACGTCTTCCCAGCGTGTGCCGGGTTCAATGCCGTCATCCGGCCAGCCTTCTGCTTCGTCGTATACGTAGTCGCACACCTGACACTGCCAACGTCTCAAACTCATTCGTCTTCCACTCGTTCGAAATCAATCTTTTCGCGGACCGCACAGTCAGGGCAGGCCCAATCGTCGGGCACCCTAGACCAAGCCGTGCCGGGCGGGAAACCTTCCTTTGCGAACCCTTCGGCCTCGTCGTAGACGAACCCGCAATTATCACATTGATATTTCGCCACTTTTTTCCTCCTGGCGCAGGGTGAGTACCGCTATTTCAACGGTGGCGTCCGGGGACCACTCACAAAAAAGCGGGCGCTCATGGCGCCCGCGAATCTTAACGCAGCGGCGTGTCAGGCCGTCTGCGAATAACGCGCCAGCAGAGCAGCACGCTTGGGGGGATGCAGGTTCGCGCGGGTCAGATCGCCGTTGTAGTGCTCGACCACACGACGATCCATCACGCGCCGCCAGATCGGCGGCAGGTAGGCCAGCAGGATCATCCCGGCGTAGCCGGATGGCAGCTGCGGGGCTTCCTCGAAATCCCGCAGCGCCTGATAGCGGCGGGTGGGATTCGCATGGTGGTCGGAATGACGTTGCAGGTGGTACAGAAACACGTTGGTGACGACGTGATTGCTGTTCCAGGAATGCTCGGGCCCACAGCGCTCGTAGCGGCCGGACTCGGTTTTCTGGCGGACCAGTCCGTAATGCTCCAGATAGTTCACGACCTCCAGCAGCGAAAAGCCGTACACCGACTGGATCAACAGAAACGGCAGCGCCAGCCAACCCAGCCAGACCAGCATCGCACCCCACAGCACAACCGACATCAGCCAGGCCTGGATGTTCTCGTTCTGCAGTGTCCACGGCCCCTTGCCCAGCCTTGCCAGGCGGGTCTTTTCCAACTGCCAGGCCGAGCGCAGGCTGCCGAAGACCGTGCGCGGCAGAAACGCGTAAAAACTCTCGCCCATACGCGAACTGGCCGGATCGCCCGGCGTCGCGACGTTCTTGTGATGACCCCGGTTGTGCTCGACAAAAAAGTGACCGTAGAACACCGGTGCCAGCGCGAGTTTGGCCAGCCAGCGTTCGCCATCACCCTTTTTGTGACCCAATTCGTGTGCCGTATTAATCGACAAACCCGACACGGCACCCAGGCTTAACGCCACACCCATGGCTTCCCACCAGACCAGACCACCCTGCACGAAGACCCAGCCGGACAAGACGAACGCGGCGAAATGCAGCGGGATGAACAGGTAGACAATCCAGCGGTAGTAGCGGTCGTTCTCCAGATCGGGCACCGCGACTTCCGGCGGGTTGTCCTGGTCGGTGGCGATGTACCAGTCCAGTGCCGGCAACAGGCCGTACACGAACACAATCGGCCAGAACCAAAGCACGCCCCAGCCGGTGGCTTCGACCAGCAGATAGCTGCCAAATGGCAGCGTTGGAACGACCAGCCCGAGCAGCCACCAGTAGCGCTTGCTGTCAGAGTAACTGTGGCTTGAGGCCATTGTCGTCGAGTGCATGGGAGGTCTCCTCTCTTATTAACCGATCGTTTAATTGAACGATAGTTTAATCGGCACCGATGATCAATATCTGATCAGCCCATGCCGACGAACGGCGAACTCGACCTAGCCGGAACAACCCCGGCTGTCGCAGAAATACGCGTCGTCGAGCAAACCGGTGAGCCGCTCGTAAAGCGCGTTCAGTTCCTCTTCGTACGCCAGCAGCCAGTCCCTGAGCGCCGGTTCCGGCTCATCACTGCGCATCACGCTCAATAGATGGCGCTGCTGATTGAGCACGGCCGTCAGCGACAGCAGCAGCGTGCGTTCAAACTCGATACCGGTCTGCCCGAGGACCGGGGTGCCGGTCACCAGGCCACGCTCACGCACGACCGCCCATCGTTTCTTCTGTTCATAGATGGGCAGGCCATCCTCGCTCAAATCCACGGCAGCGAGATCCCGTTCCATCTGCTCAAGCGTGTTCGCGTGCCGCCTCATCGTCTGGGCCACGGCGTCGACGGCAGATTCCACGGCCTCGGACTCGCGCTTGATCAGCAGGAGCTTGTCGATGTGCTGCAGCTTGTTGGCGACCCAGTGGAGCTGCGCGTAGCCGTGGTTCAGCGCCTCGCGCGGTTGGGTGGCCGGCTGGGCGATCGGCTGGATCACGCAGCCGCCGGTGAGCAAGGCCATGAGTAGCCCCACGAAGATCCATGGACGGGCACATCGGGGCATGGTCAGAATCTCCATTCCAGGCGCGAGCCGCCCCAGACCAGGGTGAGCGGTTCAAACCGGCCATCCAGCGTATGACCGGTTCCGGTGGCCTCGGTGCGATCCTCGACCACGACCGTCTTGCCGCGAACCACGCCCACGCTGAGCACGACCCCCAGCGTGGGCAATGCCTGCCAGCGCAGACCACCCGACCAATAACTGCGATCGGCATCCGGTGCACGGGCACTGCGGCTGCGGTCGTCGACGGTCGAGGTCTCCTGCGCGTAACCCGCCGATACGGTCCAGCGCTCGAACAGGCGATAACGCGCGCCAAACGCAATCAGGGTGCTGTCGTTGAAGTGCAGCGGTTCGGTCACTGTGGGCGTGGCGTTATCAAAGGCCACCGTGGCGGCCTGAAGACGCGACCAACGCGTCCAGCGCCAGGTGGTTGCGAGCGACCACCGATTCCGCTGCCAGATCAGCGCGGTGGAGACCGTTTCCGGCAGCGTGATGTCGGTCGAAAACCGGGTTTCGCTGGTCGCCGCCTCGACCAGCTCGGCGACTTCCTCCTCGTAGGACCGCCCCATCGCTGCCAGGCCAACCCGCACGGCACTCAGGCAGGGATCGTTGTTGAACTCATCCAGCGTCCAGCCGTCACGCGCCCTAGCGGCCTGACCGCTTAGCCGATGCTCCACCGGCGAGCGGTAGCTGAAACCCCAGGCCAGCTCCGGCGTGATCTGCGCCCGCCAGCCAGCCTGCCAGCCCAACGCGAACTCGCGGGAATCCAGCCGATTGAAGAAGTCGTACTTGCCCGGCAGTGTCTGCTCGCCCGCGAGCAGACAGGCCGGTGTGGTTGCGTCGAAGCCGACCTCGTCGACGACGGCCTGCTGGACATAGCTGCCGAGATCGACAGCATTGGAAAACTCGGAATCGAAGAGCTGCGCCCGCAGCCCGGCGCCCAGCCGCAACCAGGACCGCGCCTGCCAGGCCACCGCCGGGACCAGCTCGACGCCGCGGATCACCGTGTCCACCGCGTGGTAGCGCCCGACCCAGTCCGGATCAAAGCGCAGCGTGATGCCAAAGGGCGCGTTGAGGCTGACCCCAACCGCCCAGCGCTCATTGAGCCGATGCGAGAGGACGATGTCGGGCAGCGGCAAATCCAGCCGCCCCGGATCGCCGCCCTGTCCGCCGTCGATCATCGAACCATCGGTTTCGCTGCGCTCGGCTGCACCGGAGAACTCGGTGGTGTAGTGCGCCAGATGCCCTCCGAAGGTCAGGGTTTCGGTGCTCGTGGCACCGTACATCGCCGGGTTACGGTCCGGTGCGTCTGGATCGGCACGGTCGTCGTCCACTCCAGCG
>OOGU01000086.1_pt1 | contig 22713 bp, 22 predicted proteins | sample 1670261 | NCBI WGS metagenome assembly OOGU01 (sample SAMEA98137168, study PRJEB22522) | marine metagenome | biome: marine biome; feature: marine water body; material: sea ice | place: Arctic Ocean | collected 04-Sep-2015 | depth 1.3 m
TTGACCGAGTGCGCGACAAGAGAACCGGTGGCAAGCTGTTCACCGACCTCGGTCCTCGGTACAGAGAGCGTCCTGGTGGTTACATTCGGATCCTCGAGTGCGGTTTCCGGCCGGGTGACAATGCGCCGATGGCGTATGTGGAGTTGGTCGATCGTCCCGCCGCTTCGCAGTCGGAAGACGCGTAAGCAACGCAGGACAATGTCATAATTACATCGGGCGCTTCGGCGCCCGATGTCGTTTCTGGCTACTTGGGAGGGTATGTGGAGACCGTTGCCGTCATTGGCTTGGGATATGTAGGGCTGCCACTCGCCCTTGCATTCGGTCAGCATCTGCGGACGATCGGGCTCGATAGCGATTCGGCGCGTATAAACGTTCTGCGCGGCGGCAGCGACCCCACCCGCGAATCGCCGCCCGAGGCTTTCGCGGCCGCAGAGCGCTTAGAGTTTACCGCCGATGCCAGCTTGTTGAGCGAGGCCGACGTGGTGATCATCGCCGTGCCGACGCCGATTAACGAGGCGAAGCAGCCTGATCTGCGACCCCTGGAGGCGGCGGGTCGCGCGGTCGGGGAACACCTTAAGCGGGGGGGCATCGTTGTCCTTGAGTCCACCGTCTATCCTGGCCTGACAGATGAATGGCTGGCTCCTTTGATCGAGCGCTGCTCGGGGTATACGCGGGGGAAGGATTTCCGGATGGCCTACTCGCCGGAGCGGATCAACCCCGGAGATCGCGAGCATTCGCTTCGGAACACCGTCAAAGTGGTGGCTGCTGAAGACGAGACGACTTTGGCTCAGGTGGCGTCACTGTATGAACGTATTGTCGAAGCCGGCGTGTACCGGGCCAAGAGCATCCCGGTGGCGGAGGCGGCGAAGGTTATCGAGAATACTCAGCGCGACCTCAACATTGCGCTAATGAACGAGTTGGCGATCATCTTCAACCGCCTGGGTATTGACACGCTGGACGTGCTCGAGACTGCGGGGACCAAGTGGAACTTCCTGCCGTTTCGGCCGGGGCTTGTCGGCGGACACTGCATTGGCGTCGACCCCTATTACCTCACCTACAAGGCTGAGGTCGTTGGCTATCATCCGCAGGTGATTCTGGCCGGGCGGCGGATCAATGATGACAGCGGGCGGCACATCGCCGGTCGGATGATCAAGGCGCTGGTACAGGCCGGGGACCTGGGGCGTGGCGCGCGCGTTGCAGTGCTCGGGCTGACGTTCAAGGAAGACTGCCCAGATGTGCGCAACTCACGTGTATTCGATCTTGTTGAGGAGCTACAGGAGTACGGCGTCAGTGCTGTGGTCGTCGACCCGGTCGCCGACGCGCAGAGCGTCGCGAAAGCTTCGGGCATCGCGCTTGCTTCGCAGGACGGCTTGTCGGACATTGCGGGTGTGATCGTTGCCGTGGGCCACGCCGTATGGCGCAGTCTGTCTCCGGATACAGTGCTGGACTGGACCGGCGGGAAGGTAGTGCCGGTGATCGACGTCAAGGGCGTTCTGGATCGAGACGCCTACGTCGCAGCCGGCCTGTCGGTCAGCCGGCTCTGACCGGTACGCCAATGGCCGGCAACGCACCGCGCCTTGTGGTCGCAACGTCCACCTTCCCGCGCACGCCCGACGACGCCGAGCCGGGCTTTGTCTGGCGGCTGTGCGAGCAGCTTGCGGCTCGGTTCATGGTGACGGTGGTCTGTCCGCACGCCGACGGCTTGCCTGCAAACGAGCGATGGGGCGCAGTGCGCATTGTGCGTTTTCGCTACGCGCCTGCGCCGTTGGAGCAGCTCGCCTACGGCGGCGGGCTGCTCGCGCGAGTCCGCTCCCGGCCTGCGCGGCTGCTGCTGCTGCCGTTCTACTTCTTCGGTTTCGCTCGCGCACTGCGCCGGGAACTCGCTGGCCCCGGCACCCCGGCGCTTCACGCCCACTGGGTGATCCCGGGTGCCTTGGCGGCTTGTCTGACAGGGCGTCTGGGCGCCGCGCGGGCATCGGTATGCACGCTGCATGGGGGCGATGTGTTTGCCCTGCGGCGCTACCGTCTGGACTGGGCTATGCGCCGCATCGCCAACCGATTTGACACGGTGGCCTGCGTGTCGCCGGCCGTGGCCGTACAGGCGCGCGAGATTGGCGTGCACACAGGGCGTGTCGTCGAGATTTCGATGGGCGTCGCCCCGTGGTTTGAAGCGCCCGCGGACGCGGTCGACCGGGACCCGAGACAAATAATCTTCGTCGGCCGCCTGGTCGAGAAGAAGGGAGTGGCCACGCTGATCGACGCGTTCGCGCGCTGTCAGCAGGTTGAGCCATCGCTGCGTCTGTGCATCGTCGGCGACGGGCCCTTGCGCGGAGCGCTGCGGGCGCAGGCTCGCCGGAGGCTGGCTGATCTTTCGTGCGTCGAGTTCGCCGGTGCGTGTCCACCGCGCGAAGTGGCCGCCCGCCTGCAGCGCGCTGCGATCTTTGTCTTTCCATCGCAAGACGACCGATTCGGTGACGCGGAGGGCCTTGGCCTGACAGCGCTCGAAGCAGCGCTTGCCGGTTGTGCCGTGGTGAGCTCCGATCTGCCGGCCAATCGCCACGTGTTCGCCGACGGCTCCACCGCGCTGATCGCGCCGCCCGGCAATGTGGCAGTGCTGGCCGACGCCATGCTGCGCCTCGCCCGCGATAGACCCCTGCGCCTGCGTCTGGCCGCGGCCGCACAGGATTTGGTGGCGCGCGAGTACGGCGCTGCGTCGCTAGCCCAGCGCTACGCCGATGCGCTGTCCAATCCGCGGATGCAAGCGTGAGTCGACCCGCCTCAAAGTCCTCGTCGCCGTCTGCTGCTCGGCGACCACACGCTGTGCTCGAGTTGGCGTCGCGTCATCGCAAGGCCATGAAGATCGAGCGGCTGCTCGGCCTGTCGCCTGCCGGTCCGCCGCGCCGTTTGCTTGAAATCGGGACCGGCTCAGGCGGCATCGCGGACTACTTCGTGCGGCAGTCGCCAGCGGCGTACGATGTCAGCGCCTGCGACGTCGTAGACCAGCGTGTAGCGCGCTCCGGTTTCCGCTTTGCCACTGTGAAGGGTGTGTCACTGCCCTACGCCGACCAGAGCTTTGATGTGGTGATCAGCAATCATGTCATCGAGCATGTAGGAGATCGAACAGCTCAGCTCGCGCATCTGCGCGAGATTCGGCGTGTACTGGCCGCCGGAGGCGTCGGTTACCTGGCTGTCCCGAATCGCTGGATGCTGGTCGAGCCGCATTTCGGCCTGCCGCTTTTGAGCTGGTTGCCCCGGCCGCTGGCATCGGCCTACGTGCGGCTGGCAGGGCGCGGGTTGCACTACGACTGCCGACCGCTGACGGCCGGCCAGCTCACGAGCATGGTGGCAGAGGCCCAGATGACTGCCGTGGCACTCGAGGTGCCGGCAATTCGGATCCATGGTGAACTGGAAGGCCGCCGTGGCTTGGTGCTCCGCGCCGTGGAACGCCTACCATCGACTCTGCTGCGCGGCGCGCGTCCGATCGTGCCCACGTTGATCTGCCTGCTCCGGCGGGTCGATCAGGTCTGAGCATGAGTGATCGCAAGACCGTGCAGACCGTCCGGGTTGTGATCCCGATGCGCGCCCCTCCGGCGCGGATCACCGCCGTGGCTGACTCGCTGCGCATGCAGACTCTGGGCCCAGGCGTCGAAATGGAAGTGTGTGTCGTTTGCGATGGCGGGCGCGTGTCGGCAAAGGCGGTCGACGCTCTATCGGGCATTGCGCTGGAAACCATCGACAGTCCGACTCATATCGGACGGGCAGCGGCCAGAAACCTCGGCGCGCGTAATGCACAGAGCGACGCCCTGCTGCTGCTCGACGCTGACTGCTGGCTCGGTGGTGAGGACGTTGTGTCGGCACATCTGCGCGCCTTGGCCGGGGCCGACATCAGCGTCGGTCCGATTATGTCCAGTGCAGCGGGTTTCTGGCAGATTCTCCGCAACCGGCGAAACGACTTGCCGCAGGATGCGACCATGCCGGTGGATCGCCTGCACACCGCCAATTGCATGATTCGCAGAGATGCCTTCGAGGTCCTCGCTGGCTTCGACACTGGGTATGTCGGCTACGGATTCGAGGACCGCGACCTGCTGTTACGCGCCGTGGCCGCCGACCAGCGAATCGTGTTTGCGCCCGACGCAGGCGCAGTGCACGACGATACTGGCCTGCGGGTGATGGACTACTGCGCAAAGCTCAACGAGGCGGCGCGGCTCACCGCACCCCGCTTTGCGCGCGCGCATCCCTCCGCATACAAGGCTTCGGCCTATGGTGCCCTCGACGTCCGCCTGGGCGGGCTGGGGCGACGCATGGCGGCGCGTGCGGCTGGCCCCGCGGCTCTACGGCTGGGCAGGCTGGCTGACGCTGTCATCCACAGGCCGTGGCTGCCCTTCAGAGTAAGGCGGCTGCTGATGAGCGCGTGCGGCGCACTGGGCTACCTTGCTGGCAGCGCCGGCCTGGTCATCCAGGCTCCGGCGTCCGAGCCCCCCGCCGCATGATCGCTTGCGCATCCGACCGCAGTGATGGAGCGGAATCCGGCAGTTCCCGGCCGCTGATCTCGGTGATCACCGTCTGTCTGAATGCGGCAACGCATCTGCAGCAGACCCTCGATAGCGTGGCCGAGCAGCACTGCAAAAGCCGCGAGCACATCGTCATCGACGGCGGTTCCACCGATGGCACGGCGACCATCCTAGATGCCAACCGCGGCAGTCTGGCGCACTGCTTGTCCGAACCGGATACGGGTATTGGTAACGCGATGAACAAGGGCGCACGGCTTGCGCGTGGCGAGTACCTGTTCTTTTTGAATGCAGACGACTTCCTCGCGTCCGCAAACAGCCTCACGCCGGTTGCCGAGGCGCTGCGCGCCCGCTCCGCGCAGATCATCTGCTGCCCGATCTGGTTCAGGGCCGAGGACGGCCGTCAGTCGCTGCGCCGCCCGCGCGGCTTCAGCGCGTGGTCTGCGTTCAAGCAGGCTGCTCCGCACCAGGGCACCTTCTTTGCCCACGACCTATTCTGGTCGCTCGGCGGTTTCGATGAACAATTTCGTATCGGCATCGACTTCGACCTGTTCCTGCGCGCCCGGCGCGCGCGGGCTACGCTCTGCATTCTTTCGGAGCCGGTGGTCGTGATGCGCGATGGTGGAGTAGGCAGCCTGCGAGACTGGCCCGCCGTGGATCGCCGCCTTCGCGAGGAGCGCGCTGCGCAGCTCAAGGAACCGGATGCTCGCCTACGAGTGTTGTATCGGTTTTTCTGGTCGGTTTATCGCCCTTACCGGCGCTGTCGCGCGCTGCTCGGAGGGCGTTGATGCTGCTGTTCCAGCCAAGCACGCTCGGTCATCGAGACTTGTTCCCGCGGGTCGTCTGTGATGTGCATGGCCCATACGTTGTGTGCGCTTCGTATTTCTCTGGCAGCAGCGCTAGACGCCCGAGTGTAGACGCGCGCAAGGCGACTTCAACCGAGTTCGGGCAGGTCACGCTCGCGTACCGCTATCACCAGCAGGAGACGTAGTGAACCAAGGCACAGCCAAGTATCGTCCTAGATTCTGGGTCGGCGTTGCCGCGTGCATGCTCCTACCTCGCTTGCGTCGCAGCTGGGGTGGTCCCTTCAATGGGCAGACGGGCCGTCGCGCACTCTTTAACGCCGTGATCGAGCTGCTGCATCCAGCGTACATCGTGGAGACAGGAACCTTTCGCGGCACGACCACATGTTTGATGGCGGAACACTTCGCTGGCCCGATTCACACGATCGAGTCCGACGTGCTCAACCACGGTTTCTCTTCCGCCGCGCTGAGGCACCACTCTCACGTACGCAGGCATTTCGGTGACAGCGTACAAGTACTCGAGCGTTTGCTTGAATCCAGTTTGCCGAACGAGCAGCGTGGGTTGTTCTATCTCGATGCGCACTGGGAAGCGCATCTTCCGCTAGCCGAGGAAATCGACGTGATCGCGCGCCACTGCGCCGATCCCCTCATTCTTGTAGACGACTTTGAGGTGCCGGGTGACCCGGACTATACCTTTGACGACTACGGCGACGGAGCCGTTCTGAATGAGGGATATCTCAAGCAGAACGGCCTGCTCGACGAGTTCGATGCACTGTATCCGGCGCTGCCTGGTAGTCACGAGAGCAGCTTTCGGCGTGGTTGCGTCATGCTGCTCAGGCCTCAGACTGCGTCCTGCCTGCTAAAGTCCAGCGCATTGTTCCGCCGTGCTGGCACGCCCGCTACAACCCCGGAGATGAACGCGTAGATGCCAAGGGAAGCTCTGATCGAATCGCACGGCCGCGCCGGAGTCTTTCCGGCTGACTGGCCAGAAAAGCCGCGCTGACTGCGTTGCAGGGCTCGGCCGTGCAATGAGCACGGCACGTCACCCTGCGCCTTGCATCACAGCTTTCTGGACTCGAACGAGGCTCGCGCGATTCGATCAGAGCTTCCCTAGGCAGAGCGCTGCTGGCGTGCTGCCGCAACCAGGCGCTGCACCGCGCGGTGCAACAGCAGTGCGCGGGCGTGCATGCGTAGGCATGCCCGAGTGTCGGCGCGAAGGGCAAGTGCGAGATAGCCCGAGACAGCGTAGGAGGCCAGCGTGGATACGGCTGCACCCTGTCCACCGAACGCTGGAATCAGCAACGCGTTTAGAGCCACGTTGCTTGCTACCGCGGCAAGCGTGTAGGACATCATGCGCCGCTCCAGACCCTCTGCCACGCCCCAGAACTGAGAGGCCACCGTGGCAGTGACCAAGATGCCCGACCAGACGTGGATAGCAAAAATCTCCGCCGCCGGCGCATAGGCTCGGCCGAAGAGCAACAGCACGAGAGGGGGGCCTACAAAGGCCAGAGCGATGGTCGTTGTTACCGCGAACACGGTCATGAGGTCGAAGTACAGCTGCGTGCGCTGCTGGCCCGCCTCGGCGCGCGTGCTTACGATGGCCGGCAGTGCGGTACTAGCGATAACTCCCGGCACGAAATACCAAGCCTCGCTGATGAGAGAGGCGGCGGCGTACTGCCCTGTCTCGGTTGCCGTCGTCAGCAATTGCAGCATGACGATATCGACCTTCAGGTGGGCCGCCTCGGCCGCGATCATCAAGGCGAACGGGATGCCCGCACGAGCAATCTGCCGAGTTTTCGCAAGCCTCGCACCGGCCAAAGGGTTGCCTCGGCCTGATCGTGCATAGTGCAGCCAGTACGCCGCTGAGATCACAACTGACTCCGCCACGATCGCCCAAGCAAACCAGATAAGGGGCGCACCAGCGAACACCATGGCAATCTTTGCGGCCGCGCCGACCACATAGCCGGTCAGCCGCGGTAGCGCCACACTGCGTCCATCGACCACTGCCTGGAAAAACGCCGAGAATACAAACCAGCCTGCTGGAATGACCGCTAGGCCCACTACCGGCAACAGCACAGCCAGAGTGTCGGACAAGGGCATGGTCCACGATGCGAGCCAAATACTGATATAGATCGTCGTACTTGCCACCAGAGTTGCGACGATGGCGCTGCCGAGCAGGCCCCGCGCGTGGTCGCCCGGACGGGAGAACTCCCTGATGAGGTAGCTGTTGAACCCCAGCGTGGCGAAGGGCGTGGCAATCGCAGCCACCCCCAGCGCAGCGCTCAGATACCCGAAGTCGCGCGGGCCGAGATAGCGGGTCACTGCCACGCCGATCGTCAGACCGAGGACTATCTTGACCACTCGCTCGACAAGCAGCCACGAGACAGTGCCCGCGTACTGCCGGAGACCGGGTGACGGAGAAGCGGAGGACATTTTCAGGGCCTGCGCCGGATGGGCGGCATGTTGAGTCGTCTAGCGTTGGCTGCCGCGCTCGCCCGAGGCGTAGAGCAGCGAAGTGATCTGTTCCGAAACGAGCCCGATCAGGAAGACCAGCAGCGAGGTTACGAGCAGCAGGGTGCCGAAGTTGGTGAACCGGCCATCGGCCAGCAGCGTCCAAACCACGTAGCCCGCGCCCGTGGTGAACAGCAGCAGGCTGAGCGGGAAGAAGATCTTCAGCGGTGAGTAAAGCGTGCCGACGCGGAAAATAATCAGCAAGAAGCGTACGCCGTCGCGGCCAACGCGGATGTGGCTCCGGCCGGTGCGCTTCGCGGCCTGAATCGGCACGTAGCTCACGCCGTAGCCGGCTCGAAAAAAGGCCATGGTGCTGGTGGTTGGATAGGAAAATCCGTTGGGCAGCAACGGAAGAAACTCGAGCATGCGCGCGCGGCGGACGGCTCGAAAGCCTGATGTCAGGTCGTCCACTGGCTGTCCGGTCATCCACGATGCAATCCGGTTGTACAGGCGGTTTGCCAGCCCGCGCCACCAGTTCGCCTGTGACCCGGACATCCGCGCACCCACGACCATGTCATAGCCCTCTGCCAGCCGGTCGAGCAGGCGGGGCACGTCGGCCGGCGAGTGCTGGCCGTCGGCGTCCATACAGACGACGATCTCGCCCGATACAGCGCGCAGGCCCGACTTCACCGCGGCGCCATTGCCGCGGCTGGTGGGGTGGGTGACCACGCGCGCGCCGTGCTGGTTTGCGATGCCGGCCGTGTTGTCGGTGGAGCCGTCATCGACCACCACCAGCTCGGCGGTAGGTACCAGAGCGCGCAGTTGCTTGAGCACTGCACCGATCGACGCTGCCTCGTTCTTGGCCGGAATCACTATGGAGATCGATGCGCTTGTGTCGGTCATGCGGTGGCTCGGCTCAGGGGCAGGCAGTCATCATTGCACCCCAAGGCGACGGGCGTATGCATCAAGCTCGCCCAGCCGCGACGGGGCCAGCGCTGGACGCCGAGCATCGGCCTCGCGGGCGCGCGCCATCCACTCTGCGGCCTGCGCGTCCAGCCCCGCCGAATGCAGCACGCTCACGATGCTGATGGCAACCGACGTGGTGGGCTGCAAGGCCCAGGTTTGTTCCAGTGCGCGCATGGTGGCGTTCAGATCACCGCGGGCCATGTGCACGTCAGCCTCACGAAAGCGCAGCGTGGCCATTCGGCGACCTTCGGTTTGCGCGTTGCGGGCGCGTCCGATGGCGTCCACCAGCGCGACCAGGTCGGCCTTGGACACGGCGTCGCACTCGCCGGACAGCACATTTTCGGTCAAGCCATCGAAGGCTATGGTGGTCCCGTCTCTGATGGCAAGGCCTTGCTGCTTTGAGGTCAGCGCTTCCACCGACCAGGGAAGCGGCATGCCGTTCCGGCAGGCGATGTCCAATGCCTGCACACGTGCGCCCGAATCCTCCGGTGCCAGTAGAGCGACCTCTTCGAGGAGGCTGACCGAAGTCGCAGGATCACCCGCCGCGTCAAAGAAGGTTGCGGCCATGCGCTTTGCACGCACCGAGGTCGGGTTCTCGACCTCCCAGACTGCAAACGACGTCATCGGGTCACCCCAAGTGCGGGCCGTTGAGGCCAGCGATGCCGACATCAGTCCCAGGACGCCGATCACCGCTGCCGTGATTGCCCCTCCGGCCAGTCTGTCGCTGGCGCTTTGTACCGCCCTGGCTGCATACCAGGCCAGCGCGAACAGCGGCCCGAGCATGGGTAGGTAGTTCCGGTGCTCGAAGTAGAGCTCCAGCGGAAGTGCGGTGGATTCGAGCGTATGTCCGGCCAGAAACCACAGCACGGCAAATGCTAGCACTGGGTAGCGGCGGCGAGCCAACGCGGCGGCGGCAAGGGCGGCAACTACTCCGAGCAGGCATGCCAGTGTACTGATCGGTGACAGCAGCCCCGAGGAGATCGGGAAGTCGTCGTGCAGCAGACCAGTGCCCCAGGGCCGGTACGCCAGGATCAGCCGAATGTAGTCGGCCAGCACGCGTGGCTCCGTGAGCAGGCGCTCGGTCAGGGTGAAGTCGCGCCCGGCGTAGGAGCGCATCAGGTCGGTCCAGTTCCAGCCGATGTAGCCAGCAAGCAAGACCAGCGGCGCGACCGCCGCTCCCAGCAGATACAGGCGCAGCAAGCCCGGGCGTGGTGTGCCGGCAACGAGCGTAAACTCGATGACCAGAATGTAGGCACAGATCAGGATGCCGTTCTCCTTCGCCAGCACCGCAAGCAGCCCGAAGGGCAGCATCGAAGCAGCCAGCAGCAGGCTGCCAGAGACAGGTGCGGTGGCTATTCGCCGCCGTCCGGCGAGGTAGCAGAGTAGTCCTGCAAGGGTGAACAGGCTCGTGAGCTGCGTCATGCGCTGGATGACGTAGAGCACGGTCGAGACATGCAGCGGATGCAGCAGCCACAACGCTGCACAGAGCAGCGCTACGTAGAGCGCCCGCCGGGCATCAGCCCCGGCGAGGTCCGCCAGGCCGCGCGCGAGCACAAAAACCAGCACCCCGCAGAGCATGTGAATCAGGAGATTGGTGTACTTGAAGCTCGCCGCGTTCGACGGCCAGCCATTGTCGTTGATCAGAAAGCTCACCATGCTCACCGGTCGGCCGAGCACACCCGAGTCGTTCGTGAATACGAAACGCGCCATGTCGCGCGAGCTGTACACGCCGCCGTCGAATCCAAGGGCCGACAGGTTGGGGTAGTCGTCAAACAGGAAGGTGCCGGCTAGGCCGGGCCAGTAGGCCGCGATGCAAACGGCGCAAAGGCACGCCAGTAGCAGGCAGACCAGGGCCTGATGGCGCAGGGAGAATGAAGCAGGCATGCGTGTAGGGTGCACCGGGCGCTCGATTGTGGTGCCGCGCCTGACTCGCCTAGACGGGTCCGCGCAAAAAAGAGCCCCTCCTTCAGGAGGGGCTCTTGACCTAATATGAGGATCAGGTCTTGCTTAGCGGCAGTTCGAGGGGCGGTACTTGGGTTCCAGCGTGGTGGTGGCATCGCCACCGCAGACCCAAGTGATGCCGGACGAGGAGCCGGTGCCGACAAACGAAATTACCTCACCGGAGGCAGCATCGCCGCCGAGATCCTTGATTGCCACGTTGATGCGGCCCTGAGAGGTGCTGATCGGCACGTAGGTGACCGAACCCACGTTGTCGTTGGCCGCCAACTGGGCTGTGGTCTTCTCGATCGCCGCCTGGGTGGTGCTGGCCGGCATTCCACCCGACGTCGCGTAGAACTCCGACACCGAAGCCTTGGCCTCACTGGCGAACACGACCGCCTCCGAAACTTTGGCGCGGACGGTGTAGTCCTGGTAAGCCGGGATGGCGATGGCTGCGAGGATGCCGATGATCGCGACGACGATCATGAGCTCGATCAGGGTGAAGCCCTGCTGGTTCTTGGCCTGAATGTTCATGGATGTGCTCCTGGTGTCTGATTGATCGACGGACGATCCGTCTGCCTGTTTCGTTCGCACGGGCGACGCCAGGATGTCGGAGGGGGAATTGTTCTTATAAATCAGCTGTTTGATGATGTGCAAAGCTGACGTTGCAAGAATATGCTTCCGCGGCCTGTCGGCAACTGACAATTGTTGTCAGTTCTTGTGGCTGATCTCTTGCCGACCCACGCCGCCGCCGGTGCCAGTCAGCAGAATATCCGCTCCGCGTTCCGCGAACAGGCCTACGGTGACCACGCCTGGCCACCGGGTGATCGTGCGCTCGGCACCGATGGCGTCGGTCAGGTCCAGGGCGGCGACGTCCAGGATGAGGTTGCCGTTGTCGGTGATAAAGCCTTCGCGCCACGCAGGCCGGCCGCCCAGTGCCACGAGCTTGCGGGCGACAAGGCTGCGGGCCATGGGGATGACTTCGATGGGCAAGGGGAACGCGCCCAGCACGTCGACCCGCTTGCTGGCATCGACCATGCAGACGAAGCGCCGGCTGGCGGCCGCCACAATCTTCTCGCGCGTGAGCGCGCCGCCGCCGCCCTTGATCATGTGGCCATGGCCCGTGACCTCGTCGGCGCCATCGATGTAAACGGGTATGGAGTCAACGTCGTTGAGATCGAGAACCGGAATGCCGATCGCCTGGAGGCGGCGAGTGCTGGCGTCGGATGAGGAGACTGCGCCACGTATATCCGAGACGCGGTTGGCGAGCAGGTCGATGAGGTGGTTGACGGTCGATCCGGTACCGACGCCCAAGATCGCTCCTGGCGTGATTTCCTTCAATGCGGCTTGGGCGACGGCCCGCTTCATGTCGTCTTGATTCATGTGTGTTCCATCTGGGCTGGGGTGGCTCGTGGCCCGAACAAGGCGGTGCCGACACGCACCATGGTCGCCCCGGCGTGGACGGCGGTTTCCAGGTCATTGGTCATGCCCATGGAAAGTGTGTCTAGTCCGGGGGCGGTGTGGCGGAGTCGAGCGAAATGCTTGGCCAGCCGTGCATGTGCGCCGTCGTCGTCTGGTGCCGGCACTGCCATCAGGCCTCTGAGTTTCAGTCGGGGGAATTTGGATAACGCGTGAGCGAAATCCAATAGTTCGTCCGGATTGATTCCCGACTTGCTCGGCTCCTCGCTGATGTTGACCTGAATCAGGACCTGTAGCCGCGCCAAGGTATTGGGTCGCTGGTCGTCGAGTCTACGGGCGATCTTCAGCCGATCCAGGCTTTGCACCCACCCGAAGCGTTCCGCGATGTCCGCGGTCTTGTTGGACTGGACCGGCCCAATGAAATGCCACTGCGATCGGCGCTCGGGGTCAACCGCGAGGTGCGCGGCGGCGTCCTGCCAGTAGTTCTCGCCGATAGCTGTCAGGCCGGCGTTGATCAGTTGTAGAACGCGGTCTGTCGGCTGAGCCTTCGCGGCACCGACCAGTGTCACGCTGCCGGGTTCTCGCCCGGCGGCAGCCTCGGCTTTAGCGACTCTTTCACGCACGGCCCGATACGCTGTGAGAACGTCGAATGGCTCCGTGCTTGCCGGTTCGTGAAGCGTGGTTGCCGCGGTCATGCGATGTCGATACTTTGATTCAATCTGAAACCTTACCGGGGCGGGGAGCACCGATGGATATTGCGCAGTTACTGTCGTTCAGCGTCAAGCAGGGCGCGTCTGATCTGCATTTGTCGGCCGGTATGGAACCGATGATTCGTGTGGATGGTGACGTCAAACGCATTAATCTGCCAGCGCTCGAGCACAAGCACGTGCACGAGATGTTGTACGACATCATGAACGACAAGCAGCGCAAGGATTACGACGAGCTGCTGGAATGCGACTTTTCGTTCGAGATCCCCAATCTGGCGCGTTTTCGAGTCAACGCATTCAACACGCATCGTGGCGCCGCGGGTGTATTCCGGACGATTCCGTCGAAGATTCTGTCGCTGGAGGATCTCGGCTGTCCTCCCATCTTCAAGGATATTTCCGACCAGCCGCGCGGTGTTGTGCTCGTCACCGGGCCGACGGGTTCGGGCAAGTCGACCACGCTGGCGGCGATGGTGAACCACAAGAACGAAAGCGAGTACGGTCACATTCTGACGATCGAGGATCCGATCGAATTTGTGCACGAGCCCAAAAAATGCCTGATTAACCAGCGCGAAGTCCATCGCGACACGCTGGGCTTTAACGAAGCCCTGCGCTCGGCGCTGCGTGAGGATCCGGATGTGATTCTGGTTGGCGAAATGCGTGATCTGGAAACCATCCGCCTGGCGCTCTCCGCGGCCGAAACGGGGCATCTGGTGTTCGGCACCTTGCATACCAGTTCAGCGGCGAAGACCGTGGATCGCATCGTCGATGTGTTTCCGGCAGCGGAAAAGGAGATGATTCGCGCCATGCTGTCGGAATCGCTCAAGGCGGTGATCTCGCAAACGCTGCTGAAGAAGCAGGGTGGTGGCCGCGTGGCGGCCCACGAAATCATGATCGGGAACCCGGCGATCCGGAATCTCATCCGTGAGAACAAGGTGGCGCAGATGTACTCGGCGATTCAAATCGGTGCACGTGACGGCATGATCACGCTGGACCAGTCGCTCAAGCACCTGCTGCGTGAGGGCAAGGTCGCCAAGCAGGAAGCGCGACGCAAGGCCGTCAAGAAAGACGATTTCATGGAGGCACCCGCCACAAGAGGCCCGAGGATGGAACGCGATCAAGCCGCGAAACTAATGCAGGAACTGCTTCGATTGATGAAGCAGAAGGGTGCGTCCGATTTGTTCATCACGGCCGGTTTTCCGCCGGCGATGAAGGTGGACGGCCAGATGACACCGGTGATGGACAAGCTGCTGTCGCCCGAGAGCGCCGCCATGATTGTTCGAGCGATCATGAACGACCGACAGGTCAAGGATTTCGAAGAAACGAACGAGTGCAATTTCGCGATCTCGCCGCCGCAGATCGGCCGATTTCGCGTCAACGCCTTTGTGCAGCAGGGGCGTGTGGGTGCCGTGTTGCGCACCATCGAAACCGAGATTCCCGATTTCGACAAGCTCGGCCTGCCCGAGGTGCTGCGCGACGTGGTTCTGTCCAAGCGTGGCCTGGTGCTCATGGTTGGCGGCACCGGGAGTGGCAAGTCGACATCGCTGGCCGCGATGCTGGGTCTGCGCAATAAGGAGACCAAGGGTCACATCATTACGATCGAGGATCCCGTGGAGTACGTGCATCCGCATCTGGGCTGCATCATCACGCAGCGCGAAGTCGGCGTGGATACCGACAGCTGGGAGGCCGCGCTAAAAAACACCTTGCGTCAGGCGCCGGATGTCATTCTGATCGGCGAGGTGCGTGCGAGGGAGACGATGGAATTTGCGATCAACTTCGCCGAAACAGGCCATTTGTGCATGTCCACCCTGCACGCGAACTCATCCAACCAGGCGCTGGATCGCATCATCAACTTCTTTCCTGACGAAAAACGGGAGCAGCTGCTGATGGACTTGTCGCTCAACCTGCGCGGCATTATTTCGCAGCGGCTGGTGCGCCGTGAGGGCGGTGGTCGTGCGGCGGCGATGGAAATCCTGTTGAACTCGCCGTTGATCTCGGATCTGGTGTTCAAGGGTGAGGTGCACAAGATCAAGGAGGTCATGGCCAAGAGTCGCGAGCAGGGCATGCAGACCTTCGACCAGCACCTCTACGATCTTTACGAGAACGGCACCATCAGCCTAGAAGAGGCACTGCGGAATGCTGACTCCAAGAATGAATTGCGGCTGCGGGTAAAACTGGAAAGCAAACGCGCCGAAAAGAATCTCGATGACGGCCTGAGTGGTATCGCGATGATGGACGACGACGACGCCACCATCTCGGCCGCGCAGCGAGGTCGTAGCTGATGGCCGATTCCACCAACGCGCCAGGCATTGTTCCGTATCTCAAACTGGCCGTTGAGAAACAGGCCTCCGATTTGTTCTTTACCACTCATTCGCCGGTGATGATCAAGATCAACGGCGAAATGCATTCCGTCGGTAAAACGGAACTCACCTCGGCGCAGATTCGGGAACTGGCCAACGGCATTCTCACGCCGGAGCAACGGACGGAGTTCAACGAAGAGCTGGAACTGGACTTCGCCACGCAGGCCGGCGGCTTGGGGCGGTTTCGCGTCAACTTGTTCCATCAGCGTGGCCGACCATCGATGGTGCTGCGCTATGTCCGCAACGCGATTCCCACCCTCGACGAATTGGGGCTGCCGGAAACGCTAAAGGATTTGATACTCGAAAAGCGCGGCATGATTCTCATGGTCGGCGCGACCGGGTCAGGTAAATCGACGACGCTGGCCGCGATGATCAACCATCGCAACGAAAACGCCTCGGGTCATATCCTCACCATCGAGGATCCGATCGAGTTCGTGCATCCGAACAAGCGCGCCATCATCAACCAGCGCGAACTCGGTCAGGACACCAAGAGCTACGAACGGGCACTGCACAGCGCGCTGCGCGAGGCGCCGGATGTCATCCTGATCGGCGAGATTCGCTCGCGAGAGACCATGGAATCCTGCGTGCAGCTATCCGGCACCGGTCACCTGGCCATCTCCACCCTGCATGCGAATAACGCGTATCAAACGCTCCAGCGCATTATCAACATGTACCCGGATTTTCTCCGGGCGCAGCTGTACATGGACTTGGCGTTGAATCTTCGGGCGGTGATCTCGCAGCGACTCGTGCGCCGCAAGGAGGGTGGCCGGACGGCTGCTCTGGAAGTCATGGTCGTCACCCCCTACATTGCGGGCCTGATCCTCAAAGGCGATGTGGACGGTATCCGCGAGGCAATGGCCGAGTCGTCCGATTCACGCATGCAAACCTTCGATGACGCGCTCTACGACCTTTACCGATCCGGTGAGATTGCGCTGGAGGAGGCCCTGTCCAATGCGGATTCCCGAGCCAATCTCGAAACGCGAATCAACTTTGGCGGCTGACGCGCGGCTTCATGTCCAGAGGCCGTAAGCTGCTATCGGTCTAGCCTGTTACAATTTGTGCAATTGTACAGGTGCGAAGTATGCTTATCACGATTGACACATCGGCACTCGTCGCAGTGGTTACTTACGAGCCTAGCCGTGACCGAGCACTCGCGCTGACGGCGGGCCACAGTTTGATCGCGCCAAACTCAGTGCACTGGGAGATGGGTAACGCCTTTTCGGCCATGATCAAGCGTGGACGCGCCACATTGACGCAGGCCACGGACTGTCTCGACGCGTACGCCGAGGTGCCCATAAAGCTTGTTGATGTGAATCTCAAGCGAGCGCTCGCCTTGGTCGAAAAGCATCGCATCTATGCGTACGACGCTTATCTGCTGGTATGCGCCATGCAATCCAATTCACCGCTACTCACCCTGGATAAACCCCTTCAACGGGTGGCGGATTCCCTGGCGATCCAGGTTCTGGAGGTCTAGCTCATGAAGGTCTACACATTTTCCGAAGCACGGCAGAAGTTCTCGGCTGTGCTCGACTCGGCCCAGCTCGAAGGGGCAGTCAAGATCACGCGCAGGGATGGCCGCGCGTTCTTGATTCGTCCTGTCCAGGTGTCGCCGTCGCCTCTTGATGTCAAGGGCGTAAAACTCACGCTCAGTCGCGAGGAGATCGTGAGCGCTGTCCGCGAAGGTAGAGAACGTGACGGCCACAGCTAGCACGTCGCTCGCGTAGCTCAAGCGGCACGTGTGGCCCCGGCCTAGACCAAACCGCACTCACTCCGCCTGGGCTTGCGCGAAAAACGGCTCCGTCTTGGTGGCGTGATTAGATCAGTGTTTCCCTAGGCCGCGTTGCGTTCGTCGCCGCTGTCATCCTCGACGCCTGAGGCATCGATCACCGTGTCGTCGAAGGCGCCCTCGTCGAATTCTTCGGAAGACGGCAGCTTGAAGCCGGCGACGGACTCGCGCAGCTTCACTGACAACGCGTTCAGGTTCGACACGGCCGAGGCGGTGGTGTCAGAGGCGACCTGAGTTTGCCCGGCGATGTCCTGAATCACCTCGATACGGCCGGCGAGGTCGGCGGCCGATTGTGTCTGCGCGCGCGCATCCTTGGAGATGTCGAGAATCAGCCGTGACAGATCGTTCGATGATGCCTCGATACGATCCAGCGCTTCGCCAGCCTCCTCGGACAGCTGCGCGTTGCTGACCACGTTGGTCGTGCTGCGCTCCATGGAGACGATCGCCTCGTTGGTATCGGCCTGAATCGTTTTGACCAGGGTTTCGATCTGGCGCGTGGCGTTACCGGCGCGTTCGGCCAGTCGCTGCACCTCTTCGGCCACGACCGCGAAACCGCGACCGGCCTCACCGGCCATGGCCGCCTGGATCGACGCGTTCAGGGCCAAGGTGTTGGTCTGTTCGGCGATGTCATTGATGAACTCAATAATGTTGCCGATTTCCTGAGAGGATTCACCGAGCCGCTTGATGCGCTTGGCGGTCTCCTGAATCTGGTCGCGCAAGGTGGTCATGCCGTCCACGGTGCGACGCACTGTTTCCGAACCGCTATGCGCGGTTTCCACCGAGGTTTGCGCGTCCTTCGCCAGTTCGTCAGCGCGGTGCGACACCTGCTGCATCGACTCGGACATGTCGCCGATGGCCTCGGAGACGCTGTTGATCTCGTCGGTCTGGCGGCGTGATGCGACGTTCAGCTGCTGCGTTACGGCCTCGGTGCCGGAGGCGGACTGCGTGATTTCGTCCGAGGTCGCGGTAATGGTGCCGACCAGGCTGCGCAGCGTGTCGATCGTATAGTTGATCGAGTCCGCGATCGCGCCGGTGAAATCCTCGGTCACCGTTACATCCACCGTCAGGTCACCATCGGCCAGCGTGGTGATTTCGTCCAGCAGCCGCAAAATCGCTTCCTGCTGGGCCGCATCGGCTTCTTCCAGTTCGCGGGCTCGTGCACGTGCCTGCCGGAGCAACACGGTGACGAAGATGACCAGCAGGACCACCGTGACCCCGCCGAGCACATAACCGTAGATGGCCTCTAAGGTGCGGCCATCACGATATTCGATGAAAGACTGTTGGACGTTGTTTTCTGCGGTGAACTTGACGTTGTTCCGCAGGCGCGAGATCTCGGCGGCGGCGGCCTGGACGGTCGCGAGTTCCGCGGCTTCGTCGACCGTTGTCGCGGCGCTTGCCTGAATGCGCTGCATGCCCGCGAGCGCGTCCGCCAAAGCGGCATCGGCGGCGGGTGTGCGCACCGGCGTGAAGCCGAGGCCCCGCGCGCTGACCAGCTGTTCCAGCACCGACGACAGCGTGGTGACCGCAGCCTCCAACTCCGCTGCGAGCGCATCTGCATCGTAGCCTTGCCGCGTAACGGCGTGAGCCTGTTCAACGAGGTTGTTGGCGCCGATGACGAGGCCTGTGAGCAAGGTCAATTGCTCAGCCGGAGCGCGCCGTGCGGCCAGCGTGGCGATAGCGGTTTCCAGCGGAGCCGTCACTTCCGGCACGGTCGCTGCAATCGCGCTCGCTTCCTGCTGGATCAGGACGTATGCGGCGCGGCGATCGAGAATCTGGTCGATGGCGTCCGACATCGGCTGAAATTCCGCTTCCAGGGCGTCGATCTTGTCCTGCAAGGGGGGCGGGGCGGCCGGCAGGTTGATGAACTCGTCACCCTCACGCAGGGCGTAGAGGTTGTCCTCAAAGGTCAGCCGCAGGCCATCCATGTTGCGAGTATCGGGTGCCAGCCCGCGTGTGATGTCGTCCGCCAGGCGGGCGATGTTCTCGGCAACCGCACTGGAATCCACTGCCAGCGTGATGTAGTCGCGGTCCCACTGCGCCACTTGGTTCACCCGGTAGAGAATGAACAGCGCGGCAGCGATCGAACTCATAGCGAGCACGAGCAGAACGATCGCGATCTGGGTTCCCCGAACCCGCGAAACTCCCTCAGCCATTGTCTAACTCCATCGGCGGTTCTAGCCGTTGATGACGCCGTTCACCTTCGAAATCAGTTCTGATTCCTTGACCGGCTTGACGATGTATTCGCGAGCGCCCTGACGCATCGCCCAGAGCTTGTCGGTTTCCTGCGACTTGCTGCTGATCACCACGATCGGAATCGAAGCGGTGTCGGCACCGCGGGAGAGCGTGCGTGTGGCTTGAAACCCGTTCATGCCCGGCATCACCACGTCCATGACGATCACGTCCGGCTTTTCGGCGGCCGCCTTTTCGATCGCGGACTCACCCGTCAGGGCTTCCACAACGTCAAAGCCGTTTTTTTCCAACATTTTTCGCAGGTTGGCGATGTCGGTTGGCGAATCATCAACCAGAAGAACGCGCGGCATGGTTTCCCCCATCTACTTCGGTTTGCTTGCTTCGGCGTGTCCGCGATGCGGGTTCACGCCGTTGATCGAGCGTGCTCGATGCCCCGCGGCATCATACAAGAACCAGCCGCCGCGAGAAGTCCGTCAAGCCGATGCCATTGGCTGTCCGGCGCGCCAGGCCTGCTGTACTTGCCAGGTCAGCGAAATATCCTGAAACGGCGTGATCTGACCCGCGCTGCGCAGGGCATGTGCAGTGGTCGGTGACTGGAGGGGGTTGATGAGCACGCCCGAGGCCACCGCACCCACCGCGGTTGTCGGACTCTCGCAACCCAGTATCCGCGACGGTGCGTCGACCAGAAGCTGCGCCACGCGCTCCAGCGGCCATTGTTCTGTCTGGGCCAGGGTCATCACGGCGGGTACCAGCAACTCCACGGTGGAGCCGCCCGGCTCGGTCATCGGGAAGGGGTCGGTTTTGGCGTTGGCGTCTTGCGGCTGGTGATCCGAGCAGATGGCGTTGATCGTCCCATCCGTCACCGCCTGGATCAGCGCCAGGCGGTCGGCTTCGGTGCGCAGCGGCGGGTCCAGTCGGTAGGCGGGGTCCAGTCCGCTCAGGGCTTCATCCGTCAGAAACAACTGATGCGCAGAAACGTCGCAGGTCACGGCCACGCCATCCTGTTTTGCCGTTGCGATCAACGCGATGGCGCGCGCCGAGGTGATGCGTCCCAGGTGCACGCGGCAGCCGGTATCGCGGGCCAGCTCCAGCGCCACGGCGGTGCCGATGGCCTCGGCACTGGCGGGAATGCCGGTCAGACCGGCAAGCATCGCGGGCCGACCCGCATGAGCCACACCCTGGCCGGCGAGGTCGGCGTGCACCGGGTCCAGGTGCACGGTACAGCCGAGACCTGAGGCGTATTGCAGGGCCTGACGCAGCAGGCTGGCGCGAGGCAGTCGGCGGGGCTGGGCCACGCCGACGCAGCCGGCATCCAGCAAAGCGCCGAGATCAGCCAGCGCAGCGCCGTCCAGGGCTTGGGTTAGCGCGCCCAGCAGTTTGACCTCGGCGGCTTCGCCACGGGCGCGATCACCGATCCAGTCCACGACGGCGGGTTGGTCGATCACCGGATTGGTGTCCGGTGGCAGGCAAAGCGTTCCGACACCGGCCGCCGCCGCGGCCCGCGTTTCGCTGGCAATCGTCGCCTTGTGGCTGGCGCCGGGCTCGCGCAGGCGCGCGCACAGATCGACCGCCAACGGCAGAAACACCGCGCCGCTGGCATTGATCACCTTGGCATCGGCCGCGCCGTCTGGCGGCGTGATGAAGCGGCCATCGGCCATCCACAGCGTCGTGGTCTGTCCATCGGCGAGCGTCACATCGCGTAGGCAGGTCAGGCCACTCATGTGCGGTGTGCTCCGATGATCATCGCCATCACCGCCATGCGGATGGCCACGCCGTGGCTGACCTGTTCCAGAATCACCGATTGGTCGCCGTACGCCACCGGGGCGGCGATCTCTACGCCTCGGTTGATCGGGCCGGGGTGCATCAGCAAGGCATCGGGCTTGGCATAGCGCAGCGTGGTCTCGTTCAGGCCGAATCCACGGTGGAAGGCTGAGCCGGCGGGTAGGTAGTGGCCGCTCATCCGCTCGCGCTGCAGTCGCAGTAACATCACGACATCGGCGCCATCCAGGCCGGCGCGCAGATCGTGGTGCACGCTCACGCCGAGAGCGTCCAGCTCCGGCGGCACCAGGGTCTTGGGGCCGACCACTCGAATATCGCGAACACCCAGTTCACGCAGGGCATGAATGTCGGAGCGCGCGACGCGGGAGTGCAGTACATCGCCGACAATGGCCACGCTCAGGCCGGCGACATCCGGCTTGTGCCGGCGAATGGTGAATACGTCCAGCAAGCCCTGCGTCGGGTGGGCGTGGCGGCCGTCACCACCGTTGAGAATGGCGACACCGTCGCCGGCATGTTCGGCGAAGAACTCCGCGGCGCCGCTTTCGCCGTGGCGAATCACGAACATGTCCACGTGCATGGATTCCAGCGTCTTCAGCGTGTCCAGCAGCGTTTCGCCCTTGGTCGTGGATGAACTGCTGCCCTCGATGTTCAGCACATCGGCCGAAAGACGGTGGGCGGCCAGCTCGAAGGCGCTACGGGTCCGTGTGCTGGCCTCGAAGAACAGATTGACCACGGTACGGCCGCGCAGCAGCGGCACCTTCTTGACGTCGTTGCGGGTCACCGGCACGAAAGATTCGGCCGTATCGAGAATTTCGGTGAGCAGCTCGCGGCCCAGGCCTTCGGTGGTTAGCAGGTGGCGCAGACGGCCGTGGGCATCGAGCTGAATTTTCGCAGCGGCGCTCACGCGGTGATCTCCAGTGTCAGGCGCAGCGGGTCCGGTCCATTGAGTCGGATATGTCCGCCGGGGGGCAGCGTATCAACGACCTGGCCGACCACATCCGGCGTGATCGGCAGCTCGCGGCCCGGCCGGGTTGCCAGCACCGCCAGCACGATGCGTTCGGGCCGGCCGTAGTCGAAAATTTCGTTCATGGCGGCACGGATGGTTCGGCCCGTGTGCAGGACATCGTCAACCAGAATGACGACGCGGTTGTCGACCGGAACCGGGAGGTGGCTGGGCTTGACCTGCGGATGCAGGCCCATGCGGCTGAAATCATCCCGGTAGAAGCTGATGTCGATGGTGCCGATGGGCGCTGCCGGTGTCAGCCGCTGCGCCAGCGCATCCGCGACCCAGGCGCCGCCCGTGTGAATGCCGATGATGACGGGGTCGGCATGGGTCATGCCGATCCCGGACAGATCGGCTGCCATCCGGTCCAGCAGCGCCTCCGTGTCAGGAAAATCAGTCACGGCCGAGCCAGTCGGCAAGAATCTGCGCAGCGGCCACGGCATCGCGGCTTTGGCCAGCGACGGGTTGCAGGTCGGCTTCCAGGGAGGTCATGCGTTCTTCGGCCGGGTAGACGGGCAGATGATACCGGCCTTTAAGGCGTCGACAGAAGCGTTCGGCCGCAAGCTCTGCTCCTCGGCGTGCCTCTGACGCTGGATGACGAGTGCCAGGCGTTGTCCGATGTGGCCGAACGCTTCTGTCTACGCCTTAAAAGCCGGTATCACCCCCCCGTCTTCCCGCCCGAATAACTCATGACTGCCCTGGACGCCCACCTGCAACCCTCCGCTGCCCACACACGTCCCGCCCTACCCGCCTCACAACTTCTTGCCCACCGGCCTGTCCCTCACTGACGTTCCTGCCACCTCGGC
>OOGU01000087.1_pt1 | contig 22582 bp, 18 predicted proteins | sample 1670261 | NCBI WGS metagenome assembly OOGU01 (sample SAMEA98137168, study PRJEB22522) | marine metagenome | biome: marine biome; feature: marine water body; material: sea ice | place: Arctic Ocean | collected 04-Sep-2015 | depth 1.3 m
TCGTCAAAGCGCTGGCTGGACGGAGCCCGTACGGCGGTCTGGGGTCCCGGTGGGGGCATGGTCACGAAGGGATCCTGCTGGGGGCTCGCTCGCGACAATCGCGGCTGGAAGAAGCTGGGGCTGTTCGCGCCCAGCGAGCAGTTGGCAGGCCTGGCCGGCCCCACGCTCTACCTCGATCTGGACGTGGTGATTGTCGATTCGCTGGATCCGCTGTTCGACATCGGCGGCGCGTTCCGGGTCATCAAGGACTACAAGCCGTTTCGCTACCGGCATGGATTTACGGGCAACACTTCGACATTTCGATTCAATGCCGGGGCACATAGCGACCTGCTCGACGAACTGGCTGCAATGGGCCCGGCCGTGCTCAGCCGCTACCGCAACGAGCAGGAGTTCATCTCGGACTACATGCGGCAGCGTGGCCTCCTGGATTACTGGCCCAAGCCCTGGTGCGCCAGCTTCAAACATGACTGCGTCAAGCCGCTACCGCTCGGGGCGTTTCAAGCGCCAATCAAGCCGCAAGGCGCCAAGCTGATCGTGTTCCACGGCACGCCCAAGCCGGAAGAGGCCCTGATCGGCGGCATCGGCAACAAGTGGTATCGCGTGATCAAGGCGGCGCCCTGGTTGAAGCCGTATATGGACGTTGGGGCAGACATCCCGGCGTCAAGCTGAGGGTCTGCCGCCAGCGATCAGGGCGTGGAATCAGCCGCCGCGCCGGTATTCGTCGCCAATAGCCCGTCGATCTCTGCCAGGTCATCCGGTGTCAGCTGCCCCGATGCCTGCTTGAGCCTCAGCAGGTTCAACAAATAGTCGTAGCGGGCCCGCGCATAGTCGCGGCGGGCACCGTAGATTTCCCGTTGCGCGTCGAGGACATCCACACTGGTGCGGGTGCCCACGCGATACCCGGCTTCGCTGGCTTCCAGTGCGGTCTGGCTGGACTTGACCGCTTGGCGCAACGCCTTCACCCGACTGATTCCCGCGAGCACACCGTCGTAGGCATCGCGCGCCTGTCGCTCTACCGATCGCTTGGTCTGCTCGGCCAGTGCCACCTGCTGCACGTAGCGTGAGCGGGACTCGCGTACCCGCGATGAGGTCAACCCACCGGTGGATAGCGGAACATCCAGGAACAGGCCGATGCTGGCGCTTTCAGTCTCCGAGCCGAAGGCACCGCCGAAATCCGAGTAGCCAGCCCCGGCCTGCAGGCCCAGCGTGGGCAGACGTGCGCCTTCCTGCGCGCGGATTTCGAACTGGGCAATGTCCACATTCAGCAACGCGGCCGCCAGATCGAGATTGTTGTTGATGGCGCGATCGACCCAGAGGTCCGGGCTCTCCGGCATGGGCGGCACGAGCGGAATGGTGGTCTTCAGGCCGGGAAGATTAGTCGGGTAATCACCGGTGACCTCGCGCAAGGCTTCCTGCGCCGAGCGCAGTTGACGATTCGCATCGATTTCCTGGGCGATGGTCAGGTCGTAGCGGGCCTGGGCCTCCTGCACATCGGTGATGGCCGACAGGCCAACCTCGAACCGCTTCTGTGCCTGCTCCAGCTGCCGGGATACCGCACGCTTTTCAGCCACTGCAAATTCCAGCGCGTCGGCCGAGGCAACAGCATCAAAATAGGCCTCCGCCACACGCAGCACCAACGCTTGCTCCTCGGCGAGATAGCCGGCCTGCGCCGCTGCGACCTGCTCATCGGCCTGCTCGAGCCGGCGGAACGCTGTCCAATCGAAAATCGCCTGATTCAGCGTCAGGTCTACAGACGCATCTGTCGAGATCGTCGTCGGTTGTTCCTGTCCGTTGATCGTTTGTTGACGACGGTTGCGCGCGATCTGACCGGTCAATCCCAGCTGCGGCATGATCACCGAGCGTGCTTGCGGTTTGGCCTCGATCAATGCATCGCGATCGGCGGCGGCGGCCCGCAGTTGCGGGTCGTTGGTCGTTGCCAGCGCATAGGCGTTCAGCAGTTCGGCGGCATTGACGGAACAGGCGAACCCCAGGCCCGCCATTCCGATCAGTAACTTCTTCAAGACTGTAATCCTCGTTCCCCGGGTCGGCATGTGCCGAAGGTCTCTAAGCGGTGCAGGCTGCCACGAACTGAGCATCGGGCACTGCGCGGCTTTTCACCACGATGCAGCACGGGCTTAAAGCGTCGCAAGGTTGGCGCGTAGAAGCTGAAGTCTAAGAGCCGTCGTGTTCGTGCACCAGCTTTGCCAGCGCCGAGCGCGAGTGCACGCCCAGCTTCTGATACACCCGATAGAGGTGATTCGACACCGTCGACGGTGCGACTCCGAGGCGCCGGGCTGCTTCCTTGAACGTCAGACCGCGGGATACGGCGTCGACGACTTCGCGTTCGCGCGCCGTTAGCTCATCCAGCGGACCGCTGGGCCACAGCCGGATCACGTAGAGCTCGCCCAACCGCCGGATGCGGATCGACAAGCCATTCAGCGTCTGTTCGTCGTCCAGCGCACCGACGGGGAATGGCAACCGGCCGCGAGGTGATTCGGGGAAGTGCCGTTCGGTGAGATCGAGAAAGTTGGGCTGAACCTCGTGATACAGACCGTGTGCATCGCAGACGCAGGCGGCGCTGTCGTCCGGCACATCGTTCTGCCGGCGGTTGAGAAAGCTGAAGACCAAGTGCGACGCCGCATTCACCAAATGGAAAACCGCGCGTTCCTGGAGTGCGACCTCTTCGGGCGTGAACGGGCGCTGCCGATCTCGGCGGTAAACGCTCAACAGGGTGTACAGGCCGCCCCGTTCGTCGGTCAGCACGGTTGAGAGAATGCGCTCAATGCCAAAGGGCTGAAAGGTGCTGGCATAGAGCTGCGAGCCGTAGAACTGCTCGTCGGGATAAACCGATGTCATGGTCACCGGCTTGCCGAGCTGTTCAAGAATGCGGGGCAGCACCGGATTGAGATGACGGCTTCGCTCCAGCGCTTCGCTGAAGCCGCCGGGGAGGTTGATGCTGTCCAGCGTGTGGAACAGCAGATTCTCCAGCGTGCCTGTCCCCCACAACGCACAGTCGAACGGCACCCACTGGCGCAGCGATTCCAGCGCCTGGCGTCGAAAATGCTCTGGCCGCACCGTGGCGCCCGCACGGTAGAGGGTTCCGATCCATTGATCGAATTCCGGCGTCAACGTCGTGGTTTCCCCGTCCAAGATGGTGCAAAACCCTTGTAGCACCAATTCGCGACAGACGCGACGGGGTGGGAAAAGAACAACGCCGCCCGAAGGCGGCGCTGGTGTCTCGATTGGTGGGCGATACTAGGATCGAACTAGTGACCCCTGCCGTGTGAAGGCAGTGCTCTACCGCTGAGCTAATCGCCCGGGGCGCGCAATTCTAGCCTGCCCCGCGGTTGGCGGCTACCACTGATGTGTGAATTGCCTCGCCGGCAGGCCTGGCGAAGTCGGACGGCTTTCACGGTTCACGTGGGTAACCGACTGCGGGCGGCGATTGGGCAATGCTATGCTCGTCGCCGCGAGGTTGGGGAGGTTCCCGTCCGGCTGGGCTGCCTGGACCGATCGGGGCAGGGAAATCAACACATCGCATTGCGATACACCACTAGTCACTCATGAAATCGAACCGAACCGTTCTGCGCGCCTGCGCTGTCGGCGCCGCGCTGGTGGCCGTCCTCATGGGCTTCGCAGGCTGCGCCAACAATCCTCAAGCCGATGCTCTGCGCGATGCGGTGCGTACGCTGAGCTCCCCCGGCAGCAAGCTGCGTACACCGGCGGAGGTTAACGCCTACCCCTATGCCCAGCTGCGCATGCAACTGGATGGGTATCTGCCGGCGATCGCCGTATTGGCCGAGTACGTCGAGGGCGATCATCTTTGGGTGGCCGGCGGTGATTTCTGGCTATTGCAGTCGCCTGATGGCCGGATCAAACGCATGCAGGTGGGCCCCCGGCAGACCTTGGTTGATTGGCAGGGAGCCCAGCTCCAGCCGGCGCCCCCCGCTGATTACCGACTGACGGTGACACTGGTGACCGAATCTGAGGAACCAGCCTCGTTCGTCGTTCAATGCACCCAGGCGGAATCAGTCGCCGCGTCGATTATCGTTAACGGGCAGACCATCGACACATCAAGGTCGCGTTACGACTGCACATCCGGAAGCGCGGGCGACGTATATGCCATGACCTATTGGCACGACGCGAACGGTCGCATCCGGCGAAGTGAGGGGCGTATCTGGCTGCAGGGACGAGGCTATGCATTCGAAGCGCTGAAGGTGCCGGCATGACGCGTTTGGATCGCCTCGGGCTGCTTGGTATCGCGCTGGCGTTGGGCGTCTCGGCATGGCCGGCACAGGCGGTCGATGCGACCGCGCCGGCGAACAGTTACGGCAACGTGGGCTTGGTGCAAACTCCGACGGCTCGGTTCGCACCCGCAGGGACATTTCGTGTCGGCTTCTCGTCCGCACGACCCTACGATTCGTCGTTCATTACCGCCCATCCCTACGATTGGCTAGAAGCTACCTTTCGCTACACCAAGTTCCGGTATTCCGGGATCGATGGTGATTTCGTGCTGGATGGCTACCTGGACAAATCCTTCGATTTCAAGCTGCGACTCAGCGAAGAAAGCTGGACTTGGCCATCGATCGCGGTTGGCATTCAGGACCTTGGCGGAACAGGACTCCTGTCGAGCGAATTTCTGGTTGCGACCAAACGAATGGGTGCGTTTGACTTTACGCTTGGGTTGGGCTGGGGGAGACAGGGGGCACGTGGCGATCTTGACGCACCGTTGTCCGGTATCAGCGATCGATTTGAAACCAGAAACAGCCGAACTGGTGACGAGGTTGGTGACTTCGAGCTTGACCGCCTATTCGCCGGAGATGCGGCGTTCTTTGGTGGTGTGCGTTGGTCGCCGGCGGGCTCACCCTGGTCGGTAATGGTCGAGCGCGAGGGCAACGATTATCAATTGGAGCCTTTCGGCAACAATCTAGAGGTCGAATGGCCAGTCAACCTCGGCGTCGCCTACGAAGGGCGGTGGTTTGGTGCTAGAGCGGGCTGGGAGCGGGGTGAGCAATTCACGCTGGGTTTCCATGTGGCTGTGGACCTGAGCGATGCAGGCCCCGCGAAAGCGCTGGATGCTCCGCCCACGCCAGTTGCGCCTCCGTCCGCTCCGCCGACCTACGCACCGAGTGATGGTGGCGAAGTCTCTACGGATGCTGCCAGGGTTCGGGATATCGCTGCCGCGCTGGAGCGCCAGGGCATCAATCTGATCAAGGTGGCGGCCACTGACGAGGCTGACGTGATGACAGCTTGGGTCGGCCATTCGCCCTATCGGAAGTCTGCGCAGGTAAACGGCCGCGTTGCTCGGGTTCTCGCCGTTTTCGCGCCCGAGACGGTGGTGCGGGTTGAAGTTGTCCAGGTTAACCGGGGCATGGAGCAAACGCGCGTAACCTTCATTCGTTCGCACCTGCAGCTAGCGGCAGGTGGGCAGGAAACCCCGGCCTTCCCGCTGAAGTGGGCCGAATTCGATCTGCCGGCCCTGGAACCTGTTCCCGAGGATGAGTCCGTTCATCGTCATTGGAGCGACTTCGAATGGTCGCTGCGGCCAAGGTACCGCCAAAGTTTTGGTGATCCGGATGACTCCTACCGAGCCGGTCTGTTTGTCGCGCTAGGGCTGCAGAAGTTCTGGACGCCTTACCTCTCCAGTTCGCTGGCCGCCGAAGCCAGTCTGATCAGTAATCTGGACGACATCGAGCGACGATCCGATAGTACGCTGCCGCGTGTGCGTAGCGACATCGCCCGATACCAGAGCGAAGGTGAAGACGGGTTGCGTGAATTCGAGGCGAACTATATCCGTCCGCTCACGCCTGAATGGTTTGTGCGCGCATCTGCGGGCATCTTTGAAGAGATGTACGGCGGTGTCGCGGTCGAAACCTTGTTCCGGCCCTATGCCCAGAACTGGGCGGTCGGCGTGAATATGAATCGCGTGCGCCAGCGTGACTTCGATCAGCAGTTCTCGTTTCGGGATTACGAAGTCACCACCGGTCACCTGACCTTTTATCATCGCTTCTACCCGCTCTCAATCGAGAGCGAGTTCAGTGTCGGCCGCTACTTGGCCGGCGATGTCGGTGGCACGATTTCCATGGCGCGCGTGTTCGATTCCGGGGCTCGCATCGGGGTGTTTGCCACGAAGACAGATGTGTCCAGCGAGGAGTTCGGAGAAGGCTCCTTCGACAAGGGCTTCTTCTTCAGCATGCCGTTCGATTTGTTCTTGCCGAAATCAACCCGCAGCAGCATCGGCTTGAATTTCAGACCGCTGACGCGCGATGGTGGCCAGAAGGTCAGTGACGGATGGCGGCTGTTTGATGCGACCAGCGATCGCGATTTTCTTGAGATCGTTCGAACGCGCGGCGCGATGATGGATTAAGCTCGATCATCGTGAAGGGCGCGCTCGAATGTGCCGCGTTGCACAAAAAGTTTCTCGCGCCCATTGACAGGTCATGGCGCACCCATCAATCTACGCATCAGCGTCCACGCTTGGTGACACGGAGTAAAACCAAAATGAAACATATTGCATTCATCGTCGGCTTGTTGGTGGCGCCTTTCGCGTTCGCTCAGGGCGAAGGTTCTGGCGCTGGAGCAGGCGCTGCTGCTGGTAGCGGTGCTGCTGCTGGCGCAACGAGCGCAACCATTGCAACCACTGTGGCTATCGGCGGGACCATCGCCGGCGCAGTCGCGACCGTTGCAGCTGCTGGATCGGACGACGGCGACAACACGCCGACGACGACCGGCACAACTGGCACGAATTAAGGTGCTCGCAGGCCGGTAGATAGCAGCCCGGTCTCGAAGCATGCAAACGCCCGGCTTATGGCTGGGCGTTTTCGTGTTTGCAGAAAATTCTGAAGCGCAATATTCCCGCGCCGGGGTTGCGGCCTGGCGGGGTGCCAATCCGGTCACAGGTGGGGGCTGTGGCGCCAACATCGATTCGCGTAGACCGTTGGTCATGCCAATTCACGCAGTCGCATCCGGTATAATCGTTGCGAGTCGCCGCTTGCCGGCGAGGCAGCAAGTTTGCTCACCCGTCAAATTCCTCGCGCCGGATTGTTCAGCCAATCTGGCCTTCATCCTTACAAGTCTCGTTCAAAGCTATGACCATTGACCTTTCCCGTTACCGCAACATCGGTATCTTCGCCCATGTGGATGCCGGCAAAACGACCTCCACCGAACGCATCCTCAGCCTGACCGGCAAGATTCACAAAATGGGTGAGGTGCATGAAGGCGAAGCCACCACCGACTTCATGGATCAGGAGCGCGAGCGTGGCATTACGATTCAGTCCGCTGCGACGAGCTGTTTCTGGAAGGATCACCGCCTGAACATTATCGATACGCCTGGGCACGTGGACTTCACGATCGAAGTCTATCGTTCGCTCAAGGTGTTGGATGGTGGTGTCGGAGTCTTTTGTGGGTCTGGCGGGGTTGAGCCGCAGTCCGAGACGAACTGGCGCTACGCCAATGAATCCGAAGTTGCCCGGATCATCTTCGTCAACAAGCTGGATCGTATCGGCGCTGATTTCAAGCGCGTGGTCAAACAGATCGAGGACGTGCTTGCCGCCAAACCGTTGGTCATGACGCTGCCAATCGGTGAGGAGGATGGCTTCAAGGGTGTCGTCGATGTTCTGACTCAAAAGGCTTGGGTCTGGGACGAAACCGGTGATCCACTGAATTACGAGATTCAGGATGTGCCGGCAGATATGGCGGACGACGTTGCCCAATATCATGAGGCGCTGATCGAGACAGCTGTTGAGCAAGACGACGATCTGATGGAGGCCTACCTTGAGGGCGAGGCGCCAAGCATCGAGGACATCAAGCGCTGCGTCCGCAAGGGCACGATCAACCTTGATTTCTTCCCGACCTTCTGTGGTTCGGCGTTCAAGAACAAGGGTGTGCAGTTGGTACTCGACGCAGTCGTCGACTACCTGCCCAGCCCGACGGAAGTCAAGCCGCAGCCGGAAGTTGACCTCGAAGGCAACGAAACGGGCGAGTTCGCCGTTGTTGATGTGGATGAGCCGTTGCGCGCGCTGGCATTCAAGATCATGGATGACCGCTTTGGTGCCCTGACCTTCATCCGTATCTACTCCGGGAAGATCGAGAAAGGCACCACGGTACTCAATACCTTTACCGGGAAGACCGAGCGCATCGGCCGCATCGTCGAAATGCATGCCGATAGCCGTGAAGAGCGTGATTCGGCGCATGCTGGCGATATCGTCGCCGTGCTTGGGATGAAGAACACGCAGACCGGCCATACGCTGGCTGATCCGAAAGATCCCGCCACGCTGGAGCCGATGGTGTTTCCGGCGCCGGTCATCTCCGTCGCCGTGTCTCCGAAGAACAAGGCCGCCGCTGAAAAAATGGGGGTTGCGATCGGGAAGATGGTGGCAGAGGATCCGTCATTCCATGTCGAAACCGACGAAGAAAGCGGCGAGACGATCCTCAAAGGCATGGGCGAATTACACCTGGACATCAAGGTGGACATTCTTCGTCGAACCCACGGCATTGAAGTGGAAGTCGGGGCTCCTCAGGTCGCCTATCGCGAAACCATCACCCAGATGGTCGAAGACAGCTATACCCACAAGAAGCAGACAGGTGGTTCCGGCCAATTCGCGAAAATCGATTATCGCATCGAGCCGCAGGAGCCTGGCGAAGGGTTCGAGTTTGAATCTAAGGTGACCGGTGGGAACGTGCCCCGCGAGTTCTGGCCCGCCGTGCAGAAGGGTTTCGAACTCAGCAAGGCCGAAGGCGTCATGGCGGGATTCCCGATGGTGGATTTCAAGGTCACGCTTTTGGACGGTGGCTTCCATGCGGTGGACTCCTCCGCCATCGCGTACGAAATCGCAGCAAAGGGTGCATACCGCCAGACGGTGCCGAAAGGTGCGCCACAATTACTTGAGCCGATCATGAAGGTCGACGTCTTCACGCCGGACGATCATGTAGGTGATGTGATTGGGGACCTCAATCGCCGTCGCGGCATGATCAAGAGCCAGGAGCCGGGCGCGACCGGTGTTCGAATCAAAGCGGACGTGCCGCTGTCTGAGATGTTCGGCTATATCGGGGACCTTCGTACGATCACTTCTGGCCGTGGTCAGTTCTCCATGGAGTTCTCGCACTACTCGGCATGCCCGAAGAATGTGGCTGACGAGGTCGTAGCGGGGCGCAAGGAAAAGAGCGCTGCCTAGTCAAGGTGACTGACATACTCATAGTTGTTACCCGAATTGACTTGGGTCTGGCGCAAACGACGATTGACTATGATGCAGACTGCAAATGAAAGTCATCGCGTTTTCGCCCTTCTGGGATCACAAAGTGCTGTAGCGGCGGTTGTAAAGTGACTCAGCGTTGCGGCCCTCTTTGATTAGGGCGCTCTGGGCAAATTATAAGGCGTTGTAGGCTGCGGCACGGATAAATGGGCACTAGGAATGAACGATACAGTTGAGATGTCCTCTTCCCGCTACACCGTGAGTGGGTCGTTGGGAAGTAATGAGATCGATCTGAGGGATGTGCTCGCTACAATTCTCGCGGGTAAGTGGGTCATCGTCGGCGCGACTGCTGCTGCGATGTTTCTGGCCATCGTGTACGTGACCCTTGCTACGCCGGTGTATCAGGCGGATGCCTTGATCCAGGTTGAAGATGATCGGCCTGCATTGAGTGGTTTGGCAGATCTTACCGGCGCGTTACCCTCTGAAAGTGCGATTGGTGCCGAGATAGAAATTGTTCGTTCCCGGACTGTGCTAGGTAATGTGGTGGACGAGGTGGGGTTAACTGCGGTCGTCGAGCCAAATCGTTTCCCGTTCATTGGGGAATTTTTTGCGCGGCGCCATCCGACATCAAGTGGTGTGGCGGAGCCGCTCTTGCCTTTTACATCTAGTTATGGCTGGGGTGGAGAGTCGCTAGACCTGCGCCGATTCGAAGTGCCTGATGCACAGCGGGCGATGGATATTCAGCTAGTGGTTGCTGGCGGATCCAGTTTTCAGATACTTAGCAGTGGAAAGGTGATCACAGAAGGGCACCCGGAGGAATCACTGGAATTCGTTGACCCGCAAACAGGGCTCACAGTATTCCTCAATGTGCGTGGCATGAGCGGTAATCCTGGAATGCGATTTACGTTGAGATATGTGCCGAAATTATCGGCTATTGTGTCTCTAAGGAAGCCGTTATCGGTTACGGAAATCGGTCGCGATACCGGGGTTATGCGGTTGCGAATTGAGGGAAAAGATCGTCGGAAACTAGAAAATATTCTAGATTCAATTTCCAATAATTACCTTAGGCAAAATGTTGAGCGCAAATCCGCGGAGGCTCAGCAAAGCTTGGCGTTCCTGAATGATCAGCTTCCTCAGGTTCGGAGGGATTTGGAGGAGGCCGAGAACCGCTTGGCACGATTTAGGGAAGAAAACAAAACGATTGATCTCACAATCGAAACAGAATCTGTTTTGCAAAAAATGGTTTTGCTAGATCAGAGGCTATCTGAACTCGATCTAAAGCGAGCGGAGTTAACTAGAAATTACACATCGGATCATCCAGTTGTCCAAACTCTTGAAGAGCAGCGATCCCAACTTCTCAAAGAAAAGCAAGGGCTAGAAGCCGAATCGTCGGAGTTGCCTGACGTACAACAAGACCTGTTGCGTTACATGCGAGAAGTAGAGGTGAGTACGCAGCTGTATACATACATGTTGAACAAAGTCCAGGAGCTCCGAGTTGTAGAGGCGGGTACGGTCGGAAATGTAAGGGTGCTCGACCATGCGGCAGTCGCACCGATGCCAGTGAGGCCGCGCAAGCTGCTTTTTATTGCTTTCGCAGTGGTGCTCGGAGGTCTGGTTAGTGTCTGTGCGCTCTTTTTGCGACGATTGTTAAGGATGGGAGTCACAGATCCAGATCAAGTGGAGCGTGCATTGGACGTGCCAGTGTACTCAGTACTTCCATTCAGCGAAGACGCAAGAAAGGCGGGCAGGGAGAAAAGGGAACTGATTGTAGTGTCCACGCCCGATTCGATTATCTCCGAAGCTTTTCGTAGTCTTCGGACCAGTGTCCATTTTGGGCTTGGTCTCTCCGAAGAATGTTCTGTTATCGCAGTGTCCGGTCCCGCGCCAAATGTAGGTAAAACATTTGTATCTACAAATATGGCGGCTATGTTAGCCAAGGCGGGGCATAAGGTCCTGTATGTGGATGGCGACCTGCGCAGGGGGGATGGTGATTCTAAATTAGGGGTGGCCAGGACGCCTGGGCTCTCTAACCTTCTCGCGAATGAAACGCGGGACATAATCCAAAAATGTCCTGGTGTTCCAGGATTAGATGTGATTGCTAGGGGGAAATCTCCCCCCAATCCGGCGGAGCTCGTCATGAGCGTAAGGTTCTCTGAGTTGATGGATGAGTGGCGACAGTGTTATGACTTTGTGGTTTTGGATACCCCCCCGGTTCTCGCAGTCACTGATCCCGTTATTATCGCTAAGCAGGCGGACGCGTTGTTCTTGGTTGGTCGAGCAGGGGGGACGACGATCCACGAGCTTCAAGAATGTAAGACACGGTTTAGTAGAGGTGGAGTTCCAATGAAAGGCGTGATAATAAATGGTATGACACAGGGTTTAGCTCGTAATGGTCAGTATGGTTACGGTTATTATAATTATAAATACGCGCCCTCCAATGACTAGCCGAGCTTACTGGCGTTCGCCACTTATTTTCTCGATATGTTTTTTTTCTCTTTCTGGGTGCGCCCTTGTTCCAGGGCTCGATCTTAGCGTAGACCACAAAAATATAGGTGCGCCGGAGGAATTGGGGGGCTTTGACCTCATAGAAGTTACACCAAAAGTTTTGTTGGAGTTGGCTGAGAATGTAGATCCCGATAGATTCCGCAGCAATATCGAAGGGGTTTCTGGCGCTGAACGAAATGAATATATGGTCGGCGCCGGCGATGTTTTGACGATCATTGTCTGGGATCATCCGGAGCTTACTAGCCCAACTGGGGAATTTAGGGACCCAGAAAGCTCAGGTCGGTTGGTCGGAAGTGACGGAAAGATTTTCTACCCATATATTGGTGAGTTGGAAGTGGGCGGTCTTCCGGTATCCAGCATCCGTCGTTTGATTTCGGCTCAATTGGCTCGCGTGGTCAGAGACCCACAAGTTGATGTCCGGGTGGCCGCGTTCAGATCGCAACGAGTTAAAGTAACGGGAGAGGTGGCTAACCCTGCAGTGCTCCCTATTACCGATCGGGGGCTTTCTGTTCTAGAAGCGATTGCAAGTACAGGCGGTCTTACCGGTGAAGCTAGTAGGCGTTTGGTGATTTTGCGACGAGGTGATTCTGAGTATCAAATTGATATTAAGGATAGGATCGGTTCAGAAAGTCTGGCCGGCGACGTCATTTTGCAACATGGTGATGAATTACACATCCCGAACAGTGATGAGTACGCGGTTTATGTGCTTGGAGCTGTCGGTGCGCAGGCCGCAATTCCACTGCCTCGCGGGTCGATGAGTCTAGCTGAGGCAATTTCCCGAGTTGACGGTTTAGATGCTAATACCGCAGATCGAAGCCGAATTTATGTTGTGCGAGCGGAGCCGCGTGGAATGGGGCAACGAAATCAAAGTCAATCTCGACTTGTCGTATATATCGTAGACATGTCTAGAATTACCTCGCTAATTCTTAGTGAGCGCTTTGATCTATTTCCTCGTGACGTTGTTTATGTCGATCGTACCGGATTAGCTACATATAATTCAATTGTATCGCAAATATTGCCCACAGTTTCGACATTGTTTCAGCTGGATCGTTTGGTGGATAACTGATATTGGGCTGTTTGGGGGTAAGTGGATTCATTCTTTTGACAAAGTTTGGGGATAAGAATAAGCAATGTTAATAGATTTCGGGCGGCAGATGAAACGACTAAGCGATATTGTAGGCGCTGCTGCTGCTGGCGTTGTCTTCTCTCCTGTTATCGCTCTTATCGTTTCCAGGTTGGCTAACGAAGATGGCGGCATGCTGTACAAACAGTCTCGTATAGGAAGATTAGGAAAAAGGTTTGATGTTATTAAGTTTCGATCCATGGTTCCGAACGCCGATCTTGTCTTAAGCGACATATTAAAAAATAATCCTGAATGTCGAGAGGAATGGGCTAAGGATATGAAGCTTAAGAACGATCCGAGAATTACAGAAATAGGAAGGTTCTTGAGAAGAACTAGCCTTGATGAGTTGCCGCAACTCATTAACGTTATTAAGGGGGAGATGAGCTTGGTAGGCCCGCGGCCTATCGTCGATAGCGAACTTTCGCTTTACGGCCGTTCAGCAAAATATTACTTGAGTGTTAATCCTGGAATGACCGGCCTGTGGCAGGTTTCGGGTAGAAATAATATAAGCTACAAGCGGCGTATCGCAATGGACAGGTATTACGTTGTCAATAGAGGCATTATGTTGGACGCGTATATTTTGCTTAAAACTCTGCGAGTTTTATATAGCAATGAGGGTGCGTATTAAAGCGATTTTACTAGCCAATTATTTATTTTCTTAAAAATAGCGTTATCCGTGCGTGCCGTTTGGTATGGTTATGGAGTAACATCTCCAGTCGGTGCGCCGTTCATGCTGCCGTGCTGGTTCCCTTCGTTTTAGTGGATTGATTAGTCAATGATATGAGTAGTGCTCCCGTTGCGGTACCCATCACAGACTCCGTGATTGTTGCGAACAATCGCCCATTTGTTCTATTTGGCGGCATTAACGTAATCGAAGATCTTGATTCGACTTTGCATGCGGCAGAGCGTTATGTGCGTGTTACACAAAAGTTGAACATCCCTTTTGTATTTAAGGCCAGTTTTGATAAGGCAAATCGCAGTTCAATAAAGTCATTTAGGGGCGTGGGGATAGATGAGGGGTTGCGTATTTTTTCAAAAATTAAAGAGAGCTTTGGCTGTCCGCTTGTAACCGACGTGCATGAAGTCGAGCAGGCAGCGCGAGTGGCGGAAGTAGTTGATGTGCTGCAAATCCCTGCTTTTCTTGCGCGCCAGACAGATCTGGTTGTTGCGATTGCTAAAACCGGAAGGGCCGTAAATATAAAGAAGCCTCAGTTTCTGTCTCCAGCGCAGATTAAGCATATCGTGGAGAAGCTTCTTGAGGCTAATAATGACAGGCTTATCCTTTGCGAAAGGGGGAGCCAGTTCGGATATGACAATCTAGTTGTGGATATGTTGGGATTCCGTGAAATGATCGAGGCGTCTGGTGGGCGGCCCGCAATTTTTGACGTCACTCATAGTTTGCAGCGTAGAGATTCAGGTAGTGAGGCATCTGGTGGGCGCCGCAGACAAGTAGCAGAATTGGCACGATCGGGTATGGCGATCGGGTTGGCAGGTTTGTTTCTAGAGGCACATGCTGATCCAGAAATGGCTCGCTGTGATGGCCCTAGCGCATTGCCGTTGGACAAGCTTGAGCCATTCCTCACTCAAGTTAAGTCAATAGATGACTTAGTGAAGAGCCTACCGTCACTTGATATTCAATGAGCGATAGCACGTCGTGATTTGCTATCAGGGGCCTATCAAGCTGGTGCTATTTGATGTAGATGGCGTGCTGACGGATGGTTCACTGCACTTTACCCGCGAAGGTGAGGCAATAAAAACATTTAATGTACGCGACGGACTTGCGATTGGTTTACTCCGAGTTCATGGCGTTCGTTGTGGAGTGCTCTCCGGTAAGACCAGCGCACCATTGGATCAGCGGATTCAGCAGCTGCAATTTGATTTGGCGATTACCGGGAAAATGGATAAACGAGACGCGTATGAAGTAATTAAGCATGAGGAAGGTCTGGATAATTCCCAAATTGCTTATATTGGTGATGATGTAGTGGACTTTCCGCTCATTGGACAGGTCGGTATATTCTATGCTCCGGGTGATGCGCACGAGCTGATCCGAGTCGGCGCCGATCATGTATTGAAGGCGAGTGGGGGGAGAGGAGCCGCGCGTGAATTGGCTGAACATCTGCTGCAGAGCGGCGGGCTCAGCCTAGCGGAAGTTTATCAGCCGTTGATCGATAGCTTGGGCGATAATAATGTTGTCCAGTAGCTCGGCATTGAGAGTAGTAATACCTGCTCGTTACGGTTCCGAGAGATTTCCCGGTAAGCCCCTGATAGACCTTTGTGGGAAGCCGATGGTTGTGCGCGTATACGAATCAGTGCGGGCGGCGTTACCGACAACGGACACTATAGTGGCTACTGATGATGCGCGAATCGCCTCGGTACTCGATGAGGAGAAAATCCCTAGAATGTTGACTAGGGCTGATCACGAATCTGGTTCGGACCGAGTGGCTGAAGTTGCTCGAAAGTGCCAATGGAGCGGGCAAGACATTTTAATCAACGTGCAAGGCGACGAGCCGCTAATACCGATTGAGCTGATTTCGGCATTCGCTAGGTTTTGTGAATCCAAATCGGATTTATCAATGGCGACTCTGGCGGTGCCTTTTAAAACGACGGCGCAAATTCAAGATCCGCATGCCGTCAAATTGATTCTTAATTCACAAGATCGAGCTGCTGCTTTCTCGAGGGCCGCTTTGCCTTTTAATCGCGATTTGCCGGAAAGTCAATGGCCACTTGAAGATTACCTTCGTCATGTTGGTATATACGCATACCGCAACTCTGAGTTACAGCGTCTAACGCGTACACCTCCATGTATGCTGGAGCGAGCAGAAAAACTTGAACAGCTGCGTGCGCTATGGCTAGGGATTCCTATCGACGTGTTGCGATGGAATGAGCCTCCACCCAATGGCGTCGATACCCCTGAAGATATTGCAAGAATAATCCATTCTATAAAAAAGAAAAAAGGCGATGAATGTAGAAGTTAAAATTAAATCGGATTACATGATTGCAGCCGAGCGTGTATTTGCTATAGAGGCCGCGGGCATTTTGGGGCTCGTTCATCGGCTTGATGATGACTACAATATCGCCGTGGAGACGATTATTCGCTCGTTAGGCCGAGTAATCATCTGCGGAATGGGTAAGTCAGGAATTATTGGAAAAAAAATCGCAGCGACACTTGCAAGTACGGGGACGCCTAGTTTCTTTATGCACCCAGGAGAGGCTTACCATGGCGATTTGGGAATGGTAACGAGCGAAGATGTATTTGTGGCAATCTCAAACTCAGGAGAAACTGATGAGGTGGTCAAACTATTACCGTTTCTAAAGGATAATGGTAATTTTCTAATTGCGATCACCGGCCGGCCGAGTTCGACGCTTGCGTCTGCTGCGGATTGCCATCTGGACGTTGGCGTAGAACAAGAAGCGTGCCCATTACAATTGGCGCCGACTTCGTCCACAACTGCGACCTTGGCGATGGGTGACGCTCTAGCGGTGACATTGATGGACGCAAAGGGTTTTCGTCCGGAGAATTTTGCACGCTTTCATCCTGGTGGATCGCTGGGGCGGCGACTATTAAGTAAAGTTGAGCATGAGATGGTGTGTGACAATTTGCCAATTGTTGATTTGGGTGCTCCTGCTATTGATGTGTTAGCTAGCATTACTCGTTCGAAGTTGGGAATTGCAATACTTAAGGTTGAAAAAGGATATGGAATAATTACTGATGGGGATATTAGGCGTAGCGTTGAGGAATTTGGCGATGAGTTCTTGAAAAAGACGGCAAGTGCTTTAATGACTGAGGCTCCATTCTCTGTAAATGTTGGGACGCGAATGGAAGATGCGCTGGCGTTGATGGAAAGAAAAAGCGTTAGCTCATTGTTGGTCCTCGACGAAAACGACTTGGTTGGCGTGATTAAAAAATAGGCCGGCTTTTCTCTAGGTTTTATTTTCTTCCGAAAAGGCTCATGCGTAGAGATAATAACTTACCTAATGCGATGTTGGTTGGTGCCCCAAAATGCGGAACAACCGCGATAGCAAGAAACCTTGCTCAGTTAAATGGTGTCTATGTTTCTCCAGAAAAAGAGCCCAAGTACTTCTCTAGAGAGTATTGGCAGGAGAGATGCAAAGGGCCGGGAGATGGCAAAGCCTATTTAACGAAGCCTCGAAATTTAGCAGAATATATGAGCTTATTCAAAATGGCGGGTGATTCAACCGTCGTGATGGAGTGTAGTACGGATTATCTATATTACCAGCAGTGCGCAGAAAAAATCTATGATATCTGTGGGGATATAAAGATTCTCATCGTAATCAGAGATCCCGCTGAAAGAGCGTATAGCCACTACCTCCAGTTGGTTAGAGATGGGCGGGAAAGCCTGCAATTTAATGATGCGCTTATGATGGAGAATGAGCGTATAGCGTTGGGATACGAATATGCGTGGCATTATACAGCTTGCGGGATGTATTTCTCGGCAATCTGCCACTTTATGGGCGTTTTCTCGAATGTGTATATCGTTAAATATGAAGACCTTCTTCATGATCCCCTTAAGGCCTATGGTGGCATCCTGAATTTTCTTCGCTTGGATTCCGAGGAGGAGTTGAAATCTATAAATTTGGAAGCCAGGGAAAATAAATCGGGGGTGCCGAAAAATAAAATGATGTACGCTATGCTGACTGGGTCGACGGTGAAGTCTCTTGTTGGACCGCTGCTAAGGAGGGAAGGAGCAAGGCGCATAATCAAGTCACTCCAGGCGGGGTTTATTGATCGTCCAAAGATCCCCGCTTCAGTTTTACCGCAGATGCGTAAAACATTTAGGGGTGATATCGATGCGGTTCAATCCCTTACAGGTTTTGATTTATCGGATTGGCGATCGGGCGACTAAACATATGCTTTACGAAGTGGCAGACTGCCTTTATTTTTTCTCCTATAAAGCGTATGAGGTCCTGAATTTTGGGTTCGGGTCAAGCATGCCAAAAGTCGGTGGGGGGCGTATTAAAGCCGCCATCGTACTGAATGGTGGATCCCTGAATGTTGACGGCGTAAAGAAGTTAGGGCCCGCCGAAAATGTATTTGTTTGTAACGAATTTTGCATGACGCCTGAATTTTTAACGATTAAGCCAGGGCACTATATTCTGGCAGATCAGGTGTTCTATTCGGAGCAGTTAAAAAATAAAAGCGGCGTAGTCAAAGCGAATGCGGTAGAAGTGTTAAATCAGCGCGTTGATTGGGATATGGAGTTATATGTTCCGTTAGAAGCTAAAGGTTCGAATTTCCAGAAAAAAATCTACAACGAGAATATAGCTGTAAAATATTTTTCAAAAGCCCCCATGCCGTTTTCCGGTCGGCTCGGTAGATTATTTATCACCAATCTTCGGAGTATGCCCGTGGTCGCCAACGTGTCTGTGCCTGCGGTTGCGCTTGCATTGGCGAAAGGATATGGGGTTTTGGAAATTTATGGGCTGGATATGAGTTTTTACAGAAACTTTTCTGTAAATATAGATAACGTATCATATATTGAAAGCTCTTATTTTTATAAGTCTGGCGAACGTTCGCCTTACATGCTGTCCTCTAAGCGGCTCGGTGGATACGTAAGGGGGCGGGCATCAACGTTTTTTCGGAGAATGTATGAGACCATCAGGGCGCATGAAATTATCGCGTCGTCTTTTGAGGGTAAGGTTTCGATAATAAATAAATCTCAAACTAGTGTAGTAGATGTATACCCTAAATCGCGTTCGCCTACTTAGTCACATTGGCGTGGTGGTAATAATAGGCGTCTACTGTCGGGGGTTATTTGAACTATTTCTGACAAAAAATATCGGATATATCTTTGGCGCCTTAGGGTGTGGGGGGTACCTGGCATCAGTGATCTTATCGCGTGCAGTGAGCGATGGACGGATTAATGCATGGCAGCTATGGCCAGCAGTATTATTTTTTGCATATTTGCTTGCGGCGCTCGCTTCGCTCGTCGCTACCTTTCTGAGTGGGGGGAATGAACTCCTCGCCCTTATATATACCGCTGAGCATCTTTTTCTGATGGCGGGAACTCTAACTATTCAGTCGAATTCTCAATTTCGCGATCTTGAGATAATTCGGGCATTGCGAGTGATAGCGATCATCGTGATCTCTACGGGTGTTTTAGAGTATTTTCGCGTCGTCACTTTCCCCGGATCATGGGAATTAGGTGATTACGCACGAATTGCTGGTTCACTTGGTAGCAAACAGCACTTTGGTTACGCAAGTGCATGTATTGGCGTTCTGTTGATATACGCGTATCAGGAGACTAAGAATAATATCACGTGTTTGATTGGCGTGATGTGCATTCTATTAAGTTTTGCATCAATGTCGAGGAATGGCCTTCCAGTCATCATTGGGGCTTTTTCGTTATATTTGTTCTTTTCGTTGAAGAAGAACAAAGCTCTTATCCTAAGATATTCGACGGTCTTCATTCTTTTTTTGGCAATAATTTATATTTTCGACGAGGCGTTGTTATCTGCCGCTTTCGACAGGGTGGTTTCAATATTTTCTTTCGAGGATAGGGCGAATAGTTTAAGGGTCGAGGCTTGGATGAAAGGTGTTGCTGCGATATCTCAAGGTAACGGTTTTTTCGGAACAGAAACCGGGATTTATTCGCAGGCGGGGGATAGGCTGGGTTTGGCAAATTCGTCACATTTTGAGTCGACAATATTGCAGCAGTTTGCAAATTTCGGTGTAGCCGGAGGGGTGTCGTTCATTATTTTCTTTATATTTTTGATCTCCGGTGTTCGAAGTATTCTTCTCAAGTCTTTGGCGATAATGATGTTCGCAAATTATTTCTATTATCCCGGCGGAGAATCATTGCCGTTCATTGCGTCTTGGTTTTTATTGTTATCGTTAGATAACGCGAGAAAGGCTCCGGAGTAGCGTCGCGTCATGATTATGGGGCGTATTAGGGTATTGTTGGGTGCAGCGAAAAGCTATGTTAGTAGATTGCGTGCTATTTTAGCGGGGCGCTCCGAAATTCTTGTATTAGGTGATTCGCATGCGCGCATCTTTAGAAGAAAGGAGCTCACCTCCAAATTCCCTAAATTATACTTTGATGTGCTTTCGGTTGGCGGCGCTACTATTTCGGGTATAAACAATCCAAATTCCAAGACACAAGCGCTCCCGCGGTTCAGAAAAAAGATTTCTAAGAGTGGGGCTGAGAAAGTGATTCTCATTTTAGGCGAAGTGGACGTGGGGTTTGTCATCTGGCTTAAGCGAGGCGGCGTTGAAAAGTCTTATCGGGACGCGCTTCGAAATTACTATTCTTTTGTGGGTTCGCTTTCCGATAAATTTTCGGTTATATGTATAAGTGTCCCACTTCCTACTATTAAGGATGAGGCTCGATTTGGAGAGGTTGCAAACGCAAGGAAGGAGGTGACTGCCTCCCAAATGGATCGGACAAGATTGACGGTAATGTTTAATAATGAGATTGAGGAGTTTTGCGTTAAAAATGGCCATATATTTATAAATCTGGATCCGCTTTCGTCTGGTGAAGACGGCTTGGTTGATCGTCGGTTGCTAAACGTTGACGAAACGGACCATCACTATAATGATGTAGAGTATGCAAGGCTGTTAGTCGACAATTTAAAGCTTTAATTATCGGTTTTCAATATGCTTTATTCGAACGAGCACAACTTTACGTTTATAAAGACAAGAAAGACTGCAGGCACATCCGTTGAGATAGCGTTATCGAGGTATTGTAGCTCCTCGAGCGATATAGTTACGCCTCTTGTTCCGGAAGACGAGCGGATCCGACAAGAAAAATCTGGCGGCGTGTATCCGAGGAACTATAAATTCACGCTTCTAGATTGGTGTACTTTGCCGTTTCGTATCTATGATGAACGTAGATTATATAGAAATTTTGACATTCGACTTCTGAAAGGAAAATATTGGAACCATGTTGGTGGCCGGATTATAAAAAATCGGCTGGGCGAAAATATGGAGCGTTCATATGTCTTCACTGTCGAGAGAGATCCGTGGGACAAAATAGTTTCGTTGTATTATTGGTTGCTTAGGTACCTTAATAAAAATGGCGCTGAGTTTTCCTTCGATGTATTTTTTGACGAGGGCTGGGTCGAGTGGCTGTCCGATTATCACCTGTACGCCGAGGGCGGAGAAGTATTTGTTGACGCGATAATCGATTTTGACTTTTTAGGTGATGGTTTGGATAAGGTGGCAGATCAGCTTTCTCTTCCGAATTGGCAGCAGGGATTCATTAGGTCGCTTTCCGCAAAGAAAACGAGCTTGGGAAGCAAACAATCTCATGCTCAGTTATTTGACGAGAGGAAGAAAGACAAGGTAAGGGTGATGTTCGCTCGAGAAATTCAACTATTCGATTTCCGAGAGGATCCGCTGGTGGAAAAAGCGGTATGCGGCCCATTTTTGTTTTCAGCTGGGTGAACGCTTGAAGCGGCAGATTTCAATTGTTGCGACGATCAGTCTGATGTCCAGAGTTGTTGGCTATATCAGGGATGTAATGCTGGCGTGGGTGCTAGGGGCGACAGTTAGTTCTGAAATATTTTATGCTGGGTTTAGATTTGTAAATTTGTTTAGGAGCGTTATCGGGGAAGGCGCATTTAACGCAGTTTATATGCCGACTCGTGGGGAGAGATGGGAGGCTGCAGATTTTGTAAAGGGGGTGTTGGCCGTTGTAACGCTATTTTCCATAGCATTACTGATTATTCTGTGGTTGTCTAACGGGCAATTGTGGGGCCGGTTATTCCCTGAGCTTGTAGTGCGGGCGCGCAGCGCTGGCTTGGATATTTCTGCGTTGGCTTGGGTTATTCCGATTCCCAGTCTTATGTTGATCTCGGCGTTCTTTATGGCCGAATTGAATTTCAATGGTCGTCATTATGTGGCGGCAATTTCTTCAGTCGTTCCCAACCTCTCGGTTTTAGTCGCTACGATCGGCTGTGTATTGGTTGTCGAGGAAGCGACAGCGTCGATTGCGTTGAATGCGCTAACGCTTGGCTATGTCGTTTTGCTAATGGTGGTAGCAACAAGCTCTCGGAAAGTTGTTTGTAGCGCAGTGCGTGACGGCGTGATTAGGCGGTTAATGGTTGCTTCTTTCTCGAAAGCGGCGTTGCCTATATTGTTGGCGGGTGTTCTTTTTCAGGCAAATATTTTTATAGGCGTAATATTCGCGTCGAGGTTTGATGGTGGCGTGACGTACGTTTATTATTCCGAGCGGTTATGGCAGTTGCCAGTTTTGATCTTCACGCCCGCGATTTCATCTGTTTATATCCGTAAGGTGTCTGTGCTGGTGGGGAGTGGAGACTTCAAACGAGCGGCGATGATACAGGGCATAGCCTTAATGTGCGTGGTTGTGACCTGCTTTCCGCTGAGTCTTTTTTTGTTCTTTGAGTCGAAAGCGGTCGTTTCTCTTTTGTTTGAGCGGGGTGAATTTAGTGAAAGTGACGTAGAGTTGGTCGCCTCTATTTTGCGTATTTCTTCATGGTGTATTATCGGTGCGATATTCCTGAGGATTCTTAATGCTGTTCATTTCGCAACTGGAAGGCGAGGGACGGTGCTGACGGTAAATGCGGTCGGTTTGGCGATCAATCTTTTAGTTCTTGCAATTACAGTGAGCGACTATAAGCTGCTGGCTGTTCCATTTGGCCTTTTGGCTTCTTATGGTATTCAAGTTCTGCTCTCGACTGTGTTGCAGTTGCGTGTAGGGAGCCTGCATTTGTCCGTAAAAACCATCTCGGGATTGTGTTTGGCTGGTGGGATGGGCTTAATTAGTGTGGGGTTGCATGG
>OOGU01000088.1_pt1 | contig 22395 bp, 17 predicted proteins | sample 1670261 | NCBI WGS metagenome assembly OOGU01 (sample SAMEA98137168, study PRJEB22522) | marine metagenome | biome: marine biome; feature: marine water body; material: sea ice | place: Arctic Ocean | collected 04-Sep-2015 | depth 1.3 m
TCCTTGCGCAGTTCCACGACTGACACCTCCGACCACGGCATCGCACAGCTCCCTTGCCGAACAATCCATGGTCAATTGTGTCACCCATGTCTCCGAACAGGTGTTACCCATCTCCCAAGTCCATACACCCTTGAGGGGTGAGGGGCGACTTGCGTAGCAAGCGAAAAGGTCCGGTGGACCTTTTCGAGACCCGAACGCCCGGAGCGCAAGCGCAGGGCAAGTCAAACTGCCAAAGGCAGTTTGGGGCGGGGGCTCTGAATATCGTCGGATAAAATCATGGGCGGTGTTCCTCGCAGCAGCGCCGGGACCCCGCCCCGAAATCTGCTTCGCTGTCGCTCGCATATTTCGACCCTCCCTCAAGGGGAGGGTGGGAGAAAGAGCAACAGCGCCTGCTACTCTTCCTCTTCCCAGCCGAAATCGGGATAGCGTTTCTCCGCCACGTAGGGTCCGCCGCCGGTGCTCGTCTTGGCCGAAAAAAGCGTGAAGCGTTCGGCGGTAAAGGGCGGCGCGGCGAAGGGCGAGTTCGCGCGGATGAAATTGTAGACCGCGCCCGTCTCGACACGGCCGAGCCGGGCAATCGTCACATGCGGCATGAAGTTCCGCGTCTCGGGCTTGAGACCCACGCGCCGCATCGCGCTTTCGTGCCGCCCCTGCAGGATGCGCAACGGCTCGGAGGGTTTCACGCCGGCCCACAGCGTGTGCGGCCGCTTGCCGCCGAACTCGCCAAGCCCTTCGAGTTCGATCTCGAAAGGATGCATGGATATTTCCGCCAGCGCCTCGTCGATATCGTCCGCTACATCTTCGGCGACGTCGCCCGCAAAGCGCAGCGTGATGTGAAAATCCGGCCGCTCGATCCAGCGTGCCCCGTCGAGCCCGCGCTGCAGCCGCGCCAGCCGCTCCGCCGCTTCGTCGGAAATCTCCAGCGCGGTGAAAAGGCGGATCATGGTTGTGGTTCGCGCGTCGTCAGCGAGGTTTCGGCTTTCGTTTCTTCTTACCTCCCCCTTGCGGGGAGGTCGAGAAATTCGCCGAGCGGATTTCTCGGGTGGGGGGTGCGGAGGAAAAGAGCCGGGAGGCATCTGTCGCCGGGCTTCTTCCCCCCACCCGTAAAATCCTTCGGATTTTCCGACCTCCCCTCAAGGGGGAGGTGAGGATAAAGGATTCTGCACAGCAGTAGTCTTGCCAATCAAGGGCAGGGATTCGGCTGGTCGAGATGCGCGGCCTCGATCTCGTCCTCAAGCTCCTTCGACCATTTCACGTCGACGCTCGTCACCGCGAGCTTCAACTGCTCCATGTTCGTCGCACCGATGATGTTCGATGTCACGAAGGGCCGCGTGGTCACGAACTGGTTCGCCATCTGCGAGGCGTCGAGCCCGCGCTTCTTCGCAATCGCGAGGTAGCTCTCGATGGCCTTGTTCGCCTGCGGGCTCTCATAGCGCTGCAGCCGGTTGAAGAGCGCCTTGCGCGATCCTTCGGGCAGCGCGCCGTTCTGGTACTTGCCGGTGAGATAGCCCTGCGCCAGCGGCGAATAGGCGAGAAGGCCGACGCCGTCGCGATGCGCGATTTCCGAGCCGCCGAGCTCGAAGGTGCGGTTCACGAGATTGTAGGCATTCTGGATCGACTGCACGCGCGGCAGGCCCTTGGTCTTCGCATGATGCAGGAAGGTCATGGTGCCCCAGGGCGTCTCGTTCGAAAGCCCGATGAAGCGCACCTTGCCGGACTTCACGACTTCCTGCAGCGCTTCCAGGATTTCACCGATCGGGTGGCTCGCGCCGTCGATATGCTTGTAGCCGAGCCCGCCGAACAGGTTGATCGGCCGGTCCGGCCAGTGAAGCTGGTAGAGATCGATATAATCCGTCTGCAGACGTTTCAGGCTCTTGTCCACGGCCTCGTGGATCTGCGCCTTGCTCTGCTCGGTGCCCGCGCCGTCGTCGCGCAGCCATGTCATCGGGCTGCGTCCGGCCACCTTCGTCGCGAGAATCACCTTGTCGCGGTTCTTGCGCGCCTTGAACCAGCTGCCGACGATCTTCTCGGTCGAGCCCTGCGTCTCCGGCTTCGGCGGCACGGCATACATTTCCGACGTGTCGAAGAAGTTGATGCCGTTCGCGATGGCGTAGTCCATCTGCTCATGGCCTTCACTTTCCGTGTTCTGCTGGCCCCATGTCATGGTGCCGAGACAGATCGAGCTCACTTTCACGCCCGTGCGGCCGAGTTCGCGATATTCCATTCAGTTTCCCCCTTGCGGCTTGCATTCGTTTGTCGAGTGCCGGTGTCCGTTCTTATAAACCGGTTTTCCACCCTCCCCTTGAGGGAGGGTGGAAAAATTGGAGCGAAGCGAAGAATTTTTTGGGGCGGGGGGGGCGTGGGCACGAATTTACCCCGCCCCGAAATTTGCTTCGCTGGCGCTTGCAAATTTCGACCCTCCCTCAAGGGGAGGGTGGCAAGGAAAAGCAGAGAGCCCCCTTCCCTCACTCCGTCTCCGTGTCGCGTGCCCGCGCCTCGGCGATCAGGTCTTCCACCCTCGGCATGATCCCTTCCACGATCACGCCGACGCCTTCCGCCGTCGGATGGATGCCGTCGCCGAGATTGAGCGTGCGGTCTCCGGCCACGCCTTCGAGGAAGAAGGGATAGAGAAGGAGGCCTTCTTCTTCGGCAAGGTCTGGGTAGATCGAGTTGAAGGCCTCGCCATAGTCGCGCCCGAGATTGGGCGGCGCGTACATGCCGGCGAGCAGGATGGGGAGGTCCCGCTCCTTCAGCTGCGCCACGATCTCCGTCAGGTTCTTCCGCGTGAGCGCGGGGTCGATCGCGCGCAGTGCGTCGTTCGCGCCGAGTTCAAGGATCACCGCGTCGGCCTCCGGGCCCACCGCCCAGTCGAGCCGCGCCAGTCCCCCGGAGCTCGTATCGCCAGAAACGCCCGCGTTCACCACCTTCACATTCTCGTGACCCGCCGCATCGAGCGCGCGATCGAGCTGCTCCACGAAACCTTCGTCCGGGCCCAGCAGATATCCGGCGGTGAGGCTGTCTCCGAGCGCAACGATGGTAAGCTCGTCTTCTTCCGCTTGCGCCGGAAGCGGCGCCGTGACGACGAGGAGAACAAGGGCGGCACCGCTGAAAAGCTTGCAAAGCGGGGCCCAGAGGCCATATCGCATTCTGTATCTGCCTTTATCTGTCTCGCGGGAGTTCCCGCGCTTTTCGTATCCGTTCCCCGTCCCGCCGCCATTTCATCCAGAGAAAGAGCCAAGCGTTTGCCCGATACGATCCCCGAGAAGATCATCGAACTCGACAGCGTCAAACTGAGCCTGCCGAGCGCGGCCGGTCCGGTCAACATTCTCAAGGGCATCGATCTGTCGATCGCGCGGGGTGAAACCGCCGGTCTTGTCGGGCCGTCCGGTTCCGGCAAGTCCACCCTTCTCATGGTTCTCGCGGGGCTCGAGCGCCCGAGTTCCGGCCGCATCACCTGCGCGGGCGAGGAACTCACGGGCTTCGGCGAAGACGATCTCGCCCGCTTCCGTCGCGATCATATAGGGATCGTGTTCCAGTCCTTCCACCTCATCCCCACCATGACCGCACTCGAGAATGTCGCGATCCCGCTCGAATTTTCCGGCAGGGAGGACGCCTTCGAGCGGGCGGAAGAGGAATTGCGGCTTGTCGGGCTCGGCCACAGGCTGACGCATTATCCCGGTCAGCTTTCCGGCGGCGAGCAGCAGCGCGTCGCGCTGGCGCGCGCCGTCGCGGGCGACCCCGAAATCCTGCTCGCGGACGAGCCGACCGGCAATCTCGATCAGACGACGGGTAACGAGATCATCGAACTCATCTTCGACCTCCATGCGCGCAAGAACGCGACTCTCGTCCTCATCACCCATGACGAGGCGCTTGCCGCGCGCTGCCACAAGATCGTGCGGCTCCGCGACGGTCTCATCGAGAGCATCGAGACGGGAGCGGCGGCGTGAAGAAAATCGGTCTGTCTACAGACAATAATAAGGCGACCACCCTCCCCTTGTGGGAGGGTCAAACGGGCGAAGTCCGTTTGGGGAGGGGGTCTCCGCTCCCGGCGATGAACGCAGTATCGATTTTGCGCCTACGTCCCCCGCGCACCCCTCCCCGAAATTTCTCTCGCTGCCGCTCGAAAATTTCGACCCTCCCACAGGGGGAGGGTGGAGACGCTTGTCTGACAATGTCGAGAAGCGCCGCGCCATGAGCAGCGCCACCTCCTTCTCCCTTGCCGCCCGTCTCGCGCGGCGGGAGCTGCGTGGCGGCGTTGCGGGTTTCCGCGTCTTCATCGCCTGTCTCGCGCTCGGCGTTGCGGCGATTGCCGGCGTCGGTTCCGTCTCCTCCGCGCTCACGCGAGGGCTCGCCGAAGGCGGCCAGGAAATTCTCGGCGGCGATATCTCCATCCGTCTCATTCACCGCGCGGCGAGCGATGTGGAACTCGCGGCGATTGCCGACGGCACCGTCGTTACCGCATCGGCCGAAATGCGCGCCATGGCGCGCAGCGTCGCGGCGGATGCCGCGCGCGGCCAGACGCTGGTCGAGCTCAAGGCCGTCGATAATGTCTATCCGCTCTACGGAGCGATGGCGCTGTCGCCCGAGATGCCGCTCGACGAAGCGCTTGCCACGCAGGGCGGCGTGCCCGGGCTCGTGGTCGAACCAAACCTTCTGACGCGGCTCGGTGTCGATATCGGCGAGCAGGTGCGGATCGGCGACACGGATTTCGAACTCCGCGCGACGATTATCCGCGAGCCGGACCGCGTCGCGGACGGGTTCGCGCTCGGACCGCGCGCGATGATCTCGCGCGCCGCGCTTGCGGGGACGGGCCTCGTACAGCCGGGCAGTCTTGTCGAATATCACTACCGCGTCCGCCTTCCCGCCGCTGCGCGCACGAGCGAGGACATATCTACCTGGGTGGCCTCCCTCAACGAGCGTTTCCCGGATGCGGGCTGGCGCGTCCGCGACAGGAGCGACGGCGCGCCGGGTGTCCGCCGTTTCGTCGAGCGCGTTGCACTCTTCCTTTCCCTTGTCGGTCTTACCGCGCTTGTCGTCGGCGGCGTCGGCGTCGCGAACGCGGTCAAATCCTATCTCGACGGCAAGCGCAGCGTGATTGCCACCTTCAAATGCCTCGGTGCGCCGGGTCCGCTCATCTTCCGCATCTATCTCCTGCAGGTGATGGCGCTCGCCGCCGTCGGCATCGCGATTGGCCTTCTCATCGGCGGCGCGGCTCCCTTCCTCGTTCAACTCGTCGCGGGCGACATGATCCCGATCCCCGCCGAGATGGGTGTTTATGGCGGGCCGCTTGTCCTCGCTGCCGCCTATGGCGTGCTGACCGCGCTTGCCTTCGCGATCTGGCCGCTCGCGCGCGCGCGCGAGGTTCCGGCGACGAGCCTCTTCCGCGATCTCGTCGCGCCTGTCCGCCGCCTGCCGCGTCCCGTCTATGTCGCGGCGACGGGTGGCGCGCTTTTCGTGCTGGCCGGACTTGCGGTCGCACTTGCCGAAGAGCGTCTCTTCGCGCTCTGGTTCGTCGCGGGCGCCGCCGGGGTCTTCGTCGTCCTCTGGGGCGCGGCGCGCGGCATCATGGCGCTGGCGGCGCGCGCGCCCCGCGTCCGCTCGCCGGAGCTGCGTCTTGCGCTCGCCAACATCCATCGCCCTGGTGCGCCGACGCCCGCCGTCGTGCTGTCGCTCGGCCTCGGTCTCACGCTGCTCGTTACCGTCTCGCTCATCAACGGCAACCTCACCGGCGAGATCACGCGCGACCTGCCGGACCGGGCGCCCGCCTTCTTCTTCGTCGACATCCAGCCGAACCAGATCGACGCGCTCGAAACGCTGGTCAGGTCGAGCGAGGGCGTGACGGGCTTCAATCGCGTGCCGATGCTGCGCGGCAAGATCGCGGCTGTGAACGGCGTGCCGTCGGACGAGCTCACCGTCGCGCAGGACGCGCAATGGGCGCTCAGGGGCGACCGCGGCATCACCTATTCGCAGACGCTGCCGGAAGGCTCCTCCATCGTTCGCGGGTCGTGGTGGGAGCAGGATTATTCCGGGCCGCCGCTCGTTTCCTTCGACGAGGAGCTGGCGCAGGGTTTCGGCATCGATGTCGGCGACACGATCACCGTCAACGTGCTCGGCCGCGAGATCACGGCGGAGGTCGCGAACACGCGCCAGATCGACTGGACCAATCTCGGCATCAACTTCGTGCTCGTGTTCTCGCCGGGTCTTCTCTCCTCCGCGCCGCATACCGTTCTCGCCACCGTCGAGATGGGTGGCGGCGCGCAAACCGAGGAAGCGCTCGAACGCGAGGTGACGTCGCAGTTCCCGAACATCACCTCCGTCCGCGTCCGCGAAGCGCTCGAAGCGGTGAACTCGCTGCTCGAGAATTTCGCGATGGCGGTCCGCGCCACGGGCGGGGTCACGCTCGCCGCCGGCATTCTCGTCCTTGCGGGCGCCATGGCCGCCGGCTTCCGCTCGCGCGTGCGCGACGCCGTCGTTCTCAAGGTGCTCGGCGCCACGCGCGGCCGCATTCTCGGCATCTATGTCCGCGAATATGCCGCCCTCGGTCTCGCCACCGCCCTCGTCGCCGCGCTCGCGGGCACGGCGGCGGCATGGGTCGTCATCACCGTCGTGATGGAGATGCCGTGGCGCTTCCTTCCGGGCACGGTGGCGCTCACCGTCGTCGCGGCCACCCTCGTCACCGTGGCGCTCGGGCTCATGGGAACCTGGCGGGCGCTCTCCGTCCCCTCCGCGCCGGTGCTTCGGGTGGACTGAAACCGGGGATTATTTATCGGGATTATCCCCTTGACGCAGGTACGCTGATTTCCTATATTCAGGGCATAGGAGATAAGCCATGCCCTCGAAACTCACCGTCCGCCAGTTCTTCGCCCGCTTCCCCGACGATGATGCTTGCCTGCACCACATCATGGAGGTCCGGTTTGGCCTGCGGCATGACTGCTCCGCCTGCGGTGTTGAGGCCACGTTCCACAAGCTTGCGAACCGGAAGGCTTATTGCTGCTCGCAGTGCGGCGCGCATCTCTATCCCTGCGCCGGTACGATCTTTCAGGACAGCCGGACGCCGCTCCAGCTTTGGTTCTATGCGATCTATCTCTTTGTCACGACGCGCCACGGCGTGAGCGGAAAGGAACTTCAGCGCTCGCTTGGCGTCACGTACAAAACCGCGTGGCGCATGGGCGACCAAATCCGCAAGCTTATGCAACAGGCGGACGGTTTTGAAATGCTGCAAGGCCACATCGAACTTGATGAGGCATACGTGGGCGGGCATCGCCCCGGCAAGCGTGGACGCGGTGCGGCTGGCAAGACGATTGTCATGGGCCTGAAACAGCGTGACGGTCGCATCCGTGCCGAAATCATCGGAGACATCAAGCGCGCGACACTTCGCGAAGTTGTGCTGCGCAATGTCGAGCCCGGCTCGGTTGTCTCGACCGATGAGCTTATGAGCTATGGCTTACTTGAGGGCGACGGCTTCACGCATGGCAAGGTGAAGCACGGTGCGAAACAGTACGCTTATCACGATGAGGACAGCGGTATTACGCACCACGTGAACAACGTCGAAAGCTTCTGGCGTCTGTTCAAGAAGTCGATTGCCTCGACACACATCCATGTCTCTCAGAAGCACATGGGAAAGTATCTCAGCGAGTTTTCTTTCCGCTCGAACCACCGCGCGAAGGAGAACGCGATGTTTGATCTTCTGATCGGGGCGCTTTGATGACTGTGGCCAAGGCGCGCTCGTACTCATTGGCGTCCGCGGGTGTTACGCCGCGCGCCTCCTCTTGAGCGATAAACTCTTGTAATCGCCCGCTTTTCAGTGCCTCTGCAAGCGTCAACATGCCGGATTCCTTGACGGATTCAGCTTTGCATGGTAACAGAACCATAAGCGAGCGGCTTGCGCCGCCCGCCCATGGTCAGAACGCTAACAACTTTAGTGGAAGTTTATAGCCGTCCACTTCACCGGCTCTGCAACTCGCCACAGTCACAAGTTTTAGCATTTTGATCTCCGAACTCCGGCGGCTCCCCGCCGCCGGGTTGGGCCTGTGGGACACAGGAAGTTTACGGGGGCACGATTGCCTTCCGTATCGGGCCTCGGGTTGCACCCCGGGGCCCAATTCATTTGCGAACCATGCTTGCGTGGAGCGGGATTATCCCGGCTTCCTTGAGGTCGCGCTCACTAACCCCTTCGGGCTCTCGCGACTTCTCTCCAAGTTCCATTCCAAGTTCGCGCGCAAGAACGCTAGTCGCTCGATAGCGGCCATCGGAATCGCGTTCCAGGTAAGTGCCGCTGAAGTATGCCTGTAGTTGAGCGCGCATGGTCTGGGCCTTCACCTGAATGCCTATGGCCGCCGCCATGCGTTGAATTTCCGAAGCGTTGAAGTGATTTGGATACCCTTCAACCACTTTAGATAGAATGCGCTTCCACTTGTCGGTAATGCCGCGTCCGGGCCTGTCGCCCTTCTGCGGCGCCTTCTTCGCCTTGCCACGCTCAACGCGCTTTAGGGTGCTGTCGTCGAGCAGGAAAGGCGCAACCAGCGCCGTTATGTCTATCCCTGTGACAAGAGAAGCGTCAAAAACCGCTCGGAGCTGGCTTACCAGTTCCGCCTTGTCTCGCCGCGCCTCCGCAAGCTTCGCTTCCAGTGCTTCAATGGAGCGTTGCTTCTCCTCTATGGGCTTGATGCGAAAGCGCTGCACGTGCTCGCGAAATTTCTGTTCGTCCGTCATTCCCCAGTTTGTAGGTCTTCAGGCGAGTCGGCGCAAGCAAATTCCCGCGCGCGGGAGGTGCCAGAGTTGACACCCCAGCACCTGCGTCAAGGGGATAATCCCGTTATTTATTTGCCGGGAGGAGGGGAGAGGCGATCGGATTTCGCGCCCGCCCTTTCATGACGTTTTTGTGACAGTTCGATGACGGTCGGCCGTCCGGGAGGCGTTTCAAGCCTTTGTGACAGGCCCGGTTTCGCTTGAATTCGCACAGCCATCGGCCAATATACGTACAAGCACACTCAGGAGGGTGCAGATATATGGCGAATTACGATCAGGAACGGCTTCAGCAGTCCCGTCTCGGCGCGTCTGCCGACATGTCGGTGGACCAGGGCCTGCGGAGCTACATGCTCAGCGTCTACAACTACATGGCTGGCGCCCTCGCCCTCACAGGGCTGGTCGCCTATTTCGCCTATGCCGCCGCCGTCCAGTCCGTGACGGGCGAAGGCATCATGCTTACCGGCTTCGGCGATACGCTCTACAACAGCCCGCTCAAATGGGTCGTCATGCTTGCGCCGCTGGCATTCATCCTTGTGCTGAGCTTCGGCGTTCACAAGCTCAGCCTGGCGACGACGCAGCTCCTCTTCTGGGCCTTCGCGGCCGTGATGGGACTTTCTCTTTCCTCGATCTTCCTCGTCTTCACGGGGCAGAGCATCACCACGACCTTCTTCGTGACGGCGGCCGCCTTCGGCTCGCTCAGCCTCTACGGCTACACGACGAAGCGCGATCTGACCGGCATGGGCTCGTTCCTCTTCATGGGCCTCATCGGCATCATCATCGCGATGGTCGTGAACATTTTCCTGCAGAGCTCGGCGCTGCAGTTCGCGATCTCGGTGCTCGGCGTGCTCATCTTCGCGGGTCTCACCGCCTATGACACGCAGCGCATCAAGGGCATGTACTACGAAGGCGACAGCGTGACCGCCGCCGGCAAGAAAGCCGTGATGGGCGCTCTCTCGCTCTATCTCGACTTCATCAACATGTTCATGTTCCTGCTGCAGTTCATGGGCAGCCAGCGCGGCTGATCGCACGGAACAGACGACAAACGAAAGCCCCGGCGGAAACGCCGGGGCTTTTTCGTTCTTGGCGATGCCGGGACGTCAGGCGTCGATCAGGCGAAGCGATCGCTTCTCGAAGACCTTCAGCACCTGCTTCAACTCGTGGCCGCGCTTCAGGACGAGGCCCGTCGCCGCGATGACACTGTAGGCACCCTGCCGGCGCGCGAGCTTCGGGCGCTTCTCGATCCGGTAGAGCGGCATCTCGCTCGCCCGGCGGAAGACGGAGAAGATCGCGACATCCCTGAAGCCGCCCATCGCATAGTCGCGCCACTCGCCCTCGGCGACCTTGCGGCCATAGACGGACAGGATGGCATCGAGTTCGGACCGGTCGAAAAAGACTTCCGGGTCCCTCTGCCGCTTCGGCGCCGTTTCCGGTCTCGGGCCTCCGGTCACGAGAGTGAGCCGCTCGGCGGCCTCTCCTTTGCGGGATCCGTAGTCGGCGCTGTCTGTCATGCGGCGGACGCCTCCCTTGCCTCACCTGATCCCGCTTGCCCGGGCTCCTCCAAAGCATGACACAGGCCGCGCGGCGGCGTCATCTTCTTGTTGCAGAAAGCAAGGCGTTCCGCCGCTTTCCGCGTGTTTCGACGGTATGCGGAAACCACAATATTGCCTTTTTTCAGCCCTTCGTCAGCCACACTGGACCTCCATCTTTGCATCGTTGCCTCACTGGCCCGGTTCCTTGCGACGTTCCGGTTTCATCAGCCCCCCAGCCCCACCGGGATAGATTGGGGGAGCCGGGCCACCCCTTTCCCCCTTGGGGTGAGTGCAACACCTACCGAATGAGCAGAAGCTCCAGCCGCCCGGGATCCCCCCTCCCGGGCGGCACTTTTTTGGGCGCCCCCTCGTGCCCGGGAAAATGAAACATCTTTCACTTGAAGGGGTTGGCGGGCTGTCCTACACAAACCTCCCGCCTCGGGGAGTGGCGCGGGGCGCGAGAGAGGGACGGAAGAACGGGACAGCAAAGAGCCCGCCAGCCGTTCCGGGGAGAGAGATCATAAGCCGGTCCGACACGAATCCGACGATCGGGAACCGCCCAGCCAAAGGTGCGGGCGGCGAACCCATGATCGTCATCGAAGACCTCACCAAACGGTTCGGCCCGTTCACGGCGGTCGACCGCATCGGCTTTTCCGTCAGCCGCGGCGAGGTGCTCGGCTTTCTCGGGCCGAACGGCGCCGGCAAATCCACAACCATGAAGATGATCACCGGCTTCCTCGCGCCGAGCGCCGGAGCGGCGCGTGTCTGCGGCCACGACATCGTGACCTCCACGCTCGCTGCGCAGCGCGAAATCGGCTACCTGCCGGAAGGCGCGCCCGCCTATGGCGACATGACGGCGCGCGGTTTCCTCACCTTCATCGCGCGTGTGCGCCGTTTGAGCGGTGCCGAGGCAGGCAAGGCAATCGACCGGGCCGTCGAGGCGACGGAGCTGGGTGGCGTGCTGGAGCAGCCGATCGACACGCTCTCCAAGGGTTTTCGCCGCCGCGTCGGTCTTGCGCAGGCGATCCTGCACAACCCGCCGGTGCTGATCATGGACGAGCCGACCGACGGTCTCGATCCGAACCAGAAGTTCGAGGTGCGCAAGCTTATCGGCCGCATGGCTGCCGAAAAGGCGATTGTCATCTCGACGCATATTCTCGAGGAAGTGGATGCGATCTGCACCCGCGCACTCATCATCGACCGCGGTCGCGTGGTCGCGGACGGGACGCCCGGCGCCCTGATGGCGCGGTCGCGCTATCACAACGCGGTCTCGCTCACGCTTGGCGGCCAGACGACCGTCGCCGTCGCCGATCGGCTTCGCAACATTCCGGGGATTGCCAGTATCGAAGTCACACCTCGCGGCGAGGAGACAACCTTCACGCTCTTCCCCGAACACGCGCGCGAAAGCGACACGCTGCTCGTCGATGCCGTGGCGCGTATCGCACGGGAAGAGAACTGGCCCGTGCGCGCGCTTTATGGCGAGCCGGGCCGGCTGGACGAAGTGTTCCGCAATCTCACGCGTTCCGACACGGCGTCATCCTCCGGGGCGACGGGAAAGGACGCGGCATGAACGAACTTCTCGCCGTTTTCCGCCGCGAGCTCGGCGGCTATTTCGCGACGCCGCTCGCCTTCATCTTCATCGTGATCTTCCTGTTCACGATGGGCGCCTTCACCTTCTATCTCGGCGGCTACTACGAGAGCGATCAGGCGGACCTGACGATCTTCTTCAACTTTCATCCCTGGCTTTATCTCTTCCTGATCCCCGCCATCTCGATGCGGCTCTGGGCGGAGGAGAGACGCACGGGATCGATCGAGCTGCTGCTGTCGCTCCCCGTGCCGCTCTGGGCGGCGGTGCTCGGCAAGTTTCTCGCGGCCTGGGTGTTCTCCGGCATCGCGCTTTCGCTCACCTTTCCGATGTGGCTCACGGTCAATTATCTCGGCGATCCCGATAACGGCGTGATCCTTGCCGGATATATCGGCAGCTTCTTCATGGCGGGCGGCTACCTTGCCATCGGCTCGTGCCTCTCCGCGATTACGCGCAATCAGGTCATTGCTTTCGTGGTGAGCGTTTCGGTCTGCTTCCTGTTTACGGTATCGGGGCTTCCCATCGTCACCGACTTCTTCGCGGGGTGGGCGCCGCAACAGGTGCTGTCCACAATCGCCTCCTTCTCCTTCCTCACGCATTTCAATGCGATCACCCGTGGTGTCATCGACCTGCGCGACGTCATCTACTTTGCGTCGCTGATCGCCGCGTGGCTCGTTGCCTGCGGCATCGTCGTCGACATGAAGAAGGCGGGGTAAGGTCATGCAGAACCAGCAGATCAGCCGTTCCGCCTATCGCATCATCATGCTGGTGCTGCTTGCGGTGCTGTTCCTCGCAGTCAACATGTTCTCGAACGTCATGTTCCGCTCGGCACGGGTCGACCTGACGGAAAACAGCCTCTACACGCTTTCGGAGGGCACGGCCGAAGTCGTCTCCCAGATCGAAGAGCCGATCACGCTGCGTTTCTTCTATTCGGAGGAACTGGCGACGGATTACGGACGCATCCGCACCTATGCAGGCCATGTTCGCGACCTTCTGGAAGAGATCCGTGCCCGGTCGAACGGGATGGTCCGTCTCGAGGTGATCGAGCCGGAGCCTTTCTCCGAGGACGAAGATCTCGCCATGTCGCTCGGCCTCAAGGGGGCGCCGACGCAGTCGGGCGACATCATCTATTTCGGTCTCGTCGGGACGAATTCCGTGGACGGTCTCGATTCCATTCCCTTCTTCACCGACGAGCGCGAGCAGTATCTCGAATACGACATTGCTCGGATGATCCAGAACCTGAGCCGGCCGGAGCGGCCCGTTCTCGGCATCGTCACCAATCTGCCGCTCGACACGGGCGCAGGCGGATTGATGTCGGCAATGCGCGGGGAATCGCTTCCCTTCATGATCTACGAAGAGCTGCGCAACCGCTTCGAAATCGAATTTCTCGAGCAGCAGTTCCAGGCGGTGCCGAAACGGGTCGACGTGCTGATGATCGCGCATCCCCGGCCGCTCGACACGCCGACGCTCTACGCCATCGACCAGTTCGTCATGCGAGGCGGCCATGTGCTGGCCTTCGTCGATCCGCATTCGGAAGTGAGCCTCACCGCCGGACCGAACGGCGATCCGGTGCGTGGCTATACGGAGCAGTCCGACCTCGGGCCGCTTCTCGAAAGCTGGGGGGTCAACTACGACCCGACGGAGATCGTCGGCGACCGGGCGATCGCGCAGCGCGTGCGAACCGGGCTCGATGCACGGCGTCAGGAAAGCGACTATGTGATCTGGCTCGCCGTTCCGCGCGAGAATGTCGATACGAACGACATCGTGACATCGGATGTGGCCCGTCTCAATCTCGGTACGGCCGGACATTTCACACCGGTCGAGGGCGCAACGACGGTCTTCTCGCCGCTCGTCTATTCCTCGGAAGATGCGCAGCTCTATGATGTCGAATACGTGAAGGGCGGGCCGAAGCCCGACGACCTGCTGCGGAATTTCGATCCAGCCGGGAAGCGGTTCACGATTGCGGCGCGTCTTTCGGGCCCGGTCGACAGCGCCTTCGAAGGACCGGTCGACGAAGCCCCGGTTGCACCGGAAGGCGCTCAGTCGCCGCGCAAGTCCCAGGACAAGGCGCCGTCCTACATGGCGCAGTCCGAGAAGGACGCCAACATCATCGTTTTTGCGGATAGCGACATTTTCGACGACCGCTTCTGGGTCAGGACCGATTCCTATCTCGGTGAACGGGTGGCGCAACCCATCGCCGACAATGCCGTGTTCGTCATGTCGGCCATCGACAATCTGATGGGTTCGAATGAACTCATCTCGCTTCGCGCGCGCGACAAGTCGGACCGTCCCTTCGCTGTGGTCGAGGAGCTGCGGCGGTCGGCCGAGCGCCGCTTCCTAGCCGAGCAGGAAGCGCTCGAAAAGAAGATCGACGAAGCAGAGCGGAATCTGACCGAGTTGCAGGTTGGTGGACTTGACGAAGACGTTGCGGATGGCGGGCCGAGCGAGCAGGAAGCGTCCGCGATCAAGCGGTTCCGGACGGAACTCCTCGACAGCCGCAAGAAGCTTCGCGACGTGCAGCGCGATCTGCGCCGCGATGTCGAACAGCTCGGGGCGCAACTGCGCTTCATCAACATCGTCCTCGTTCCGATCATCCTCGCGCTTGTGGCGCTTGCCGCCGCGTTCCTGCGTTATCGCCGCCGCAAGGCGCGTGTCGAGAAGGGAGCCTGAGCGATGGCGGGTTCGCTGAAGTCGATATGGGAGAACAAGGCGCTACGGAATCTCCTTCTGCTCGCGCTGGCGACACTGGTTGTCCTCATAGCGGCGGTTATCGCCGTGGTGAACGATCAGTCCAGCGTGCGAACGAGCTTCGTGCCGCATCCGCTCTTCGAGGGACTGAACACCCGGCTCGATCGCGTCGATCGCATTGTCTACACGTCCAGCCGGGGCATGAGCGGCGAGGACCAGGTCGTTCTCACGAAGGGCGAAGACGGTACATGGGGCGTCGAAGCTCGTGGCGGTTATCCGGCGAATGAAGAACTTGTCAGGAAAACGCTGCTCGGCGCCGGCAACATGGAAGCCTATGAGCCGCGTACGGCGAATCCCGACTGGCACCGCAATCTCGGTTTGATGAAGCCGGAGGATATCGGTTCTTCGATTCGCGTCGAGTTCTTCCGGGCCGATGAGCGTCTGGCGGGTCTGCTTGTCGGCAAGATGCCGGAACGGGCGGTCGACGTGAAAGGCGAAGGACTCATCTATGTTCGCCGTGACGGCGAGGACCAGTCCTGGCTCGCACGCGGACGGCTGCCTTTGCACAGAAACGCCGTCGAGTGGCTCGACCCGGCCTTTGTCGACATCAAGCGCGAGAATCTTGCTCGCGTGACGCTGTGGGCGGGCACGGAAAATCCGGTCATCATCGAACGTGCGGGCCCCGAGGCGCAGGACTTTGCGATCGTGAACATGCCCGAAGGCCGTGCGACGCGGGGTGCGCCGATCGTGAACAAGGTCGCGACCGTTCTTCTCGATGCGTCGTTCGATGACGTCGCGCCCGCAGAGACGCTGGAGTTTCCCGAGGATGGACCGCGCGTCGTCCTCGAAACCTTCAACGGTGTCCGTCTTTCCATGCGGATGGGCGGGCAGGGAGGTGCGCTGTGGGCGAAGTTCGACGCGGAAGCCGATCCCGCGCTCGCCGGCGACGGTGCCGACATGACGGAAGCCGGGAAGAGAGCGGCCGAGCTCAATGAGCGGCTGGCGAACTGGACCTACAAGCTGCCGCAGGATGTCGGGAACCAGCTCACTCAGACGATGGACCTTCTGACCCGCGAGGCGGGTCCCGCGGATGCCCCGGCGGCGAGCCCCGCGCCTTGAAGATCTAGTTCAGGGAGCCGATTTCCGCTGCGCCGAGGATCGGCCCGCCATCGCCCGCCTGAAGCAGCGCCACGCAACCCTCATAACCCCGCGTCAGAAGTTCGCTTTTCGGTAGGGTCATCGTCATCGCATTGCCTTTCCACATGCCAATGGGCGTCAGTTCACGCACGGCATGGGCATAGGTAATGGTCTTGCCGCGATTTTCACCCCGCCGGATTTCGACTTCCTCCGCCGTCGCGTAGCGGATGAGCCAGAGCGTTGCCGGTTTCTCCGGGGCGGTTCCCGCCGCCACGCTGAGTGTCAGTGACGAGCCTTCGTCCCTGAAGGATATTTCGACCGGGAGGGAGTGCTCGTCCTGTGCATCGATGATGCTGCCGATCTCGTCCCGCCGGCTGCCTACGCCTTCTGCAATGCCGTTCACCACCATCTGCGGCGTGTAGACACCGGAGAGGCCAAGGGCGCGGCCATAGGCGCGCTGACGTTCGCTGAAGGCCGGGCTTGCCAGCGTGTCCTTCCAGCCGAGGTAGTCCCAGTAGTCGACATTGAAGGAGAGGGCGATGATTCCGTCTTCTTCCGCCAGATCGCGCAGATAGGCGTCTGCACGCGGACAGGAGGAGCATCCCTGACTCGTGAAGAGCTCGACAACGACCGGATGTTCCCCCGCTTGCGCGGAAGCGGCCATCGGAATGCCGGCGAGGAGCAGGCCCGTGAGTAACCCTGCGGCGGCCGAAAGACGCATTGCGCTCCCTCCTTTCCCGGAAAGGATAGGAGAGGCGCGGCAACACACGCGAGTCACTTTGGAGTGATCGGGAGGTGATTGGCCTGCGCAACGAAACTGCATAAAGAAAAAGGGCGCCCCGAGAGGCGCCCTTTGCGTTGCTTCTTTGGAGCCAGCCTTATGCAGCGAGATTCCGCAATACGTAAGGCAGAATGCCGCCGTTTTCGTAATAGTCGACTTCGTCCTGCGTATCGATGCGGCAGAGAAGTTCGATCGACTGCTTGCCGCCATCGGCGAAGGTGATGACCGCGTTGACCTTGGTACGCGGCTTCACATTCGCGAGACCTTCGATCGTGACCGTTTCCGATCCGTCGAGGCCGAGCGACTGCCAGCTCATGTCATTGATGAACTGAAGCGGCGCCACGCCCATGCCGACCAGGTTCGAACGATGGATGCGCTCGAAGCTCTGTGCGATCACGGCCTTCACGCCGAGCAGCATGGTGCCCTTTGCCGCCCAGTCGCGGCTGGAGCCCGTGCCGTACTCCTTGCCCGCGAAGATCACGAGCGGCATGCCGCGGCGCTTGTACTCCATCGCCGCGTCGTAGATCGGCATCTCGGTACCTTCGGGCTGCAGCTTGGTCATGCCGCCTTCGACGCCCTTCAGCATCTGGTTCTTGATGCGGATGTTGGCGAAAGTGCCGCGCATCATCACTTCATGGTTGCCGCGCCGTGCGCCGTAGGAGTTGAAGTCCTGAGCCCCCACCTGCTTGGAGTTCAGGTAGGAACCGGCCGGGCTCTGGACCTTGATGTTGCCGGCAGGCGAAATGTGGTCGGTGGTGATCGAGTCCGCGAAGAGGCCGAGAATGCGGGCATTCTTCACGTCTGTCAGGGGTGCGGGCTCGGGCTTCATGTCCACGAAGTAGGGCGGGTTCTGCACGTAGGTCGAATCCCCGTCCCAGTCGTAGGTGAGACCGCCGGAGACCTCGATGCTCTTCCACGCGGCGTCGCCGTCGAACACGTTCGCGTAGCGGCGGCGGAACATTTCCGGCGTGACGCAGGCCCGTACCGTTTCGGCGATGTCGTGCGTCGACGGCCAGATGTCCTTCAGATAGACGGGTTCGCCGTTGCTGCCGGTGCCGATCGGCTCGCTCGTGAGGTCGATCTGTGTCGATCCCGCCAGCGCATAGGCGACGACGAGCGGCGGCGAGGCGAGATAGTTCGCCCGGACGTCCGGCGAGACGCGGCCTTCGAAGTTGCGGTTGCCGGAAAGCACGGCCGAGGCCACGAGGTCGTTCTTGTTGATCGACTGGCTGATCTCGGTGGGCAGCGGGCCCGAATTGCCGATGCAGGTCGTGCAGCCATAGCCAACGAGGTCGAAGCCGAGCGCGTCGAGATCCTCCTGAAGGCCGGAGCTTGTCAGATAGTCCGTCACGACCTGCGAACCAGGCGCAAGCGAGGTCTTCACCCAGGGCTTCACTTGCAAGCCCTTCTTGCGGGCATTGCGCGCGACGAGACCCGCGGCCACCAGTACGCTCGGGTTCGAGGTGTTGGTACATGACGTGATGGCGGCGATGACGACGTCGCCATGACCGAGGTCGTAATCCCTGCCTTCCACGGGCACGCGCGTTGCGGCCTGTCCGGGCTTGCCGAATTCCGTTTCGAGCGAGTTCAGGAAGCTCGCCTTCACGTCTGTCAGCGCGACGCGGTCCTGCGGGCGCTTCGGACCGGCGAGGCTCGGCACGACCGACGTGAGGTCGAGTTCCAGCGTGTCCGTGAAGACCGGGTCCGGCATGCCCTTTTCGCGGAACATGCCCTGCGCCTTCGCATAGGCCTCAACGAGGGCGACACGCTCTTCCGAACGGCCGGTCGCCTTGAGATACTTCAACGTCTCGTTGTCGACCGGGAAGAAGCCGCAGGTCGCGCCATATTCCGGCGCCATGTTGGCAATGGTCGCGCGGTCTTCAAGCGAAAGACTGTCGAGGCCGTTACCGAAATACTCGACGAACTTGCCGACGACGCCCTTCTTGCGGAGCATCTCGGTGACGGTGAGCACCATGTCGGTCGCGGTCACGCCTTCATTGAGCTTGCCGGTCAGCTTGAAGCCAATCACTTCGGGAATGAGCATCGAAACCGGCTGGCCGAGCATGGCCGCCTCCGCCTCGATGCCGCCCACGCCCCAGCCGAGCACGGCAAGGCCGTTCACCATCGTGGTGTGGCTGTCCGTGCCGACGCAGGTGTCGGGATAGGCGATCTCTTCCTTGCCCTCCTTCTTCGTCCAGACGGTCTGGGCGAGATATTCGAGGTTTACCTGGTGGCAGATGCCGGTTCCCGGCGGTACCACGCGGAAATTGTCGAACGCCTTCGCACCCCAGCGCAGGAACTCATAGCGTTCGCGGTTGCGCTGATATTCGATTTCCGTGTTTTCCTTGAAGGCCGTCGCCGTGCCGAACTTGTCGACCATCACCGAATGGTCGATCACGAGGTCGACGGGCACGAGCGGATTGATCTTCTTGGGGTTCGCGCCGAGGTTCTTCACGGCGTCGCGCATGGCGGCAAGATCCACCACGGCGGGGACGCCCGTGAAGTCCTGCATCAGCACGCGCGCCGGACGATAGGCGATTTCGCGGTCCGATGTGCGGGTCTTGAGCCAGGTCTTCACCGCCTCGACGTCTTCGCGCGTCACCGTGCGTCCGTCTTCGAAACGCAGCAGGTTTTCAAGCAGCACCTTCAGCGAGAAGGGCAGCCGCGACACACCGTCGAGGCCCTTTTTCTCCGCGTCCGGAAGGCTGAAATAGGTATAGCTGCGCTTGCCGACCTTCAGCGTCTTGCGCGCGCCGAAGCTGTTCCCCGGCTCCTTGCGGGCCGCAGCCTTCTTTGGCGCGGCTTTCCGGGCGGCGGGCTTCCTGGCCGGTGCTTTCTTCGGGGCTGCGGCCTTCTTCGCCGCCGTCTTCTTCGGCGCCGCCTTCTTTGCCGCAGTCTTCTTCGGTGCGGTCTTTTTCGCGACGGTCTTCCTTGCGGGCGCGGCCTTCTTCACAGCCTTCTTCGGCGCGGCTTTCTTGACGGCCTTTTTGACGGCTTTCTTGGGTGCTGCCTTTTTCGCCGCAGGTTTGCGGGCGGGTGACTTCTTCGCCGCCGGCTTTTTCGCGACCGGTTTCTTTGTCGCGCGCTTCGGCGCTGCCTTTTTTGCAACAGCCTTCTTCGGCGCGGCTTTTTTCGTCACTGCCTTTTTCGGCGTGGTCTTTTTTGCCGTCTTCTTTGCAACGGCCTTCTTCGGCGCTGCCTTCTTCACAGTCTTTTTCGCTGCTGTCCGGGCCTTTGCGGCGGCCTTCTTCGGAGCGGCCTTTTTGGCGGTCTTCTTCACCGCCTTTTTCGGCGCTGCCTTCTTCACGGTCTTCCTGGCGGTCTTTGCCGCTGTGGCCGTCTTCTTTGCGGCTGTCTTCGCCTTCGCAGCCGGCTTCTTCTTGGGTTTCGCTTTGGTGGACTTCGCGGGGGCCTTCTTCGCCATCTCTCTTGATCCTCGATGATGCGCGGTTCGTGTGCTGCGAGCGGGGAATGTGGGGGACCTTGCGGGTGCCGCCCGCGCGGGAAATGCGCGTGCGTCAAAGCCCGATTTCGCCGACGCTTCTCAGTCTGGAACCTATATGCTTGTCGCGCCGGACTATAGAGTCTTTCGTTCGGAATGACCATGCTTCGCCCGGAAATGCGGGTGTGATAATCAGCGTCGAAAACAGAAGCGGGGAGACGCGAATGACCGAGGTGCTCGTCGAGAAAAACGGACCTGTGACAACCGTCGTTCTGAACAGGCCGTATGCGAAGAATGCGGTCGACAGACATGCCGCCGACGCGCTGGTCGAGGCCTTTCTCGAATTCGAACGCGACGAGGAAGCGCTTGTTGCGGTCTTTTGCGGCAGCGAGGGCGCGTTCTGCGCAGGCGCGGATCTGAAGGCGGTTGCGAAGGGGGAGGGCAATCGTTCCGTGCCCCCCGCAACCGGCGCCGATTTTGTGCGGCTCGCAAAGGATGGTCCCATGGGGCCATCGCGAATGATTCTCAACAAACCGGTGATCGGCGCCATTTCGGGCCATGCGGTTGCAGGCGGACTTGAGCTTGCGCTCTGGTGCGACATGCGTGTGGTGGAGGAAGATGCGATCATGGGCGTCTTCTGCCGCCGCTGGGGCGTGCCGCTCATCGATGGCGGCACGATCCGCCTGCCGCGTCTCATCGGCCATGCACGCGCGATGGACCTGATCCTGACCGGCCGCCCGGTCGGTGCGGAGGAGGCGTTGTCGTTCGGCCTCGCAAACCGCATCGCCCCGAAAGGGAAGGGCCGCGAAGAAGCGGAGCGTCTCGCGCTCGAAATTTCCCGTTTTCCCCAGCTCTGCCTTCGGCACGACCGCATGTCCGCCTATGAGCAATGGGATCTGCCTTACGACCGCGCCTTCGCGAACGAGTTCGAGCATGGCCGCAAGGTGCTCGCTTCCGGTGAAACCCTGAAAGGCGCGGCGCGCTTTGCATCGGGCAAGGGCAGGGGCGGCCGTTTTGACGACATCTGACCTCCGGCTTTCCGCGCGCGATCTCGCCTGCGAACGTGGCGGGCGGCTTGTTTTCGAACGCCTCGAATTCGGTGTTGCGGCAGGCGAGGCGCTGGTGCTGACGGGGCCGAATGGTTCCGGCAAGTCGAGCCTGTTGCGCCAGATCGCCGGTCTTCTCGAGGTCGCGCGGGGCCAGATCGACCTGGCGGGCGGCGATCCGGAGCGCGGGCTCGGGGAGCAGGCGCACTATCTGGGTCACCTCGACGCGCTGAAACCGTCGATGAGTGTTCTGGAAACGATCCGCTTCTGGGCGCTTTATCTCGGTGGCAGCGCCGCGGCAGCGGAAGCGGCACTCGACGAGATGGCGCTTGGCGATCTTGCGGACCTTCCCGTCGCCTATCTGTCGGCCGGGCAGCGCCGTCGCGTTGCGCTTGCCCGGCTTGCCGCCGTGCCGCGCCCGCTCTGGCTTCTCGACGAACCGACCGTGGCGCTCGATCAGGCGAGTGTCGGAAGGCTTCGCGGTTTCATGGCGGCGCATCTCGCGGGCGGCGGCATCATCGTCGCGGCGACGCATCTCGACCTCGGTCTCGGAAGCGCGAAATCGCTCCGCCTCGGCGCGGAGGAGATTGCATGAGCCGCGCCTTCTTCGCCCTTCTCCTGCGCGATCTGCGCCTTGCCGCACGGCTCGGCGGCGGCGGTGGCATGGCCGTCTTCTTCTTTCTGGTCGTCATCGCCATCGTTCCGCTCGGCGTTGGCCCCGACCGGCCGCTGCTCGCATCGCTCGCGCCGGGCATGCTCTGGGTGGCATTGCTGCTTGCGGCCTTGCTCACACTCGACCGTCTCTTCCAGGCGGATTACGAGGATGGCTCGCTCGACCTCCTCTCGACGGGGCCCTTGCCGCTCGAGCTCGTTGCGGTCGCGAAGGCGCTTGCACACTGGATCGTCACCGGCCTGCCTCTCGTCGTCTCGGCACCGCTGCTCGGTGTGCTGCTCAACCTGCCTTCCGCTGCCGCGCTGCCGCTCACGCTTGCCATGCTGATCGGCCCGCCGGCGCTGAGCTTTCTGGGCTCGGTCGGCGCGGCTCTCACGGTCGGCATACGGCGGGGCGGGCTTCTCGCTTCCCTGCTCGTGCTGCCGGTGTACATGCCGGGGCTGGTATTCGGCGTCGGCGCTGCGGCGGCGGCGCTGGCTGCGCGTGTCGGGGGTTCCGGCGGGGGCGCGGTGGTCGTGCTGCGCCGTGTCGCGCCGCTTGCGCTCGGGCGCCCAGGCTCGCACGGCCTTCGAGTCGCGATCGCGCATCACGAGGCACGTCACCTTCGCCTCCTCGTCGTCGCGGCGGATGAAGGCGTAGTCGAATGCGACCTCGGGGATCTCCCCCGCGCTGCGTTTCTGCCTGCAGTGCGGGGGGGCGTCGCGACGTCCCTGTACGCACTCGTCGCACCACGAGCGAAATGGCAGATGTGTGGCGGCATGCGCAT
>OOGU01000089.1_pt1 | contig 22319 bp, 19 predicted proteins | sample 1670261 | NCBI WGS metagenome assembly OOGU01 (sample SAMEA98137168, study PRJEB22522) | marine metagenome | biome: marine biome; feature: marine water body; material: sea ice | place: Arctic Ocean | collected 04-Sep-2015 | depth 1.3 m
CCGGCACGTTCGTCTTGCCGAGAAAGGTGAGCCCCGACGCGCGGAAGCGCTTGGCGAGCGCGGAATCTTCCTTCACCGGTGCGTCGGACTTGAAGCGGGAGGCGAGCCGCGTCGGATATCCCGCAATGTCGCCGAAAGCATCCTTCAGCAGAAAGGGCACGCCCTTGAAAGGCCCGTCCTCCGGGGCTTTCGCCATTTCGCGGCCGAGATCGTAGAGCTTCAGGATGACGGCATTGATGGCGGGATTGTGCTTCTCGATCCGCGAGATCGCTTCCTCGGCAAGCTCGCCGGAGGAAACCTCGCCCTTCTTCACGAGCTCCGCCAGCCCCAGCCCGTCGTAAGACACGTATTCGGAGAACGCCATCCCCTCGCTCCTGCCGCCCTTGTTATCGTTGGGGCAAGAGCTTAGCGGGTGATCCCCGCCCGTCAAACCGGGGGTGCCCTCAGCCTTCCGCCTTGCCCGCGTTCCACGGGTAGGGTGGCGGGCCGTCGAACTCGGGGCCTTCGAGCGCGGGCTCCGAGCCGCCTTCCCATGATTTGAGGGTGAAGCGCGCCCGGCGCAGAACCTCGGAACCCTCGGGGCCCGCATCGCTGGAAACGTCGCCCACATTCACTTGTTCGGCTTTCATCGCTTCTTCGTTCAGCGTCACCAGTGTGTAGCCGTGTGCCTCGGAGTCGATATAGTCGAGCCCGGGGCTTGCCCGCTCGTTCCGCACCATGTCGAGCAGATATTCGGAATTGGTGTAGTTGACGAGAATGCCCGCGCGCAGTCCGTTCACCAGCGTGTTGTTCCAGTTCTCATGGGTGGTGCCGTTGTCGTCCAGCACGACGGCGCGGTGAAAGAAGCCGCTGTTTCGCGTGGCACGGTCCGCCCCGGAAAACATCGAACCGGAGCTGATGGCAGCCGTCATGAATTCCGCGGCCGCGAATGAGAGCGTCTCCGCATCGGGATCGACCGGCAGCCGTCCGGCCGCGAAGGCGTGATAGTCGCCCGAGACCGACACGACGTTGCCGATCTTCTCTTCCATGAGAAAGCGCATCAGTTCCTCGAGTTCGCCCGGATAGCCCTGCCAGGCGTCCGTGCCGGCATAGCCGTCTTCGAGGCCGGCGAAGGGAATGCGCGAGAAGTCGAGCCGCATCTGCAGCGCGGGCCCGCCATTCGCCCATATGCGCCATGTCGCGGTCGAGGCCTTGAGAGCCTCCTTGAACCATTTTCGCTGCGGTCCGCCCATATGCGTGCCGCGCGGCGCGTCCTTGCGAGGATTCGGCATTTCCTCGCCGCCATAGCTGATCGTCTCCGGCGGCTTGCCGTCATTCGCCATGCGGCCCGCGTCCAGCAGTTTCACGAGCCGTACCGGCGGCACCGGCGCACCCTTCGTGAACCCGCTCACTTCCTCCGTCATCACAGGCGGGCTGCGATAGCTCCGCAGATCCGTCACCACGAGGTCCAGCATCGCGCCCCAGCGGAGCGTCCGGTAGATCGCGATGCTCGACACCGCTTTCAGACTGTCGCCCTGATAGAGGAAGTCGTCGTCATGCTCCGTAAGCGGAGCGTTGTTGATTGTGGCACTCCGGAAGTCGTGTGCCGGTGAAGGAACACCGTTGAAGGCAGGCGCCTGGCTGAGTACGGCGGGAATGAACTCGAACCATGCCCGGTTTGCCGCAAGCTTCCGCTTCGGCGCCGGTTCGCCGTCGCCGAAATAGGTGTCGTGCGCCTGCCAGGCATCGTTCGTGAATTCGTGGTCGTCCCAGGTATGCACGAAAGGAAAGCGCGCCCGGGCCGCCTGCAGGTCCGGGTCGGTCAGATAGGTCTTGTAGAGGTGCCGGTAGTCGGCGAGCGTCACGGCGGCCTGTCCGCCCTTCTGCCATTCGGGGTGCGTCCCGTCCGGCTGCCACGGCTCGGAGCCATCGGGCAGGGGACCAATCAGCCGCACCGGATTCATCGCTTCGGGTACGTCGCCCGTGCGCTCATAGATGAAGTCGCCGAGATGCAGCACGAAGTCGATCTGGTTTTCATCCGGCGCGGCAATGTCGTCATTCGTCATCCGCCTGAGCGCGCCGTAATAGCCCTGCTCGTAGTTCTGGCAGGAGATCGCGGCGAAGCGCACCTCGCGTTTCGCGCCCGGAAGCGGCGCGGTCCGGGTGCGGCCGGGATAGGGCGACTGGTCGCTCCCGGCGTGAAAACGGTAGTAGTAGACGCGATCCGGCGCGAGTCCCTGCACGAAGATGCGCACCGTGTGGTCGGACGCGGCGCCCGCGCGCACCGCCTGTTCGGCGACCACCCGCTCGAAGGAGAGGTCCTCGGCAACCTGCACATAAAGATCGACATCGCCGTTCGGCAGCGCCGCGCCCCGGTCCAGCGCTTCGACTCGCGTCCACAGCATCACCGCGTCGGGCTGCGGATCGCCGGAGGCAAGGCCCTGCGGAAAATGGAAGGCGCCGGGTGTCGCCCGCGCGGTCCCGAGCCCGGGCAGGAAGGGCGTGGCGGCCGCATGAACGGCAAAACAGCCGGCCGTCGCGCCGAACAGCTTCAGAAACTCGCGTCGGTCGAGCGAAAACCCCGGCATCGGCCCCGTTACCCCACTCAATTCCCTTCAGTTACGGGGCTGTTATAGAGAGTTTGTCATGCAGAGGAAACGCCGGGGCCGAGAGACGGGCGAGGCTGGTCGCTCGCCACGGATGCTGGCGCCCTCTGCCCCGTCAATTGACCCAGAAATTCCCATGTTTCGGCATTTCCCGGAAAGAAACACTCGATCCTGATGGATTGCATGGTGGCGTCGTAGGGCGTTCCGAAGGTGCTGTAGTTCGAAACGAACCGGAGGTCGCGGCCCTCCCGCCGGATTTCGAATGTGAAGATCGGCAGCTCCGCCGCTGCCTTTCGTTCGATTCCCGCCAGCCGTCCGATCTTCGTGACCAGCCGTTGCGCCTTCGCCTTGTCGGGCGTGTTGAGCGCCTCTTGCTCCAGATGATGGAGCAGGGCGGGGGCGACTTCGTCCCAGTTGCCGATGCTCTCGCGAAGGCTCTCGTTCGCGAAGAAGAACTCGAACAGATTGTCTCCCGGTTCCGGTGCCTTGCCGTCGATGGAGAACAGGAGCTTCGCCGCCTCGTTCATTTCGATGATGTAGCCGAGCGCATCCGAGGCGACGGCGGGAACTGGATTTTGGCTTTGAAGGAGGTTGGTGATCGCATCTTGAGCAAGCACCCGTTCGTCGGGTGCCATGTCTCCCGGCGCAAAGGCAGGCGCGAACCCCGCGAGCCGCAACAACGTATTGCGCTGGTTCGCCGAGATCTTCAGCGCATCGCCGAGTCTGAGAATGACATCGCGTCCCGGTCGCGCGCGTCCCGTTTCTAGGAAACTCATATGCCGCGCGGAAATCTCTGCCGCCGAGGCGAGGCTTTCCTGACTGAGCTTCCGCGACAGCCGTGCCCGGCGCAGCTGCACGCCGAATGCACCTTCATCTTGCGGCATGATGTTCACGGGCGTTTCTTACCTTTCAGGTAGTGGTGCGTTTCCTGTGTCCGGCCAATTCTCCTCGCGGATCAAGCGAAAGGAGCGGTCGGATGACGGTCACGCACACATTTCCTTATGAAGACATCGAACTCGCCTACACGGTCTCGGGAAACGGTCCTGCCCTCATCTTGCTGCACGGCTGGCCGTTTCACAAGGCGAGCTTCCGCAAGTTGCTGCCTCTCCTCGAACCGCATTTCACCTGCTATGCGCTAGATGCGGCAGGCATGGGCGAGAGTGGCTGGAGCCCGCACACGAATTTCACTTTCCACGCCCATGCCGAACGCGTCCGCGCCTTTGCCGACCGGATGAAGCTCCAGAAATATTCGCTGATCGGCCACGACACCGGCGGCACCTTCGCGAGAATGCTGGCGGTCTCGGACGCCGCGCGGGTCGAGAAGGTCGTCGCGATAGACACCGAGGTGCCGGGCCACTTGCCCTCCGTCGTTCCCCGGTTGCAGGCGCTGTTTCGCAGGGGATTCGGTCGTGCGCTTTTCAAGGCTGCGCTCGGATCGAGGCCGCTGATGCGCCGCTGGCTTGGCCGCTCGGGCTTCTTCGTCGACAAGCGGCTGCTCGACGATGAGTACATGGACCTGTTCGTCACGAGCTGGCTTCGCTCGGATCACGCCTACCGGGGACTGCTCGAATACCTGCTCGGCGTCGACCACAGTCTCGTCGCGCGCCTCGACGAGTTGCACGCGAAGATCGAGGCGCCGATGCTTTTTGTCTGGGGTGAGAAAGACGGCGTGTTTCCGGTCCGCCGTGCCCGGGAAATGGTTGCGCGGATGTCCGGCAGGGCGAGCCTGGCGGTCATCGAGCGGGCGGCATTTCTTCCCCATGAAGAGCGGCCCGAAGAAGTCGCGCGGCACGTACTGGCGTTTCTCGGTTCGTCCGCGCCCGTTCGTCTCGCGGGTGAAGCCCGTTAGCGCCGGGAGCCCGCCTTTTTCTTCTTGGCGGGCGCCGGTTTCTTTTTCGGCGCGGCCTTGCTCGCCTTGGTGTTGCTCTTCGCTGCGGCACTTGCCTTGCGGGGTTTTGCCGTGCCGGGCCGCCGCTTGAAGAGTTCCTTCAGATACTGCCCGGTATAGGAGCGCGGTTCCGCCGCCACGTCTTCCGGCGTGCCCGTCGCCACGATCTCGCCGCCGCCATCGCCGCCTTCGGGACCGAGATCGAGAATCCAGTCGGCCGTCTTGATGACTTCGAGATTGTGCTCGATCACCACCACCGTGTTGCCGTTCTCGACCAGCTCGTGCAGCACCTCGAGCAACTTCGCCACGTCGTGGAAATGCAGTCCCGTCGTCGGTTCGTCCAGAATGTAGATCGTGCGGCCCGTCGCCCGCTTCGAGAGTTCCTTGGCGAGCTTCACGCGCTGCGCTTCGCCGCCCGACAATGTCGTCGCCTGCTGTCCGACCTTGATGTAGCCGAGCCCGACCCGCTGCAGCACTTCCATCTTGTCGCGCACCGCCGGCACTGCCTTGAAGAAGGCCGCCGCCTCGTCCACCGTCATCTCCAGCACGTCGGCGATGGACTTGTCCTTGAACTTCACCTCCAGCGTCTCGCGGTTGTAGCGGTGTCCGTGGCAGGCATCGCATTCCACATAGACGTCCGGCAGGAAGTGCATTTCGATCTTGATGACGCCGTCGCCCTGACAGACCTCGCAGCGCCCGCCCTTCACGTTGAACGAGAAGCGTCCCGGCTTGTAGCCGCGCGCGCGGCTTTCCGGCAGTTCGGCGAACCAGTCGCGGATGAAGGTGAACGAGCCCGTATAGGTCGCCGGGTTCGAGCGCGGCGTGCGCCCGATGGGGGACTGGTCGATGTCGATGATCTTGTCGAGATGTTCGAGGCCGAAAATCTCGTCGAACGTGCCCGGATGCTCGCGTGAATTGTTGAGCCTGCGCGCCACCGCCTTGTAGACCGTCTCGATCAGCAGCGTCGACTTGCCGCCGCCCGAAACGCCGGTCACGCAGGTGAAGGTGCCGAGCGGAATTTCCGCCGACACATCCTTAAGGTTGTTCTCCGTCGCGCCCGTGACCTTCAGCCACTTGCCGTTACCCTCGCGGCGTGTCGCCGGCACGGGCACCTGCAGGAAGCCGGTGAGATATTGCCCGGTCAGGCTGTCCGGCGCCGCCATGATGTCTTCGGGCGTTCCCTCCGCCACCACCTTGCCGCCGTGAATGCCCGCGCCCGGCCCCATGTCGACCACATGGTCGGCCGTGCGGATCGCGTCTTCGTCATGCTCGACCACGATCACCGTATTGCCGAGGTCGCGCAGCCGCTTCAGCGTTTCCAGCAGCCGGTCGTTGTCGCGCTGATGGAGCCCGATGGACGGCTCGTCCAGCACATAAAGCACGCCCGTCAGCCCCGAGCCGATTTGCGAGGCAAGCCGGATGCGCTGGCTCTCGCCGCCCGACAGCGTGCCGGAGTTCCGCGACAGCGTCAGATAGTCGAGCCCGACATTGTTGAGGAAATGCAGCCGCTCACGAATTTCCTTCAGCACGCGCCCCGCGATCTCGTTCTGCTTCGAGGTCAGGTGCTGGTTGAGGTCGCGGAACCACGCATCCGCCTCGCGGATCGACATCTGCGAGACCTGCCCCACATGCAACTTCGCGATCTTTACAGCGAGCGCCTCGGGCTTGAGGCGATAGCCGCCGCAATCCTCGCAATTCGTGATGCCCTGATAGCGTTCGATCTCCTCGCGCGCCCAGGCGCTGTCCGTCTCGCGCCAGCGCCGTTCGAGGTTCGGGATCACGCCCTCGAACGCCTTCTTCGTCTTGTAGGAGCGCATCCCGTCGTCATAGGCGAAGGTCACGGCCTCCTCGCCCGAGCCGTAGAGGATCACGTTCTGCGCCTCTTCCGGCAGTTGCGACCAGGGCGCCGTCATCGAGAACTTGTACTGCTTCGCCAGTGCCTGCAGCGTCTGCGTGTAATAGGGCGAGGTCGAGCGCGACCACGGCGCAATCGCACCCTTCTTCAGCGACAGGCCGGGATCCGGCACCACCAGCTCCGGGTCCATGTAGAATTGCGTGCCGAGCCCGTCGCAGGCCGGGCAGGCGCCGAACGGATTGTTGAACGAGAACAGCCGTGGCTCGATCTCGTCGATGGTGAAGCCGGACACCGGGCAGGCGAAGCGCGACGAGAAAATGATCCGCTCCGCATCCTCTCCCTTCTTTTCGCCTTTCGGGGCGTCCGCCATCTCGACGACGGCGATCCCGTCCGCCAAGTCGAGCGCGATTTCGAAACTGTCCGCCAGCCGGTTGCCGAGATCGCCGCGCACGACGATGCGGTCGACCACCACGTCGATATCGTGCTTCAGCTTCTTGTTGAGCGCGGGCACATCCGCGATCTCGTAGAAGGTGCCGTCCACCTTCACGCGCTGGAAGCCCTTCTTCTGCAGCTCCGCGAATTCCTTGCGGTACTCGCCCTTGCGCCCGCGCACGATGGGGGCCATCAGGAAGAGCCGCGTCCCTTCAGGCAGCGCCATCACCCGGTCGACCATCTGCGTCACGGTCTGGCTCTCGATCGGCAGCCCCGTCGCCGGCGAATAGGGTACGCCGATGCGCGCCCAGAGGAGGCGCATGTAGTCGTAGATTTCGGTGACCGTGCCGACCGTCGAGCGCGGATTGCGCGAGGTCGTCTTCTGCTCGATGGAAATGGCGGGGGAGAGGCCGTCGATCTGGTCGACATCCGGCTTCTGCATCATCTCGAGGAACTGCCGCGCATAGGCCGACAGGCTCTCGACATAGCGCCGCTGCCCCTCGGCATAGATCGTGTCGAAGGCGAGCGACGACTTGCCGGAGCCCGACAGGCCGGTGATCACGATCAGCTCGTCGCGCGGCAGTTCCACGCTCACGTCCTGCAGATTGTGCTCGCGCGCGCCGATCACGCGGATGAAACGGTTCTGCGCGTCGCTCTGCTTTTTTGGCGCGGACTTCTTCGAGGCGGTGCTCATCGGGCCGGAACTCTCACGGGCGCGGCCTGCCTTGCGGGCGGCGCGCATCTTTCGCTGCGGGGAATGTGGCCAGACCGTTTTCCAGGCAGGTGGAAACACCTGCCGGTTCGGAAAACGGTCCGATTTATTAAGCTGTGAGCAGATTCCCATGACTGGACTGGACCGCGTTGCGGTCCTGTCCGGTCATGATCTGCTCTACGGGTCTCAGGCTTCATGTATGTAGGGCGGCAGGGCTTGCTTCAAGGTCTGTGAGGCCCGCGCGGCAAAGAATCATACGGAGCCGATTTCATCTTGCCTCAAATTGCGGGCTATGAGAACATAATAGGAACAAATAGGCGGACGGGCCACGAGGGGACAGATGGGAGTGAACTTTGATACGCTGACTTATTCCGAACGGCTCCAGTCGGCTGGCGCTTCGAAGCAACTGGCCGACGAGCATGCAAGACTGGCGCGCGACATGGTCATCGCCGATCTCGTTACCAAAGAGGATTTCCGGGCCGGCATGGGCGCTCTGAGGTCCGAGCTTGAAGCGGCGATGGCCAGACATGGCCTGCGAATGACCCTCTTGTTTGGTGGTATGATCGCCGGCGCGATGACTTTGCTGCTTGCAGCCATTCCCCTGGTCGTTTGATCCACAGTTTTTTTATCGAGAGCGCTGGTTCCGGGCCGCCCCTGCGGCTAGGGTCCGCGCAACGGGCACCTAAATCCACGAGGACGAAAACCATGGCAGGCAGCGTCAACAAGGTCATCCTGATCGGCAATGTAGGCGCCGACCCCGAAATCCGCCGTACGCAGGACGGGCGCCCGATCGCCAATATCCGCCTCGCGACCTCGGAAAGCTGGCGCGACAAGAATACGGGCGAGCGCCGCGAAAAGACCGAGTGGCACCGCATCGTCGTTTTCAACGAAGGTCTCTGCAAGGTCATCGAACAATATGTGAAGAAGGGCGCGAAGCTTTATATCGAGGGCGCGCTCCAGACCCGCAAATGGACCGACCAGTCCGGCGTCGAGAAATATTCCACGGAAATCGTCCTGCAGGGCTTCAACTCGACCCTCACCATGCTCGACGGCAAGAGCGGCGGCGGCGCTTCCTCCGGCGGCGGCGACTACGGCAGCGGCTCCGACGATTTCGGCGGCGGCTCGTCGGGCGGCGGCTCCTCCCGCGGCAACTTCTCCCAGGACCTCGACGACGAAATCCCGTTCTAGGCGCCACAATTAAGCGCGGATGCGCCGTGTAGCCTTGCATCCATGCTCACGATCCTCGAAATCCTCACCGACCCCGGCGACCCGGCGAAGCCGAACGAAGACGCTCTCGGCAGCGCGGGCGCCCATGCCTGGGTGATCGACGGCGCGACCGACGTCACCGACGGACCGGTCCTTGACGGCGAAACCGGCGCGCACTGGCTCGCCCATGAAGCGAGCGCGCTCTTTGCCGAAAACGCCGCGCGCTACGGCGCCGATCTCCACGGCCTCGTCCGCCACACCATCGAGACGCTCTCGCTGCGCTTCGCGCAACGGCAACTCCGCCCGCCGAACGGACGTCACGAATGGCCGAGCGCGGCCATGGCGCTTCTTCATGCCGGCGAGGGCAAGCTCGCCTGCGGCAACTTCGCCGATTGCGGCCTGATCCTGCTGGAAGACGAGAGCGACGAAGGCCACGTCTTCGGCGTACAGCACAATTCGCGCGAGGCGCGCGCCGTCAGCCGCACGGCGGAACTCGTCGCCGCTCTCGGCCCCGGCGAACGCCCCTTCGAGAACGCCGCGGTCATGGACTATCTCCGCGCCAACCGCCGCCGCCAGAACAGGGCCGACGGCTACTGGATTCTCGGCATCGACGCAGAAGCCGCCGCCCATATGCGCCACTGGGAAATCCCGTTCGATCGTCCGTACACGGGGCTTCTCTTCAGCGACGGCTTCGGCTCCATCGTCTTCGACTATCACCGTCTCGACCCGGCGACCCTGGTCCGCCGCGCCGCGCTTGGCGGCCTCCGCTCGATCCTCGCGGAGATCCGCAGCATCGAGACTATCGACGACCCGGAGTGCCTTTCCTGGCCCCGTTTCAAGCGCCACGACGACGCCACCGCGCTGCTCTTTCGCGCCGAACCGTGAGGCCCGGTACGGGCCCCGGACGAGCCCTTGTTTTTCCTTTTATTTCAGCAACTTACGAAGCCCCGTTCGGCGTCTTTGAAGTTGCCGTGACGCGCCGGAACTGGTAATCTGCGGCGCAGTAAACGAGAGGGATTCGGCGGGCGCCGGATGGCCTCTTTTTCGTTCCTTCGAGGGCTTGCGAAAGACCGGGTTTTCACCCCGTCGCGCGGCCTCTCACAGCGTCAGAAAAACACTTGTCCGATACGCAAGACAGCGACATTCCGGGTGACGAGCCGGGCCCGGGCGACGATACCGGCATGGAAAACGGCCCGGGCGGTTTGAACGGTGGTTCGGGTGGCGTGCCGCCCGGTGGCCCCGGCGGTTCCTCGTCCGACGGCCCGCCGCCGGAGCGCGATGTCGCGCCCATTTCCATCGAAGAGGAGATGCGCTCCTCCTATCTCGATTACGCGATGAGCGTGATCGTGAGCCGCGCGCTGCCCGATGCGCGCGACGGTCTGAAACCCGTTCACCGCCGCATCCTCTTCTCGATGAACGAGAACGGCTACGACTGGAACAAGCCCTATCGCAAGTCCGCCCGCGTGGTCGGCGACGTCATCGGCAAATATCATCCGCATGGCGACCAGTCGATCTATGACGCGCTGGTGCGCATGGCGCAGGACTTCTCCATGCGCCTGCCGCTGCTGGACGGACAGGGCAATTTCGGCTCGGTCGACGGCGATCCGCCCGCCGCCATGCGTTACACCGAAGTGCGCATGGCGAAGTCGGCGCATTCGCTGCTGAACGACATCGACAAGAACACGATCGACTTCAAGGACAATTACGACGGCACCGAGCGCGAGCCCGTCGTCCTCCCCGCCGAACTGCCGAACCTTCTGGTGAACGGCGCCAACGGCATCGCCGTCGGCATGGCGACCAACATCCCGCCGCACAATCTCGGCGAAGTCATCGACGCCTGCATCGCGCTGATGGACAATCCCGACATCACCATCGACGAACTGATCGAGCATGTGCCGGCCCCCGATTTCCCGACCGGCGGCATCATGCTCGGCCGCCAGGGCGCGCGCTCGGCCTATCACACCGGCAAGGGCTCCGTGGTCGTGCGCGGCCGTGTCGACATCGAGGAAGTCCGCAAGGACCGCCAGGCGATCGTCATCACCGAAATTCCCTATCAGGTGAACAAGGCGTCCATGGTCGAGAAGATCGCGGACCTCGTGCGCGAAAAGCGCATCGAGGGCATCGGCGATCTGCGCGACGAGTCCGACCGCAACGGCATGCGCGTCGTCGTCGAGCTGCGCCGCGACGCCGTGCCGGACGTCGTCCTGAACCAGCTCTATCGTTTCTCGCCGCTCCAGCAGAGCTTCGGCTGCAACATGCTCGCGCTCGATCACGGGCGGCCGGAGCTGATGAACCTCAAGCAGTTCCTCGAGATCTTCGTCCGCTTCCGCGAGGAAGTGATTTCGCGGCGCACCAAGTTCGAGCTCGCCAAGGCGCGCGATCGCGCTCATGTCCTTGTCGGCCTCGCCATCGCGGTGGCGAACATCGACGAGGTCATCAGGTTGATCCGCACCGCGCCGGACCCGGCCACCGCGCGCGAAAGCCTGATGGCGCGCGACTGGCCGGCGCAGGACATCGCGCCCCTCATCGCGCTCATCGACGATCCCCGTCACGGCCTCTCGGAAGACGGCACGATCCGCATGTCGGAAGAGCAGGCGAGGGCGATCCTCGAGCTTCGCCTCCAGCGCCTCACCGCGCTCGGCCGCGACGAGATCGGCGACGAGTTGAAGGGCCTTGGCGAGAAGATCGAGGATTATCTCGACATTCTCCGCTCCCGCGCCCGCGTGCTCGACATCATGCGGACCGAGCTCACCGCCATCAAATCGGAATTCGCGACGCCGCGCCGCACCGAGCTTGCCGAGTCCGAAAACGATTTCGAGGACGAGGACCTGATCCAGCGCGAGGACATGGTCGTCACGGTGAGCCATCAGGGCTACATCAAGCGCGTGCCGCTCTCGACCTACCGCGCCCAGCGCCGCGGCGGCAAGGGCCGCTCGGGCATGTCCACCAAGGACGAGGATTTCGTCACGCGCCTCTTCGTCGCGAACACGCACACGCCGATGCTGTTCTTCTCGTCGATCGGCATGGTCTACAAGCTCAAGGTCTGGCGCCTGCCGCAATCGACGCCCCAGGCGCGCGGCAAGGCCATGATCAACATCCTGCCGCTGCAGCAGGGCGAATACATCACCACCGTCATGCCGCTGCCGGAAGACGAGGAAAGCTGGGACAGCCTCCACGTCATGTTTGCCACGAAGAGCGGCAATGTCCGGCGCAACAAGCTCTCCGACTTCGTCCAGATCAACCGCAACGGCAAGATCGCCATGAAGTTCGAGGGCGACGATGCCGGCGATGCGATCATCGGCGTCCAGATCTGCACAGAGGATGACGACGTGCTGCTGACCACGGCCGACGGCCGCTGCGTCCGCTTCCCCGTGACCGACGTGCGCGTCTTCTCCGGCCGCTCCTCGACCGGCGTCCGCGGCATCCGTCTCGGCGAGGGCGATACGCTGATCGGCATGAGCATCATGCGCCATGTCGACGTCACGCCCGCCGAGGCCCGCGCCTATCTGAAACAGGCCGCCGCCATGCGCCGCGCCGCGTCGGGCGAGGCGGACGAGCCGGAAGCGGATGTCCTCGAGGCCGACGAGGATGCCGAGGAGGCGGGCGACGAGCTCGCGCTCTCGACCGAGCGCTACACGGAACTGGGCGCAAGGGAGCAGCTCGTTCTCACCGTCAGCGAAAAGGGCTTCGGCAAGCGTTCCTCCTCCTACGACTACCGGACCTCCGGCCGCGGCGGCAAGGGCATCATTGCCATGGCCGTGACGCCGCGAAACGGCAAGCTGGTCGCCTCCTTCCCCGTGGAAGTGCAGGATCAGATCATGCTGGTCACCGACGCCGGCCAGTTGATCCGCTGCCCGGTCGACGATGTCCGCGCCGCGGGCCGCGCCACGCAGGGCGTCACCATTTTCCGCACCGCGCCCGACGAGCGCGTGGTGTCCGTCGAGCGCGTCGAGGAGACGGGCGAGAACGGATCGGACGAGGAATAGGAGAGGGCATGGCGCGCGTCGGTCTCTACCCCGGCACTTTCGACCCGATGACCAACGGCCATCTCGACGTGATCCGCCGGGCGCTCCGCCTGGTCGATCATCTCGTGGTCGCCATCGGTGTCAACGCCACCAAGACGCCGCTGCTCTCGCTCGAGGAGCGTTTCGCCCTCATCGAAAAGGAAGCCGCGCCCGCCGCGAAGAAGGCCGGCGCGAAGATCTCCACCGCCTCCTTTTCCGGCCTCGTCGTCGATGCGGCGGATGAGCACGGCGCAAACGTCATCATCCGGGGATTGCGCGGCGCCGTCGATTTCGAATACGAGACCCAGATGGTCGGCATGAACCGCACCATGAACCCGGATGTCGAGACGGTCTTTCTCGCCGCCTCGCCGGAGACGCAGTTCATTTCCTCGACGCTGGTCCGCCAGATCGCGGGCATGGGCGGCGACATCACCCCCTTCGTGCCGGCCTCGGTGAAGAAGAAGGTGCTTGCCGCCGTCGCCAGACAGAAGAAGGGCCGCTGAGGCCCGCCTAAAGGAGTTTCACATGCGTGGATTGAAGGGAGCGCTCGTCGCGCTCGTCGCCGTCATCGGCCTTGCGGGCACCGCATTCGCCGCCGACCCGGAAAACACCATCTATCTCGACCTGAAGGATGGCCGCGTCGTCATCGAGCTGCTGCCGGAAGTCGCGCCGCAGCATGTCGAGCGCATCAAGACGCTCGCCCGCGACGGCTTCTACGACGGCATCGTCTTCCACCGCGTCATCCCGGGCTTCATGGCCCAGACCGGCGACCCGACGGGCACCGGCATGGGCGGTTCGATGCTGGACGACGTGAAGGCCGAATTCTCGAAGACCGAGAGTTTCACGCGCGGCGCCGTCGGCATGGCCCGGTCGCAGAGCCCGGACAGCGCCAACAGCCAGTTCTTCATCGTCACCGCGGATTCGACCTTCCTCGACGGCAACTACACGCTCTTCGGCCGCGTCGTCGACGGCATGGGGTATGTCGACATGATTGCGGAAGGTGAGCCGCCCGCCAATCCGGACAGGATCGTCAGGATGCAGGTCGCGGCCGACGCCGAATAAGGAAACGGAAATTCATATGACCGATATCAAGGACCCCGAAAACACGCTCATCATGGAAATCCCCCACGGGGAAGTCGTGATCGAGATGCGTCCCGACCTCGCGCCGAAGCATGTCGCGCGGATCAAGGAACTCGCCCGCGAAGGCTTCTACAACGGCGTCGCCTTCCACCGCGTCATCGACGGCTTCATGGCGCAGGGCGGCGACCCGACCGGCACCGGCTCCGGCGGCTCCGGCAAGAAGCTCCCGGCCGAATTCTCGGCCGAGCCCCATACGCGCGGCATCTGCTCCATGGCCCGCACGCAGGACCCGAACAGCGCCGACTGCCAGTTCTTCATCGTCTTCGGCGACGCCACCTTCCTCGACCGCCAGTACACGGTCTGGGGCAAGGTCGTCTCCGGCATGGACGCCGTCGACAAACTGAAGCGCGGCGAACCCGTCCGCGAACCCGACCGCATCGTCTCCATGCGCGTCGCCGCCGACGCGGCCTAGGCGAACTGCGTATCTCTTTCTTCCACCCTCTCCTCGAGGGAGGGTCAAACGGAACGGCTTTGGCGATTTATTGCCAAAGCCGTTCGGTTTGGGGCGGGGGCGCAGACGTCGCCGCGCATTCAAACGATAGCGAGTTCACGGTGGCGAGGCCGAGCCCCCGCCCCGAAAAATTTTTCGCAAGCTCAAATTTTTCGACCCTCCCTCGAGGGGAGGGTGGACAACAACGAAATGAGCAGGCTTCATCCATGCGCGTTTCCGACTTCGATTTCGACCTGCCGGAAGACCTGATCGCGCTCAGGCCTGCCCGCCCGCGCGATGCGGCGCGCCTCCTCGTCATCGGTCCTGAAGAAAACGCGCTCGAAGACAGATCCGTCCGCGACCTGCCGTCCTTCCTCGCGCCCGGCGACCTCCTCGTCTTCAACGACACGAATGTCATCCCCGCCCGCCTCTTCGGCACGCGAACGCTGGGGCCGGCCTCCGCGAAAATCGAGGTCATGCTCCACACGCGCGAAAGCGCGTCCGAATGGCGCACCTTCCACCGCCCCGCGAGGAAGCTCGCCCCCGGCGAGACGATTGCCTTCCCCGGCGGCCTCGAAGCCACCGTCGGGGAAAAGGGCGAGGGCGGCGAGGCGGGCCTCCGCTTCTCGGCCTCCGGCCCCGAACTCGACGCCGCCATCGCATCGGCGGGCGAAATGCCGCTCCCGCCCTACATCGCCCGCAAACGCGCCGCCGATGACGAAGACCTCGCCGATTACCAGACGCTCCATGCCGAAGAGCCCGGCGCCGTCGCCGCGCCCACAGCCGGCCTCCATTTCACGCCCGCCCTCATGGCCGCCCTCGAAGCGCGCGGCGTCGCCACCGTCCGCCTCACGCTCCATGTCGGCGCGGGCACCTTCCTTCCCGTCACGGCGGAAGACACCGAAGCCCACCGGATGCATGCCGAGCGCGGCGAGATCACGGAAGCCGAAGCCGCCGCCATCAACGAAGCCCGCGCGCGCGGCGGCCGCATCGTCGCCGTCGGCACGACTTCCCTTCGTCTCCTCGAAAGCGCGGCGGAGGAGGCGGGCATCGTTCATCCCTTCCACGGCGAGACGGACATCTTTATAACGCCGGGCTATCGCTTCCGCGCCGTGGACATCCTGATGACCAACTTCCACCTCCCGCGCTCGACGCTCTTCATGCTCGTCTCGGCGCTTCGCTCGACGGACGAGATGAAGCGCGCCTATGCCCACGCCGTCGCGGAGAAATACCGCTTCTATTCCTATGGTGATGCCTGCCTCATCTTCGGAAATCCGGAATGAGCGCCTTCTCCTTCACGCTGAAGGCCACCGACGGCCGCGCCCGCACCGGCGCCATCTCGACGCCCCGGGGCGAAATCCGCACCCCCGCCTTCATGCCGGTCGGCACGGCGGCAACGGTGAAGGCCATGTACCCCGAACAGGTCCGCGCGACGGGCGCCGACATCGTGCTCGGCAACACCTATCACCTCATGCTCCGCCCCGGCGCGGAGGAGGTGGCGGCGCTCGGCGGTCTCCACACATTCATGAACTGGCCGCATCCGATCCTGACGGACAGCGGCGGCTTCCAGGTCATGTCCTTGTCGAAGCTCCGCAAGATGACGGAGGAGGGCGTCGCCTTTCAGTCGCATATCGACGGCGCGCGCCACATGCTGACGCCCGAACGCTCCATCGAGATCCAGTGCCTGCTCGGCTCCGACATCCAGATGCAGCTCGACGAATGCACGCCCTTTCCGGCGACGGAAGAGGAAGCGAAATCCTCCATGGAGCTGTCGCTCCGCTGGGCGCAGCGCTCGAAGGATGCATTCATGAGCCAGCCGCACCGCAAGGAAGGCATGGCCCTTTTCGGCATCGTCCAGGGCAGCACCTACGAGCCGCTCCGCCATGCGTCGGCGGCGGGCCTCCGCGAGATCGGTTTCGACGGGTACTCAATCGGCGGCCTCGCGGTCGGCGAGGGTCAGGCCGAAATGCTCCGCGTCCTCGATTTCACCACGCCGGCGCTCCCCGAAGACAGGCCCCGCTATCTCATGGGCGTCGGCACGCCGGACGATCTCGTGGAGTCGGTCGCGCGCGGCGTCGACATGTTCGATTGCGTGATGCCGACGCGGAACGGCCGCCACGGCCTCGCCTTCACGCGCCGCGGCAAGGTGAACCTGAAGAACGCCCGCTACGCCGCCGACCCGCGTCCCCTCGACGGGACAAGCGCCTGCCCCGCCGCCCGCGATTACAGCCGCGCCTATCTCCACCACCTCATCAAGTCGGAAGAGATGCTGGGCTCCATGCTGGTGAGCTGGATCAACATCCACTACTACCAGTCCCTCATGGCCGGCATGCGCGCCGCGATTGCCGAAGGCCGCTTCGAGGATTTCCGCGCCGCCTTCAAACGCGACCAGGCCGCCGGCGACATCGAGCCGGTGTGAATCCTCCCACCTCCCCCTTGTGGGGAGGTCGAAAAATCCTCAGGATTTTTCGGGTGGGGGTAAGCGAGGGAAACGGACGGCGGTTCTTCCTTCTCGGCGTCATTGCGAGCGAAGCAATCCATAAAGCGGTAGCCTCCGACTCCGCAATGGATCGCCACGGCCGCCTTCGGTGGCCTCGCGATGACGGGGCATGGCGATGCTGTGCCAAAACAAAAAACCAATCCCCACAAAGCCTTGCCCTGGCCCAACCCCACTGTTGACCCCGTGGGAAGCGCCCCTTAAGTTCCGCCCACCTCTTGAGGACGCGCGGATTCCCGCGCCTTCCCGGCGGGCCCTTAGCTCAGCGGTAGAGCGGCTGACTTTTAATCAGTAGGTCGATGGTTCGATCCCATCAGGGCTCACCACTTTCCCTGTCGTGCGGCGTGTCCCGTCACGACGGATTGCCGGCACCGTTTCGTCCGCCGTTCAACTCCGGATAGATGCCATGTAGCTCGATATCCTCCGCGGGGGTCGGGTACTCGAACGGTGTGGCATTGTCGAACATGGAGGCGATCGCCGGTCCGTTGGACATGGCGAAACTTGCACGATTGCCGCCTCGGTAATCCCACAGACCTCTGGTGTCGGCTTCGAGATCCGTTTCAAGCCGCGTCACTTCCTTGAACCCGGCTTCCAGTCCCATCCAGTAGATGGCCTTCGGCGACGAAAACATCTCGAGGCCGAGAACCGACTCGCCGAGAAGGTTCTTCGGACGCACGGGTCTCAGGGAAATGCTGGCCTCATCTGACTTGTGTACCATCGTGTCCACGATGACCGCTTCCTTCGCGGCGCGCTGCATGAGCGTCAGCAGCCGGAACGGATCGCGTATGTGATAGAAGAAGCCGAGGCAGAAAATGACGTCGAACGAGTCTGCCGCCATGGTCTCCAGCGTGGCGTAGGAATCTGCCAGTCGCAGATCGCAATTGCCGATCTGCTTTCGTTCGAGAATCCATCTTCCCTGTTCGATGGACGGTGCATGTGCGTCCACGCCCACGACCTCGGCAGCTTCGCCTTCGCTCGCTGCTGCCATGGCCCAGTATCCGTAGCTGCAGCCAAGATCCAGAACCCGTTTCCCGCGCAGGAAGCCGGAACGGAGCAGGGGCTCGATGAAAAGTTCTCTGCGTATCCTCGTCCTGTTGACGTGATTGTACTGCTTGGGATCGTTTCTGTTCAGCGTGTTGACGCCATCGATCTCGATGTCCTGAATCCAGTTGGTATAGGACGCAATTTTTTTCGCCGTTTCTGAAGAATTCATAGGCTGAAGGACCGTTCCTTTGTTGCCGATTTCTGGTCTGAGTTTACCGGTGCTGGGACGGATGAACCACAGCAATATCGCCACGAGAACGTCGCGCCGTGACGCCTCTGGCCTCCGGAATGATGTGGCGGCGAATGCCGGCCAGGTGTGCAGGCCCTCGATAGCCGGATTCACCGAGATCGCTCGTCCTGACCCGGGTGGCAGAGACGTACGGGGCGAACGCGATTGCCTCTTTTTCCTGCCCCTGCGTCCGTGTGGGGCTTGCGGATCAGTTGCCGCCGGTAGAGCATCCTGGCATCGCAAAACAAGCACCCGGAGAAAACGCCCCATGTCGCTCTCGCTCTACGACCTCACGATCCCGAACTACCTGCAGACCCTCGGCGCCGTCTCCGGCTTCATGAAGAAGGGCGCCGCCTTCTGCGAGGAGCAGGGCACGAACCCGGACGAGATCGTCGCCGCCCGCGTGATCGACGACATGCTGCCCTTCAGTTTCCAGATCGTTTCCGTCGCGCATCATTCGCTCGGCGCCGTCGAGGCCGCGCAGAGCGGCGCGTCCCAGCCGCCGAAGGATCCCGGCACCTACACCTATGCCGACTTGCAGAAGCTCGTGGACGACACGAAAGCCGGGCTCGAAAAGGTGACGCCCGAGGCGCTCAACGCCTGTCAGGGCAAGGACGTGCTGTTCAAGGTCGGTAAGCTCGAACTTCCCTTCACGGCGGAGAACTTCCTGCTCTCCTTCTCCTTCCCGAACTTCTATTTCCACGCGACGACGGCTTACGATCTCCTCCGCGGTCATGGCGTCAAGATCGGCAAGGGCGACTTCCTCGGCAGGATGCGCATGAAGATGTAACGAGCCGCGCGGGAGCGGCGGCGTCAGGCGATCTGCCTCGCCGCCGCGCTCTCCGCACCCGCGATCGCCATGCCTCCCTGCTTGTGCAGCGGCAGCAGCGTCACCGCGACGATGAAACTCGCCAGCGCCGCGAGCAGCAGGAAGAAGGCCCGCGCGCGGCAGCGCGATGCCGCGTCATTGTGCTTGCGCACGGAGCGGATCGCATCGAGGAAGAAGCCCGCCTCGTCGCTTCCCTGAAGCTGCGCCTCGACGCCTTGCGGTCCCGCGCCGAGAAAGGTGCGTTCCACGCGGGCGAGATAGATCATCGCGGTAAAGATGAGCAGGATCGAGGCAAGGGCCAGCGCGAGCATCGCCAGCGTGGCCGGCTCGTGCCAGCGCGCGATGTCGACTTCCTGCGCGAAGGAGACATAGCCGAAAATCAGGAACGAGATGATGGTGACGGGCACGGCGAGCTGCGAGCGGATCGTCTGGCTCTGCTCGCGTTCGCTCAGATAGAGGTCCTTCATGCTCTCGGGGCTCAGCTCGCCGAAATCGACGGCAAGGCTCTTCCCGTTCGTCTTCTCGGCCACGTCTCCTCCCTTCGCGTCTCGCCGGTTGCCTCGCGTTGTCCGGCACAAACAGACAAGGCGCGCATCCGTTCCATGAACGCTACCGCAGCGGCTGTTGCGGCGGCGGGCAGGGCGGTTATCCTCGCGCATCAACGAACGAAGCCGCGGAGGTCCCATGCCCGCCAACCCGAACAATCTTCCGCCGCCTTATGAAGGCGGCTGCGCCTGCGGCGCGGTCCGTTACCGCATCGAGGCTGCGCCCATCGGCGTGCGCATCTGTCATTGCCGCATCTGCCAGCAGGCAATGGCCTCGCCCTTCATCGTGCAGGCGAGCTTCCCGAAATCCGCCGTCACGGTCACGGGCGAGACGGAACATTGGCAATCCTCCGCCCGCCTCAAGCGTCATTTCTGTCCGCGCTGCGGCACGCGCGTGACCATCGAACCGGCGGACGGCGACCGGCTCGCCTTTCCGCTCGTCACCTTCGACAATCCCGCCGCCCTGTTTCCGGAAATGCACATCTGGGTGACCTCGCGCATTCCATGGCTCGTCCTCGACGACGGCCTCCCGCAACACCCGGAAGCCTCTCCCGAGCCTTATCGGGAAGCGTGAACGGCGAGACCGTCGCGCGACTACTTATCTTTCCCACCCTCCCCTCGGGGAGGGTCGAAATTCGTCTTCGAATTTCGGGGCGGGGGGACGCCTATACAGAACTTCCGTTGTCGGACACATCCTGCATGTCGCCACCTTCCCCCGCCCCAAACGGCTTGCAGCCGTTTGACCCGCCCCCAGGGGCGGGTGGGAGTTGGTTACTCAAGTCTGACTAGTCTCCGCTAACCCGCCCGCAAACCTTCACGACCTTCAGCCAGCGCATGTCGCCATAGCGCGTGCTCCAGCTGATCGTTTCTCCCTCGCGCATGCCCAGCAGCGCGACGCCTGCGGGCGAGGCGAGGGAAATGCAGCCGCTCTCCGGCATCGTGCGCGCCGGATAGACGAGCGTCAGCCGCTCGGGCCGTCCCTTCATGCCGAAGATGAACTCGACCGTCGAATTCACCGTCACCACATCGCCCGGCATTTGCGCCATCGGCACGAGCTTCGCACGGGCGAGCTCCTGTTCGAGGAAACCCGACACCTCCGGCAGAACGTGCGAAAGCCGGTGCGCGATGTCGGACAAGTCATCGAACTGTTCTTCCGCCACGATGATCGGCGGCAGGCTCGATGCGGTCCTTGCCGCCTGTTTTGCCGTTTCCATCACGCAGCCTCCGGCCCGTTGCCGTCATGGTCGCCGTCCGGTTCCGCTTCGCGCGTGCGGGCGGCGGCCTCCGGCTGGTGGTCCAGCGCCACGATCGAGATCGACAGCGCGCGCCCCTCGAAGGTCGCTGCCGTCACCGTTTCGCCGGGCCGGCGGCCGAGCAGCGCAAGGCCGACCGGCGTCAGCACGTTCACATACTGGTCGTTCGGCGCGTATTCGCGCCCGAGCGTCAGCAGGCGGCGTTCCAGCCGTTCGCCGTCGACGCGGTAGCGCACGATGCTGCCCAGCGTGACGACATCGGCCGGTATCTCGTTTCCCGGCACCACGCGCGCCTCGGCGAGCAGCTTGGCGATGCGGGGCCGCATCGGGCTCAGCATGTCGAGATGCTCGAAGGCGGCAATCTCGAGCCTTCCATAATCGTGGAGCCCGATCAGGGGCCGCCCGGTCGGCGGCGGCCCGGCTTGCAGTGAAACGGAGTTCAGGGGATGCGGGCGCACGGCGCCGCTGTCACGCATGGACATCGCGGAAGTCCTCATTGCGGCACGGGCCCTCTCAAGGGCCTGCCGTCAGGAATGGTCTGGAAAGGAAGGTGAGGCTTGTCCCCGGACGTCGCGCACGCAAAGGCGGCGTCGGCCCGGGGCTAATCTCCCGCGAGCAACGTACCCGGCGTAGCGAGGAAACGTGCGTTCAAGCGTCTCATGAAAACCAGACTAGCCGTCGCCCCCGCTTTGTCAAAAGACGGAAGGTCGCGGATGCGGGCGCCAGGCGTCGCCTGATCGCTACGCTTTCGGAGCGATTTTGTGTGAGTCGCCTCAAAACGAGACAAAACAGTACATTCTTGGTAACCCTGACCCGTTAGCCTCTTGGCAAATGTCGATCGCGGGTGCCGAAATGACAGGACACAAAGAGGAAATCGGGAGCACGCTCCGCGCCGCGCGTCAGGCGGCGGGGCTCTCGCTGCAGCAGATCGCAGGCGAAATCCGCATCCGCCCGATCTATCTCCAGGCCATCGAGGCCGGCCAGTTCGAGCTTCTGCCGGCCCTGCCGCAGACGGTCGGCTTCACGCGCGCCTATGCGAAACATCTCCATGTCGATGTGGAAGCGCCGCTCTCCCGTCTCGGCGAGGAAGTTCACCGCGATATCGAGAGCCGCGTCTATTCCGAACCGGAGCCCCTCTGGACCGTGTCGCCCCGGCGCGTCGGCTATGTCGGGATAGGCGCCGTCGTGGGCGCCTTGCTGCTGGGTCTTGCCGTCTTCGATTTCGGATCGCCTCCGGAACAGATCGCTTCCGTTTCGGCTCCGCAGTTCGCTCCGGTGCAGGCTCCCGTTTCCTCCTCGCCCGTCGCCTCCGCGCTTGCGGGTAACACGCTGCTCCTGCCGCGCGAGCAGGTTCAGTCTCCCGTGGCGCCTGTCACCGCCGCGCTCGCGTCGCGTCCGGCGGTGCCGGAGACCGCCGTGAGTTCGGAGGCTCCGGCTTCCGGCAACGCCATTTCATCCGTAGACGGATCGAATGCGCCGGCCGCCACCGAAGCGATGACCGGGGCAGGGGAGGCGTCCGCCCGCTTCGTCACCGGCAGCGTCTATTTCCGCGCCGAGCCGGACAACGCCGGTGCCGAAATCGGCGTGCTCGATGCCCGCGAGCGGGTCGTCCCTCTCGGGACCCATGCCACGCTCTACTGTCACCAATGCATGCCGGCCGTCCGCACACC